>ERZ809074.837-NODE-837-length-44462-cov-13.801473_pt1 | contig 44462 bp, 44 predicted proteins | sample MGYA00520795_ERZ809074 | MGnify/ENA primary metagenome ERZ809074 (study PRJEB31570, sample SAMEA3212989) | Homo sapiens | biome: human-gut; feature: human gut; material: fecal | place: Sweden | collected 2011 ...
ATTCTTTTGTTTAATTTCTACTCCATAGCTGGATACAATCTGCATAAAGTTCCCTACTTTCTTTTTTCCCTCTCTTTTTGTCCCCCCACATAGGCCATTATCTGATCCCTGCTTCAGTCACTTACGGTAACTGCACAATACGATAAATTCCACAGATGCCTCCGCAAGCTTATACATCATCTTTTTGCATTCTGCGTCTATCCCATTCTTCAGAAGCTGTTTTCGATAGTTCGTGCACCAGACAAGATGGTACTGCAAAGAATAGAGATACCATCTAGCATATGAAAGTGCTTTTTCTTTAATCGTAAATATATCTTTTTCCATATTTATATGATACCATATATTTCTATATATAGCAAACACCTGTTCTGTATTATGGTCAAAAATTTGGCACACCTAACTCATCACTAAAGTAACGAGAATGCGGTGTGCCGTTTTTCAAACAACAGTTTGGCTAATCTGATTTGTTTCTCAAGTAATTTACAATCCTCTGCCGGTTATACCGCTGGATCACCGCAAACATCAGATCAACACACGCAGCAGCGATCGATGTAAGAAGAAACACCGGATACTCCCCAAACCAGATTTCTGCTGCAATGGGCACAAAACTCAACACTGCAATGGTCTCATGCCCCAGCTCCGCCTGGCACGTTGCCTGGGCGATCTGATCCCAGGTGCGCTTTCTGGGATCAAACAGGCTGGGGTTGTAGGTCGGCATATGGTTCTTCCAGCGTTTTACCTGCAATTTCTCATACAGTTTCATCTCCCACTGCCCCACCTGATACCATGGCTTTCTGTAATCCGCATGATTATCCATGAAAAGATTGTAAGTAAATGCCACCAGCCATCGCATGATAAAATGGTAAGCAGTGGTTCCAAATGTGATCGCCAGGGTAAGAAAAATCCCTGTGCCTGTAACTTGATACCCGACAGCACAAACTATGGCTACCAGCAGAAAAACAACTGGGCCGATTTTTATGAATTTTACCATCCTATCCTCCAGTAACCCACATCAGGACATCTAATTCCATATAGCGCTTTCTCCGGTAAATACTTCTCCCCATCTGCTTGCCCATGCTTCTACAAAGCAGGCAGTATATGGCAAATTCTTTTCTCTGCGGATTCTTTCAAAATACGGGTGCCGCGCCCATACAATAGAGATAATACCAAGCAACATATAAAGTGGACCAAGCACGATGGATTGTATGCAATGACCATATTCATGTACCCGGATTTTTTGAGAATCCTCATCTTCTTCACCAGGCGTGAATATAAACAGCCCAAGGCTTAGTCCACTGCTTATATTCCATCTTGTATCTACACATCCGCGATATCTCATATGCGGATATTTTCTCAATTTTATAAAAATAACTGCTCCTAAAAATGTTTGAATGATTCCCCATGTACACTGCAGTATCGTGAACAAAATCCTTTTTAATTTCATTTTTTCTCCCAGGACAACCAATTACGCCATATTGTAATAGCCTGCATAGATTCCGTCTTTCTCAAGCAGCATATCATGGGTTCCACGCTCTGCAATTCCATTTTCCGTGAGAACGATGATCTCATCAGCATGTTTGATCGTAGACAGACGGTGGGCAATGGTGATGGTCGTCCGGTCTTTGGACAGTTCTTCCAGGCTGCGCTGGATCCAGCGTTCGCTTTCATTATCCAGGGCGCTGGTGGCCTCATCAAGGATCAGGATCGGCGGATTCTTTAAGAATACCCGTGCTATGGAAATCCGCTGCTTCTGTCCACCAGAAAGTCTGGCTCCGCGTTCTCCTACAAAAGTATCATACTGTTCTGGAAGTTCCATGATAAAATCATGGATGTTGGCCTGTTTTGCTGCCGCAATGATCTCCTCCTCGGAAGCATCCGGTTTTCCGTAGGCGATATTTTCGCGAATGGAACCGGAAAACAGATAAACATCCTGCTGCACAACACCAATCTGGCTTCGAAGACTTTTCAGCGTGAGGGAACGGACGTCATGGCCATCCACAGTAATCTTGCCGCTGGTCACATCATAAAAACGGGGAAGCAGTGAGCAGATGGTTGTCTTTCCACCACCGGACGGGCCAACCAGCGCAACTGATTTACCGGCCGGAATGTCAATGGATACATGGGAAAGCACTTCTGTCTCATCGTCGCTATAATGAAAAGAAACGTTTTCATAGCAGACATGGCCTTTTACATTGGTCAGTTCCACTGCGTCCGGGTTATCCTGGATTTCTGGAACCGTTTCCATCACATCAAGGAAACGGCGGAAACCAGAAAGACCCTTCTGCATCATTTCCATCAATTCCACCAAAATCTGGATCGGACTGATGAAAATTCCGATATACAGAGCATACATGGCAAGATCGGAAGCCGACATCTCTTGATTGGCGATCAGATAACCGCCATAAACCAGTGTAACCAGATACATCATGCCCTGGAAGAACAGATTAGAACTCATAAATTCTCCCATGCAACGATAGTTATCCCTTTTGGAAACCAGAAACGCTTCATTGCTCTTTTGAAATTTCTTTTTCTCGATTTCCTCATTCGTAAAGGACTGTACCACCCGGATTCCTGACAAGGTATCCTGCAAACTGGCATTGACGTCACCGATCTTCCTTCTGTTTTCCATAAATGTCTTCTGCATCTTCTGGTTCTGACAGAAGGATACCGCAAACATCAGGATCACCAACAGAATCAATGGCAGCGCCAGTTTCTTATTAATGAAGAACAGGAAAATAAACGCACCAACAATTTTGATCAATGAAATAAATAAGTTCTCCGGTCCGTGATGCGCGAACTCAGAAATATCAAACAGGTCGCTGACCAGTTTACTCATCATTTGTCCAGAATTATTCTGACTGTAATAAGAAAATGACAGTTCCTCATAATGCTCAAAAAGCTGCTGCCGCATATCCCGTTCCATATTAGCGCCCATCACATGCCCCTGATAGCTGACATAATATTTGCACAGGCTCTGGATCACATACATAAAGAACAGCCCTATTCCAATCCACGGAAGCACTTGCAGGATCGCATTCTTATCCTGGACAAAAAGTGTCTTTGCTGCAGTCCGCAGGATCTGTGGATAAGCCAGATCCACAAGACTTATGATGACCGCACAGAACAGATCCATAAAAAAGACCGCTTTGTACGGACCATAGTAGCGGATAAATTTTTTCAGTGTATTCATAAATAAGTTTTCCTCTCTATTTTTTATCATTCACATGTTCTGTAGATCAGTATAACACAAAATTTCTTTCATTTCGCCTAAAAATTTAAAATAGTCTGCATTACTACCTTTATCTTTTACTCCTTAACTCCAAAAATCCCATCAAACCATGGCATCCGCCGCCACAATTTGAAGGGATTTTGTATCATTTTATCTCATCCTTACATCACAAAGCCAGCCACAATATACATTACAAAGCTGATCACAGCAATGGTAAACACATATGGGAACTGGGTCTTGATGTGATCGATGATGTCACATCCGGTGGTAGAACAGGTCATGATGGTGGTATCGGAAATCGGGGAAGCATGATCACCGAAAATACTGCCGCCAAACATTGCGCCAGCTACCAGAGGAATGTTATTGCCCATAGAGTATGCCATTGGCAGAGCAATCACAGCCATAATAGCCATAGTTCCCATGGAAGTTCCAGTTGCAAAAGAAATCAGCACTGCAATCAGGAAGGTCAGTGCCGGAAGTAATGCCGGGCTTAAAAACTGCTGGAAGATACTGGACAGGTATGTACCAGTATCCAGAGCCTTTACTACATTACCCATGGTGAAACCAAATAACAGAACGAACGTGATCGGCAGCATGCCGCTCATGCCCTTGAAGATCTCATCGATCACCTGAGTCGGAGTAAATACTTTCTCAACAACGCAGAGAACAGAAGCTACTAACAATGCAACTACAACCGCCCAGATCAGGGCTTTCATACCAGAACCGTTCATCAGATTGCCGTTGCCGGTAATGATCAGTGCTGCAAACATGACTGCGATCAAGGTTCCCACTGGAAGGAGCAGGTTGATGGCTCTAGGCTTCTGACCGGATACTGCGGAGGAGGTATCGGAGTTTTCTCTGGCATGATTCGGATCATCCAGTTCACCAGTTGAAGCCGCACGTTTCTCAGCCTTTAACATCGGACCGAAATCCTTCTGGGTTACTGCCAGCACAAATACCAGTAAAATAGCCAAAATACAGTAGAAATTCATAAACAGGGACTGGAAGAGAACAGATACAGACTGATCCTCCGGCACACCGCCAGTTACCAGGTAACCTGCCATAGCTGCCAGCCAGCCACTGAATGGGAACAATACGCACCAGGGTGTGGAAGTGGTATGTACGATGAATGCCGCTTTCTCATGAGGCACTTTTAAAGCATCGTTCACAGGTCTGGATACAGAACCCGTTACCATACAGCTTAAGGTTCCGGAAGTAAATACCACCAGACCTAACAGCCAGGTAAAGAGATTGGCGCCTCTTTTTGATTTAATGAGACCTTTTCTCTTAACCACTACATTTACAAAACCTTCAATACCACCAGACTTCTCTGCCAGATGAATCACCGCTGCTGTGATCAGAACAGAGCCGATGATCAGGGTGTTGCTCTCAGTCATGGTATCCAGAATGCTGTAAATACCGGCGTTCAGACCTGTAAATACTGCAAAATGATTCAGCACCAGATTACCGGTTAAAATACCGATGAGCAATGAGATAAATACGTTTTTTGTGATCAACGCCAGCGCAATGGTAAGTACCGGCGGAACCAAAGACCAAAATCCAAATTCCATACTTCCTATCCCCTTTCTTTTTCCTTATTGCTTCAACTTCTTTTACGGATCGCCGTTCCTAAATCACCTTTCACGATCCGGCAGTCCTTTGCAGCGATCTCACCACCGATCAGCACATAATCAATGCCGGATGGTGGAAGCATCGGATCATCAAAGGTTGCGCCATCCCTGATCTTTTCTGGATCAAAGATCACCACATCGGCATCCGCTCCCACATTCAGGCGGCCTTTCTCCGCAAGTCCTAAGCGCTTCGCCGGAATAGAAGTCATTTTTGCAATTCCATCATAAAGAGAAATACTGCCATCCCGTACAAAATCAGCGAAAAATTTAGGGAAAGAACCAGCCGCTCTTGGATGGCCCTGACCATTATCAATCAGTCCATCGCTTCCCAGCATCACTCCCGGATCAGAAAATGCCATGCGGATATCCTTCTGATCCATCACGTAGCAGACGGTTAAACACTCCGGAAAATCTCTGCGCATCTCTGCAAAGGTCTCTGGCGTACACCGCTGACCTTTGTATTTGCCTTCCATCAGCTGGCAGGCATCATAATCACAATGATAACGTTCCAGCCATCCATCATCGTAGGTCGTTGCCCCGATCCTGGTCGAGAACGCAAAATATGGATAACAGTCACAGGTGATATCCATGCCATTCATCCGGTAGCCATCCACCTGTTTTAACAGCTGCTCCATTTGTCCAAATCCGGCCATACTGCCGATATGGGAAATCTCTACTGGAATATCAAATATCTTTCCAGCTTCTGCAACTTCAGCAACTGCGCCAAATACCCGCTCTTCATCATCACGGACATGGGCGGAGATTAACCGGTGCTCCTTCTGGCAGCAGGAAGCGGTGTCCAGGAATTCCTCTCTTCCAGTTCCCGGAACATACCGCAGACCATAGGAAATACCCACACAGCCTGCTTCCAATGCCTCTTCCAGTCCCTTTTTCATCGTCTTTCGCTGTTCTTCCGTTACCGGGCTGTATTTATCCAGGGCACCCGCTGCCTCGCGGTAATACTGATGTCCTGCAAACATCATCACATTGACCGGTGCGCCATCCCGCTCCAGCAGATCTAAATATTTTACCGGGTCATATACATTGATTCCGCAGTTTCCACCTACAGCAGTTGTCACACCCATCCGCAGCATGGCATCAAAGATACAGAACTGGATCTTATCGTCCTTTACCGGATCCTCATGCATATGGATGTCAATAAATCCAGGCGCAACTACCTTTCCAGCCGCGTCGATCACCCGGTCTGCCTCCGGCTCCTCTTCTGTCACAGCCACAATTTTTCCATCCTCCAAAAGCAGATTCAGATGGGTCTGCACCAGATTGGCCGGATCGACCACCAGACCATTTTTGATCAGTGTTTTCATCCTCTTCACCCTCTCGCTTTCCTATTCGATCGCATCCGCAGTCTCATAAACCAATAGATTCTGTCTTATTCAAGAATGCCTCGGCATTCTTGCTGCGAGATGCGCGTCATGCAAAGCATGACATATTTCTTTTGCGCATCTCTGCAATCCTGCCGGAGGCTATATCAGATGGGGGATTGACTCCCACCACTGATACTAATTTGCTCCTCGCCACCTGAAGAGGTGGGAGTCATCTCACATCTGATATAAATCTCCCAGGATCTCCTGCTCCGCAAATAATGCCGTAGCGCCTCCAGTGTGCCAGAATACCACATTGCTTCCCTGCGGTACCTTTCCACTGCGTACATAGTCGATCAGGCCAGCCAGAGCCTTTCCTGTGTATACAGGATCCACAAACAAACCTTCTGTGCGGGCAAGAAGCCTGATCGCCTCACTTGCCGCTTCGTTTGGCTGTTCATAGCCTGGAGCAAAATACCCAGTATCAATACACAGATCCTCTCTTGTCACCCGCAGGGGACTGTCAATCTTTTTTAGCACCTCATTTGCCAGATCCTCTACTTTTTTCACATAGGCTTCATTTTTATAACTTACCGTTACAGATACGATCTTTGCCGGATTCTCTACCAGCTTTCTTCCTGCTGCCAGACCAGCCATGGTTCCGCCGGTACCAGTCGCATGAAAAATATAATCTGCTCTGATTCCAGTCTCCTCTAACTGTCTCTGGAATTCCACAAAACCATGGGCAAATCCAACCGAACCAGTCACACTGGCACCACCCATGGGAATGTCATAACAGGGATGACCAGAAGCATTTAACTCTGCCGCCCGTTCTGCACCCATCTGAAAGGATCTGGCCTCCGCCTCATCCTCGGTCTCACCAGGCTTGATATCCACAATATGAAGCTCCACACCCAGGATCTTATCCAGCAGCAGATTCGCCCGGACATCCGTCTCATCTGGCTCTACCACTGCTGTCAGATACAGGATCGGCTTGATCCCACATCTCCGGCAGGCCGCTGCTGTCTCCATGGCGTGATTAGACTGTGTGGCACCATAAGTAATAGCATACTCACATCCGAATGCCTTTGCCTCACCTAACAGGTATTCCAGTTTCCGGATCTTATTGCCTCCGAACAGATTCATACCGGTAAAATCATCCCTTTTGATGTACAGATTCACGCCAAGCTTCTCAGAAAGCCGATCCAGCTTATAAAATGGCGTTGGAAAAAATCCAAGCCGCACATGCGGAAGCGGTTGAAATAATTTTTCCGCATCTTCCAATGTCTGGGACATATTTATACTCCCCTTTCCCTGTCTTAGCTTTTATTTTTCTCCCACTATACCACTAGGATATGAATTTGTCTAACAATATTTTCATAAAGGCTGAAAAAGAATGTGCCCTTGGCACATTCTCGCGCCGAGAGTGGTCGCTTGCGACATGTTTCTTCTTCGCACGAGTGCGCATCCCGCGAAGCGTTTTTGTGTCATAGGACGAAGTTTCCTATGACATAAAAAATTTACATAGAAATCCATCCAAACGCATTGGCAACCGAGCTGATCAGAATGATCGCCGCAAAAATCGGGCACAATCTGCGTATCATCATATTGAACACCCGTTTCCGTTTAAATGGCTTTCCGCCCTGGGTCACTTCTTCTTCGATTTTCTCCACACCGATCACTCTGGATACCAGGAGGCAGGTAGCGATAGCTGCAATCGGCATCATCACAGAGTTGGTCATAAAATCAAAGAAATCCAGAAACTGCATTCCGATAATCGTTACAGATGCAAGAGGGCCATATCCCAGACAGGATAAGGTTCCTAAAATCACCATAACAACTGCTACTAACAGAGTTGATTTTTTCCGGCTCCAGCCCAATTCATCCTCAATGGTAGAAACCGAACTCTCTGTCAAGGCAATCGAGCTGGTCAATGCTGCAAATAACACCAGTATAAAGAACAACACGCCCACAAAGGTTCCCATGCCCATATTGGCAAATACCTTCGGGATCGTAATAAACATCAGCGCCGGACCTGCCTGCAAGGTATCTGGATCTCCGCCTGAAAACGCAAATACTGCCGGGATGATCATCAGACCTGCCATGATCGCAATGGCAGTATCAAAGATCTCGACATGTTCTGCAGAACCTTCGATGGAAATATCCTTCTTCATATAGGACCCAAAAGTGATCAGAATACCCATGGCGATGGATAAAGAGTAAAACATCTGTCCCATGGCTGTCACCACAGTCATCCAGGAAAAATTCTTAAGATTCGGCACCAGGAAATACTGAATTCCCCTCACAGCACCCGGTCTGGTCATGGAATAAACGGCGATCATCACGGATAAGACCACCAGAATCGGCATCATAAACTTGGACACACGTTCAATTCCGTTGCGGACGCCCGCATAAATGATTCCCAGTGTGATTCCTGCAAAGATCAGGAAACAGATCTCTGTAGAAAAACCATCCGAAATAAATGTGGAGAAATAGCCATCAGCCGCCAATGCTGATCCGTTGCCAGTCAAATATCCAACCAGATATTTGATCACCCATCCACCGATCACCGAGTAATACGGAACGATCAAAAGCGGGATCACCGCATTGATCCAGCCTCCAAAGGACAGCCATTTGGATCTGCCAAAGCTGGCATATGCACCTACCGGACTCTTCTTGGTCATGCGTCCAATGGATGTCTCCGCCATGATCATGGTGTAACCAAAGGTCAGTGCCAGTAAAATATAAATCAGCAGGAAAATTCCCCCGCCATATTTTGCCGCCAGATACGGAAAACGCCAGATATTGCCCAGTCCCACAGACGCCCCGGCTGCAGACAGGACAAATCCCAGTTTCCCAGAAAATGTACTTCTTTTGTGATTATGATTCTTCATGTGTTCCCCCTGTTATCTTTATTCGTAAAAAAAAACAAAACTGTTCGATTATTATACCACATATGCTGAGATTTATCGAGAACAATTCTCAGCATATAGAATGAAAAAGAATCCTGCTTGCGGGATTCTCCGCCTGCGGCGGGTCGCTTTAGCGACATTCTTCCACTCCGCCGCAGTGCGATCCTTAGCGGAGCGTTTTTTGTGTCATAGGACGAAGTTTCCTATGACACAAAAAAGACTGCCACTTGTAAAAAGCAGCAGCCCTTCAGCTTCCTTAAGCAAATATTCTTTCAAAATTATACACGGGACAGATACTCGCCTGTACGTGTATCGATCTTGATCTTATCGCCCTGGTTAACGAACAGAGGTACATATACAACCGCACCTGTCTCAACAGTAGCTGGCTTGGTAGCACCTGTTGCTGTATCACCCTTGAAACCTGGCTCGGTATCTGTGATCTCTAACTCTACGAATAATGGTGGCTCTACGGAGAATACTTTTCCGTTGTAAGAGCAGATCTTACACATCTCGTTCTCTTTTACGAACTTTAATGCATCACCGATCAGATCAGTGTTTAATGCAACCTGCTCGTAAGTATTAACATCCATGAAGTTGTACAGATCACCATCAGCGTACAGATACTGCATGTCTACACGGTCAATTCTTGCAGCCGGGAACTTCTCAGTTGGACGGAAAGTTCTCTCAACTACACCGCCGTTGATCACGTCTTTGATCTTTGTTCTAACGAAAGCAGCACCTTTACCTGGTTTTACATGCTGGAACTCCATAATCTGATATACGTTTCCATCAATCTCTAAGGTGATGCCGTTTCTAAAATCGCCCGCAGATATCATAAATGATATTCCTCCTAATTAAAATTCTCATTATCCATTATATTTTATACTATCCAGCATACAATTTCAACTATTTTTTGCCAAGAATCCCTATTTTTTTTCAGTCAGGTAATCCATAGCCAGTTCATAGCCCTTTAACCCAAGACCAACCACCTGTCCGGTACATACTGGAGCTGTTACGGATACATGGCGAAACTCCTCCCGTTTGTGGACATTGGAAATATGGACTTCAATCTTTGGGATCTCCACTGACGCCAGAGCATCTCTCAGCGCATAGCTGTAGTGGGTAAATGCTCCTGGATTAATGATGATGCCCTCAACACCGGTATGATAGGCTTCCTGGATTTTATCGATCAGCCCACCTTCATAATTACTCTGAAACACTTCCAGTTCATGGCCTTCCGCCTCTGCCTTCTTCTGCAGACGTTCTACCAGATACGCATAATCCTGATTGCCGTAAATTCCTTTTTCCCGGATTCCCAGAAAATTTAAATTGGGACCGTTTAATACCAGTAATTTCACGATTCTCTCCTCTCTTTTTCCGCAACAATCACAATAATTCTATGATTTTCTCCGCAATCCCGCTTACGGTCTTATCATCCACATCCACTACCAGATCAGCTGCCTTCTGATACAAAGGTGTCCGGTACTCTAGCAGGGAACGCACCCGTTCTCCTGCATCGCCGCCCTGCAGCATGGGTCTGGTATGGTCACCCTTCAACCGTTCCAGGACCGTCTCTGGTTTTACCTGCAAATAAACCACAGTTCCCAGCTTCCGCAGCAATTCCCGGTTTTCATCTCTTAGCGGCAATCCACCTCCCACAGAGATCACAGTCTGGTCGTTACGTTTCAAAAGATCCTCCAGCACAGAGGTCTCCATTTTCCGAAAAGCTTCCTCCCCCTGTATCTCAAAAATCCGGCTAATGGTCATGCCAGCCTTTTCTTCAATCAACTGGTCTGTGTCCAGAAATGGAACCTTCTGTTTTTCTGCCAGTGCTTTTCCAACTGTTGTCTTACCTGCGCCCATAAAACCGATCATGATCACATGCTTTCCCATGGTTTCTACCTGTTATTTAACCTCTCTGTCATCATTTGTCTGACGGTGTCCACCATCTTCTCTGTTACGATCACACCGGGATTCCATAATTCAAACGCGATGATTCCCTGGTAGATCAGCATATCAAGACCGCCAACTGCCTGTCCGCCTGCTTCCTCCACCAGTTCCATAAAGCGGGTTTTCGCCGGTGTGTATACAATATCCACTGCTGTCTGGATTTTCTTATAAAAGGCAGTATCCTCAATCGGAGCATGTCCCACTTTCGGATACATGCCAACACTCGTGGTCTGAAAAGCCAGATAATGTTCTTTCTCCAGCTTTCCATAATCTTCCAGCGCCATGGCTTTTATGGTTTCACGTCCAAACTGACGGTTCATCTCCTCTGCCAGCGTCCGTGCCTTGTCCATGGTGCGGTTTAAGATCACTACCGATGCCGCACCATGCTTCATCAGCATATACGCCACCGCTTTTGCCGCACCTCCGGCTCCGATCATCAGACAATCTTTCCCTTCAGGATTGATCCCATGTCCCATAATGGCACGGTACAGACCATCCGCATCTGTATTATATCCCTTATAACCGCCCTCCATCCGAACCAGCGTATTGACTGCGCCGATACATCTGGCTGCATCATCAATCGCCAGCAGATGCTCCATCACCCGCTGTTTATGAGGCACGGTCACATTAATTCCCTCAAATCCCAAAGCATAAGCACCGCGGATCGCCTCACCCACTTTATCGTCATCCACATTGCAGGGCACATAAATATAATCCAGCTTCAGTGCCTCTCCATAATAATTATGCATCATCGGCGAAAGAGAATGTCCAACCGGATTTCCGATCACACCGCAAACCATCGCTTTTCCACTGATCATCGTCTATCCCTCATTTCCGTTTCTTGTAAATATGCAGACCTACTGCATCTTTTTCTCTTTCCGAAGCTGTCTCCGGTAAAAGAACAGCACCACAGCCTCCAGGTAACGTTTCAGTACGATCTGGATCTCTTCTTTTGGATGAATGGGTTTTACCAGAAAGCTATAGAGTCCCACGCGATTCGCACCGTAAACATCGGTAAACAACTGATCCCCTACAAAAATCGTGGTCTCGCGATCCGTTCCCATCTTCTTCATGGCCGCCTCATATCCACTTTTTTTCGGTTTTCCGCCTTTATAAATATAGGGAGAATCCACCTGTGCCGCAAAAGCTGCCACCCTTGGTTCTTTATTATTAGACAGCAGACAGGTTTTCATACCCATCTGATGGAACCGGCGGAATAAGTCCAGAGCTCGTTCGTCCGCCGGTGCTCCATGGGGAACCAACGTGTTATCAATATCAAAGATCACACCGCGGATTCCCCTCTCATACATTGTTTCATATGGAATCTCATAAGCTGAGTCCAGCATTTTCTTTGGATAAAAGACCTCCAGCATTCACGTTCCGTCTCTTTCTATTTTTTTAAGAGCTTACCAAGCTCCTCCATAAAAGTATTTACATCTTTAAACTCCCGGTACACGGAAGCAAAGCGGACATATGCTACTTCATCCAGCTTTTTTAACTTATCCATGACCAGTTCCCCGATCACGGTAGTCTCCACTTCCTTATCTTCACAATTGAAGATCTCGTTCTCGATCTCATCTAGCATGGCGTTGATCTGCTGCGTAGAAACCGGACGCTTATGGCAGGAACGAACGATCCCAGCCTCCACCTTGGAGCGGTTATACGGTTCCCTGGTCCGGTCTTTCTTAATCACCATAAATGGCATCGTCTCCAGTTTCTCATATGTCGTAAATCGCTTGCCGCACCGTTCACACTGACGGCGTCTGCGGATCGAGCTGTTGTCATCTGCTGGTCTGGAATCGATTACCTTTGTATCGTCTTCCCCGCAATATGGGCATTTCAATGATGTTTCCTCCTAAAAAACGATTTTGTCTGTATTTACAACTGTAAAGTATGAAACAGTTATGTACATTTTACTCCAGCGGTCTGAAAATGGCAAGATTTTTATGATATCACCTATGGAATTTTGTAACTATTCAGTACCTTCATAGTTACGTGCAAAAATCCATTCCAGATCAGCTTCGCTGATGGGATTTTTACTTCCTAGCCATGTACAGGATTCTCCACCTCTCTCTGTTTTACATGGACCAGAATAATGTCATCCCCCACCTGGCAGATATCGCAGAATGGGATCACATATTCCTTCTCCCGCCCCAAAAATCCGCAGAACGCTCCCGGGCCTGGAACAATGATGGCAGTCATACATCCACTCTTCATATCAAAATCCACATCGCCCACAAATCCAAGCCTTTTACAATCTTGTGCATTGATCACTTCTTTTTGTTTCAAATCGGAAATACGCAAAACGCACAGGACCTGCCTTTTTTGCTATATCCTATGCGTTTTCTCTCTTGTACTATTCAAGGTTAAGTGAACGATACAAATCCTTATAAAACCATGCGGTCGTACAGAGAATATAACCATTTAACCACAAAAGACCAATTCCCAGAGTCAATATGGAAATAAGTCCCCAGCCTATAAAACTGATCTGCAGCATCACCAGACGGATCCGGTTTCCCTTCATCAGTCTCCTGCTTTCTCCAAGGGCCTGCCATAACGTCATTTCCGGACGGTCCGCTAAGACATAAAGGAACATCCCAAAGGTCAATGCCAGGTAAATTCCCACAACTGTCAGGACCAGACCATACACCAGCATAAAAAGCACAGCAAAGAGCAGGAAACCACTTTCCTTGCTTACACCCATAGCCACAGCCAGAATTACGACCGGAAGAAGGCAAAGCTCCATCACCACACTGATCAGCGCACCGATCCCGCCAAAACGTATGGGATCGTTCTGAAATCCCCAGAACAGATCTTCGATCCCCGCCTTTTCTCCTGCACACAGTTTTAAATAAACTCTGATTCCACCAACCATCAGGATATAGGTCAGACCGCTATATATAATGCTGGTAAGAAGCGAACATACAATACTGGGAACCGAACCCGTTGCAACGGCTATGCTAACCTGAGATCCCAGGCCGGCTGCTCCGCCAAGGGCAATCGATCCAGCTGTAGAAAATGTTCCCACAACACCGCAAACCAGCTGCAGAATTCCGGAACATACTCCAAGAACAACAGAAGACAACAGCATTACTCCAACAACCACACCATAATTTCCCTTTAAAGAACCTCTGGCTTTCTGTTTTAATTCGGCTCTTCTGGTCATCTCCAAACACCTCCCAGCATTCCTAATGTTCCACTCATGGCTCCAACCAGCATGACAAGCACAATTACTGCGATCACACTGAAGATCATTCCTATGATTCCTGTGATCAGCCCCACCTTTGCATTAGAGCTTAAAGGTTCATCGACCCTGGACAGACCCGCAAAGATCACTGCCAGGCCACCGGCGATCATGCCAAGTCCACAGCAGCACGAAAGAACAATGGACAGAATTCCTGCGATCATAGAAGCCAACGCCATCTTGTTTGTTTCTTCCATAACAATTCCCTCTTTCCTATGAAATATCACTAGTATACAACAAAGGGAATCCTCTGTAAACAGAAGATCCCCTTTCGACTTGAACGATCTGATTCATTAGAATAACGGAACAACTGCTCCATCGTAAGTGCTCTCAATGAATGCTTTTACCTCATCACTGGTCAGTGCCTCGATCAGTGCCTGGATAGCCGGATCATTTTCCTCACCTGCGCGAACTGCTACTACGTTACCGTAGGTCGTTGCTGCCAAGGAGTCAGAAGCCTCAACTGCCAGTGCGTCAGATACTTTGTAACCAGCCTCGATTGCATAGTTACCGTTGATAACTGCTACATCTACATCACCGATCACACGTGGAAGCTGAGCAGCCTCAACCTCATACAACTGAAGGTTCTTTGGATTCTCAACAATGTCATTCTTCGTTGCAGTTAAACCAGCATCCTCTTTTAACTTGATCAGGCCCTGTGCCTCTAACAGAAGAAGCGCTCTTGCCTCGTTGGTGGTATCATTTGGTACTGCGATGGTTGCACCGTCCTGTAACTCATCCAGAGAAGTTGTCTTACCTGCATAAACGCCAAATGGCTCATAGTGGATGGCACCTGCAGATACTAAATTAGTACCGTTCTCCTTATTGAAGGACTCCAGGTATGGCAGATGCTGGAAATAGTTTGCATCCAGATCGCCGGACTCCAGTGCCAGGTTTGGCTGAATGTAATCTACATACTCTTTGATCTCCAGCTCATAACCTTTTTCTTTTAATACATCGTTTGCTGCCTTTAAGATTTCAGCATGTGGTGCCGGGCTTGCGCCAACTACGATCTTCTGTAACTCTCCAGAAGATGCTGTTGTTTCCTCTGCAGTTGTTTCTGCTGTCGTTTCTGCTGCACTGCTCTCTGCTGCTGTGGTCTCTGCCGCTTTGTTTCCAGAGCATCCTGCAATGCTCGCTGCTGCTAAAACTGCTGCTGTAACTACTCCAAATGTCTTTTTCATAATGTTTTTTCTCCTCTCGTTTTGAAAACCTTTTATTATAGAAAACAGTTATCCTGTCTTTCTAATCAAACCTCGTTTATCGGATTCTCTTATCTCCCGCCTTGGAAAATCTCATGCCGATCTCCTGAATGATCTGAACCAAAACCACCAGCAGTACGACTGCAACCCACATGAGGGCTGGCTGATAACGGTAATAACCGTAGTTGATGGCAATGGCGCCAAGGCCGCCTCCTCCGGTAAATCCAGCCATCGCAGAGTAACTCAAAATGGTAGTGACTGCCAGTGCAGCTCCTACTAATAAAGAAGGCTTACACTCTGGAAGAAGCACCTTCCAGATGATCTGCCAGGTAGAAGCACCCATGGATTTTGCCGCTTCGATCACACCGGCATCAATCTCACGGAAAGAGGACTCTACCACTCGCGCCACATAAGGTGCTGCCGCAATGGTCAATGGAATGATCATTGCCGGGGAACCGATACGGGTTCCGATGACGATCTTAGAAAGCGGAAGCACAATAAATAACAGAATCAGAAATGGAACTGAGCGAAGCAGGTTGATCACCAATCCCAAAATCTTCTGAAGCCATGGAATCGGATAAAATCCGCCCTCATCGGTCACTACCAGGATCACGCCCAGCGGAAGACCGATCACATAAGCCAGGAAAGAGGAAAGCATCGTCATATAGACAGTCTCCCAGATTCCGGTTTTTAACATTGCAATGGTTGATGCATCAAAGTTCATGACTAGTTACCTCCTCATATGCGATTTTCACAGTTTTCAGATAATGAATCACCCGGTCTGCATCGGCCTCCTCTTCTGGAAGCTGGATGATCATCTGACCCATTGCCTTGCCATTCACATCGGTAGTGGATGCATACATGATATTCACCGGAACCTTACATGCCAGAACCAGATTGGAAATTACCGGTTCTGAAGACTCTCTTCCATCAAAGATCAGACGGATCTGTCTTGATGCTCCGAAGGAAACGTGCTTCACTGCATCTCCTAAGATCAGCTGGCGGCCGATCTGGGATTTGGGTTCGGAGAAGATCTCCGAAACAGTTCCCACTTCTGCGATATGGCTCTGGTCAATGATTGCCACCCGGTCACAGATTGCTTCAATCACTGCCATCTCGTGAGTGATCACGATCACAGTCACACCTAAATTTTTATTGATTTCTTTTAACAGTGCCAGAATCGATTTGGTTGTATTTGGATCCAGGGCACTGGTTGCCTCATCACAAAGGATTACTTTCGGATTCGTGGCTAATGCTCTTGCAATGGCAACTCTCTGCTTCTGACCACCAGATAACTGTGCCGGATACGCTTTCGCACGATCTTCCAGCCCTACGGTCTTTAACAGCTCCATCGCACGCTCTCTGGCTTCCTTCTTTGGCACCCCTGCCAACTCCATTGGAAAACAGACATTTCCAATAACATTTCTCTGTGCCAGCAGGTTAAACTGCTGGAAGATCATGCCCATGGACCGTCTTGCCTTGCGAAGCTCTGCCCCGCTCATCGCTGAAAGACTCTGTCCCTCAAATAACACCTCGCCCTCTGTCGGTGCCTCCAGATAATTGATACATCGCACCAGAGTACTTTTTCCTGCGCCGCTAAGACCGATGATACCAAAAATCTCTCCCTGATTGATATCCAGGTTGATATCGTTTAATGCTCTCACCGGACCATTGGCTGTTTTAAATTCCTTTCCCAGATTTCTGATCTGGATGATTGGCTTTTCCATACTTCCTCCTAAATTATCCACTCGGACTTTCCTGTTATGCAAAAAGCCGCAAGTCTTATAGACCTGCGGCTTTCTATATCTCATTCTTTTCTGATCCAGCAGATTGCCTTCTTCAGCAGATTTTTAAAAGCACAGTCCATACGACTCAATTCCACTTGATTTTTTGCACATGAACATACAGCACATGAAACACATGCCACACATCATACACATATTCATCATCATGGATTTTGAATTGTACATATCTGTACCTCCTGTTTTAATTCCCCATCAAATTACTAGGATTTCCTATGGCGTATTCTACTCCTGCTTTTCATGGTTGTCAAGTGTTTTTTATCAATCTGTCATTTATGAGCAAAGATCCACGATTACCTGAGCAAAGATCTTCGCACTTAACAACAGCTCATCCAGTACTGCAAATTCATCAGCACCATGCATCCGGTTATCCGTCTCCGGAAGTGCTGCACCGAAGGCAACACCATTTTTCAGGTTATGGACGTAAGTACCGCCACCCATGGACTGGCACTCGCCCTTGCGTCCGCTATATTCCTCATACACCTTCAGAAGTGTCTGCACAAAATGAGAATTACCATCTACATGATGTGGTTCTCTCATATGCTCGGTATCCATGTCGATGCCAATCTCTGCCATCTTCGCTTTGACTACCTTCAGCACATTGTCTTCATTGGAGCAGATTGGGCAGCGGCTGTCAAAGCTTCCTTCTAACTGATCAGCAGTCACATGAAGAATGCTGAATGCCAGAGTCAGTTCGCCAGAAACCTCATCCTCCATAGCAACACCAAGATTCTTGCCATTCACATCACCATGCGGAATTAAAGTAAGAAGATTTTTCAGAACCTCCATCTGCTGGCATGGAGCGAAATCCAGTCTGGTCAGATAGGTTAACAGTCCGGTCAGCGCATTGTTACCATCATATGGGTGAGCTGCATGGGAGCCGGTTCCTACTGCAGTGACCTTCACCTGACAGACACCGGCTGCAGTATCCTCGGACTCCAGATCAAAATGAACACCGATCTCTTTTTCCACCTCTGCAGCCACCTGATCCATCACTTCACGGTCCAGACCTTCCGTCACGGCATATGCCTTACCAGGGACCACATTCACTTTGATCCCGGCATCAAAAGATACCAGTCTTGGCAGTGCTTCAGAAGGGGTAAAGTTTGCGGTAAAATGGCCATCCAGTCTGCCTTTTTCCACATTTGTTACCGGGAAAGCAGCGTCCGGAGAAAAGGTCATCGGAGCTTCTTTTTCAACCTTGTAGTAGTGGTCAATATCAGAGCTTCCACATTCTTCATCCGTTCCCAGGATCAGACGTGCATTCTTCGATAACGGAATTCCCAGTTCTTTTACAGCACGGAACGCATAAAGGGCTGCAACAGCAGGGCCTTTATCATCGGCAGTTCCACGGCCATATAATCTGCCATCCTTTAAAATTGGATCAAATGGCTGTGTCACCTCCCAGCCTTCTCCTGCAGGAACCACATCCAGATGTGCTAAAATATCCAGATGTCTCTCTTTGTCATTTAAATCAGCAGTTCCTACAAAATAATCATAGTTGGTCACAGAAAATCCATAGCCCTCTGCCATCGCCATCGCCGCATCTAATGCAGTCGCCGGGCCTTTTCCATATGGTTTGCCCTCTTCATAAGGCATCTTCTCACTGTTGATCCGGCACAGAGTGAAAATATCCTGGATCATCTCTTCCTTGTGAGCCTCGATATAGGCTTCAATCTCTTTCTTGTACATGGCGTATTCCTTTCCATTTTCGATTATTTCATTAATTCTGCCAGAGTCTGGTTCACCACTTTACCGTCTGCTTTGCCTTTTACCTTTGGCATCAGGACCTTCATGATCTTTCCTTTATCTGCGGCAGTAGGCGCCTCGATACCAAGCTCAGAAAGAACAGACTGGATCACCTCTTTGATCTGGTCAACGCTCATATCCTCTGGAGCAAACTCCTTATAAACGGCGATTCTCTGGGCTGCCTCTTCTCTGATATCAACACGGTCAGCTGGCGCAGTATCAAATGTCTCCTGGCACTGCTTGATCTCCTTCTTAACTACCGCATTTTCCTCATCCTCTGTCAGTGGGGAACGTTTGTCGATCTCCGCGTTCTTTAAAACGCTTAAGAGCATGGATAATGCATCCTTGCGGGCTTTATCCTTGTTCTTCATTGCCTCTACCATTGCGGCTCTTACTACATCAATTTTGCTCATGATCTGTTTCCTCCAATTCTGTTTTTTCAATTTATTCCGCCATGCCTCATCTGCTGAACCTGCGGTTCATCAGATGGACGGCTGTCGCCATATAACTGTCTGTCCATGAACCTCCTTGCGTGAGCAAGCTCCCGCCGGGCGGTTCACGAACATCCATCTGCATGGCTCCTAATTATGACCAAATTCACTGAGTTTTAAACCAGGATTTCTCTCCTCAACCATGCCAATGCTCCAGCTGTTAACAAAGATCAGAAGCGGATTATCCTTCAGATCCTTGATCCGTTTCATGTCAGAAGTACCCTGGATCTTAGCTACATCTACCTCTTCCTTATTCTCTACCCAACGGATATACTCGTATGGCAGCTTCTCCAGCTTCACTTCAACATTATACTCGTTTTCCAGACGGTAGGTCAGAACCTCGAACTGCAGTTCTCCAACGACGCCTACGATGATCTCCTCCATACCGGTGTTAAACTCCTGGAAAATCTGGATGGCACCTTCCTGGGCAATCTGATTCACGCCTTTGATGAACTGTTTTCTCTTCATGGTATCTACCTGGCGCACTCTGGCAAAATGCTCTGGAGCGAAGGTCGGAATACCCTCAAATTCAAACTTGGTATTGGAAGCACACAGGGTGTCTCCGATGGAGAAAATACCAGGATCAAATACACCGATGATATCTCCTGCGTATGCCTCTTCCACGATCTTGCGGTCCTGAGCCATCAGCTGCTGCGGCTGGGACAGACGGATCTTCTTGCCGCCCTGGACATGGTTCACTTCCATACCCGCTTCGAATTTACCGGAAACGATACGCATAAATGCAATACGGTCTCGGTGGGCTTTATTCATATTAGCCTGGATTTTAAATACAAAAGCAGAGAAATCTTCCTTAAATGGATCGATCACACCCGTAGTGGTCTTTCTTGGCAGCGGAGAGGTCGTCATATTTAGGAAATGCTGTAAAAAGGTCTCCACACCAAAGTTTGTTAACGCAGAACCAAAGAATACAGGAGATAAATCACCTCTGCTGACACGGTCCATATCAAACTCGTCTGCCGCACCATCCAGCAGTTCGATCTCATCCAATAACTGCTGATGGTAATCAAATCCGATCACACTTTCTACATCTGTTCCCTCTACCGGGAATGTCTGGCTTGCCACTTCCTTCTGTCCGCCCATGGCAGCCGTAAAAGTCGTGATCTCCTTGGTATTTCGGTCATATACACCTTTGAAATTCTTACCACAGCCGATCGGCCAGTTGATCGGACAGGTACGGATACCCAGGACATTTTCAATCTCATCCATCAGTTCAAATGGATCTCTGGCTTCCCGGTCCATCTTGTTGATGAAGGTAAAGATCGGGATCTTTCTCATGACACAGACCTTAAACAGCTTGATGGTCTGTGCCTCAACACCCTTAGAACCATCGATCACCATGACCGCACTGTCTGCAGCCATCAGGGTACGATACGTATCCTCAGAGAAATCCTGATGTCCAGGAGTGTCCAGGATGTTAATGCAGTAACCGTCATAATTAAACTGCATAACGGAAGAAGTAACAGAAATACCTCTCTCCTTCTCGATCTCCATCCAGTCGGAAACTGCGTGCTTCGTTGCTTTTCGTCCCTTTACAGTACCTGCTAAATTGATGGCTCCACCATAAAGCAGGAACTTCTCAGTCAGAGTGGTCTTACCAGCATCTGGATGGGAAATAATGGCAAAGGTTCTACGTTTCTTTATCTCTTCTGCGATTGTTGACAAAATAATTCCTCCGATTGTTCTAAAAAATACATACGGCAGCCATTTTTCTATTACTTCATAACTATTCAGTTGCTTCATATATGATAATGGCACACCGTAAATATTGTATTATTAATCCGCCTTGCAGTCAAGGTCAAAATTCGTTGCTGCACCTCACATATTGCACAAACAATCGCTAAAATTCCTCAATCCAGGTATGAACCAGTTCAATCCACTTCTGTGCTGCCGGAATCACCAGTTCCTGACGGATTCCTGACGTTTCTTCATTGGCAAGCGCAGAACCATGAAGTCCTCTCGGGAAAATATGCAGTTCAAAATTCACGCCTGCTTTCCGAAGGGCTGTTGCCAGATAAAGGCTGTTCTCCACAGGAACTGCCTGGTCCTCATACGTGTGCCAGATAAAGGTTTTCGGCATGTCTTTGTGGACATGCAGTTCCAAAGACACCTGATCCAGTTCCTCTTTTGTGGCCTGTTCTCCCACCAGACAGTCAAAAGAACCTCTGTGGGCAGCCCCGCCAGCGGTGATCACCGGATAACAAAGAATCAAACCAGATGGCCGGATCGCTTCCGGTGTTTTGCCAATAGCTCCATATACGAATTCCTGATTCCAGAACTCGCCTAAACTGCAGCAGAGATGTCCTGCTGCGGAAAATCCACAGACAAAGATCTTTTCCGGATCCACATGCCATTCTTCGGCATGCTCCCGAACCATGGAAACCGCCAGAGCCAGTTCCCGGACAGATGTTGGAAAACGGTTCGGTGCAACGCTGTAATCCAATAAAAATCCGTGATAACCCATGGATAAAAACTGCAGGATCACCGGCTCCGCTTCCCGGTCAGATCTTCTTGCATAACCGCCGCCTGCACAGACGATCACTGCCGGACGCTTTTTCTCCGGTGCTACACTGATGGCATCCAGAAGATATCCGTGCAGCACTGCCTCTCCTGTTTTCTGACCTTCCACCGCGATGTTCCATGATTCGTATTTCATGATTTTCCCCTCCTGATTTTTGCTTATATTCTCCATGTTTCATTCTATCCAACTGCTTTTATCTGGCTGGATTGTTGCTTTTTTCACATATTTTATTGATCAATCTGGAAAATAGCGTCTAACAGCTTGTCAGCCACCTGCTCCTTGGACATCTTCTCTAACTGCCGTTCTCCAGCTTTGGTAATCAATGTTACGATGTTGGTATCCGTTCCAAATCCGGCACCAGCCACCTTCAGATTGTTGGCTACGATCATATCCAGGTTCTTCTTCTCCAGCTTCTTTCTGGAATTTTCTAACATATGCTCGGTCTCCATGGAAAATCCACATAAGAACTGTCCTGGTTTTTTATGACTTCCCAGATATGCTAAAATATCGTCTGTCCGCTCCACCGGAATTGACAATTCATCACCGTCTTTCTTCTTAATCTTCTCATCAGAAACATGAGCCGGACGGTAATCAGCCACTGCCGCCGCTTTGATGATGGCATCCTGCTCTTCACTGGCCGCTGTCACTGCCTCATACATCTCCCTGGCACTCTCAATCGGCACTACCTTCACAAATCCCGGCTTTTTGATCTCCGTCGGACCTGTGACCAGCGTCACCTCTGCTCCTCTGGCTGCCGCCACCCTGGCAATGGCGTAGCCCATTTTTCCTGTGGAATGGTTGGTCAGAAAACGGACCGGATCCAGGGCTTCTCTTGTAGGACCCGCAGTCACCAGAATCTTCTTTCCTGTCAGATTCTTCGGATAAGCGATCTCATGGATAATATGATCCAGTAATTCTTCCGGCTCCGGCATCTTTCCTGCCCCTGTATCTCCACAAGCCAGATATCCGCAGGCTGGCTGGATCACATGCATACCGTAAGACTGGCAGATTTTTAAATTATCCTGGGTAATTGGATTCTCAAACATCTGGGTATTCATGGCCGGAGAAATGTATTTTGGACATTTACACGCTAAAAATGTAGTGGTCAGCATATCATCGGCCAGACCATGAGCCACTTTTGCAATGACATTCGCTGTAGCTGGCGCCAGCATAAAAATGTCTGCACGCTTTGCCAGAGCTACATGCTCCACACTGAACTTGAAATTCCGATCAAAGGTATCGACCAGACATTTATTGCCTGTCAGGCTTTCAAAGGTCACCGGTGTGATAAACTGTGTGGCATTCTCTGTCATGATCACTTCCACATCTGCATGCAGTTTCTTCAATGCACTTGCCAGATATGCGATCTTATAAGCAGCAATGCTGCCGCTGATTCCCAATACCACCGTTTTTCCTGTTAACATAGGTTTCCTCCATTGAGTTTTTTTTCAAAATATGTTACATTATACCATATCTCTTTAGAATACGAAAGGAGTCATTTTTTCATGATTTTAACGATAGATATGGGTAACTCTAACATCGTCATCGGTGGAATCGATGACAGTCAGACTTATTTTGTGGAACGCGTCACCACGAACAGAGGAAAAACGGATCTGGAGTACGCCGTCAACATCAAAAGCATCCTGGAGATCCACAATGTTCCGGTATCTTCTATCGAGGGCGCCATTCTTTCCTCCGTAGTACCGCCGCTCAACAACACCATTCTCTCCGCTGTAGAGAAAATCTGTGGTTTTCGCCCCATGCTTGTAGGTTCTGGAATGAAAACCGGTCTGAACATCATCATGGATAACCCCAAAACCGTTGGAAGTGATATGATCGTAGACGCAGTTGCAGCCATCCGTGATTACCCTTGTCCGATCATCATCATCGACATGGGAACCGCTACTACCATGTCCGTGATCGATCGTTCCGGTAACTATATCGGCGGTGTGATCTTGCCCGGCTTAAAGGTATCTCTGGATTCTTTAAGCGGAAAAACTGCCCAGCTTCCTTACATCAGCCTGGAAACTCCGGGCAAAGTCATCGGTAAGAACACCATCGACTGTATGCGCTCCGGTATTATGTACGGCAACGCAGCTATGTTAGATGGCCTGATCGACCGGATGGAGGAAGAGATTGGCGAAAAAGCCACCATCATCGCCACCGGCGGACTCGCCAGACTGGTCACTCCACTCTGCCATCACAGCATTGATTTTGAAGAAGATCTGTTGTTAAAGGGTCTGTTGATCCTCTACGAAAAAAACAAAAAATAAGGAGTACCTGTTGTCATGGGATATCTGTATCTTCTGTGCGTTGCGCTGATGTTTAGTTTTGGCGGAACTTGCGTAAAACTGATCAAGCCATACTTTGGTCCAAGCTATATCACTTGTTTCCGTTTCCTGGTTGGCGTTGTTTTTCTTCTTTTGTTAAAAATAGTAAAACGACAGAAATTTCCAGATCACTTTTTACAAATCTTAAAAGCAAACGCCTGTTGGATTGTATTTGGAGCAGTTGCCAAGTGGTTGTCTTACTGGCTGGAGAATTATGGTCTGACTCATGGGCCTTCTTACGGCAACATCATTACACAGCCTGCGCAGACAGTGTTTATCACTTTATCCAGCGTATTTCTCTTCCGTGAGAAACTTGGTTTTAAACGTGTGATCTGTATTCTCATGTGTATGTTCGGTGTTCTGTGCGTATCCTGGAACGGACGGCCTGTTTCTGTATTCTTTCATGAGAATATTTATCTGACATTATTCTTCCTGCTGGCCGGAGTCCTTGCAGGAGGCCACGTTCTCGCACAGAAAATGATCGCAGATAAAATGGATATTGTTGACAGCAATCTCTCCATCTTTGCTGTCTCCGCAGTACTCTCTTCCGCTGTTCAGCTGCCAGACATTCTCCAAGGCGGTCTGGTCGGGATTCATCCGAATATTGCATGTTTCCTCGCTATCATCGGATTCGGAATCATTACCGGATTAGGCTTCTATTTAAATGCGAAAGCCATCCCATTGGTGCCATTTTATATGGTTCCCGTAATTCAGAGTACCATGGCGGTCTTTTCGATCACCTGGGCTGTATTATTCTTCCACGAAACCATCAGCATCTATATCATCGGCGGAACTGCAGCGTTCCTGCTGGGACTGATCGGACTTCAATTATTTAAAGAGCGTGCTTAACCGCACGTTCTTTTTTTACGTCCATTTCGCGTAGTTTGCAAAATCTGGAAGTATAAAGCATTCCATTTTCGTGAATCATTTCCACTATACAACACATCAAATGTGGAGGTAGTGGATATGGCAGTTTATAAAGTTGAGATCTGCGGAGTCAATACTTCAAAGCTTCCGCTGCTGACAAATGAAGAAAAAGAAGAATTATTCAAGAAAATAAAAAACGGTGATGAAAAAGCCCGTGAAACCTATATTAAGGGGAACTTAAGGCTGGTATTAAGCGTGATCCAGCGGTTTTCCAGCAGTAATGAAAATGTGGATGATCTCTTTCAGATCGGATGCATCGGGCTGATCAAAGCCATCGACAATTTCGACGTAAACCAAAACGTTAAGTTTTCCACATATGCAGTTCCCATGATCATGGGAGAAGTGCGGCGTTATCTGCGGGATAACACCAGTTCCATCCGGGTCAGCCGTTCCCTCCGGGATACAGCGTACAAAGCCATCTATGCCAGGGAAGGACTGACCCGCAAAAATTCCAAAGAACCTACTATCATGGAGATTGCCAAAGAGATCGGCATCAGTAAGGAAGAGATCACCTACGCCCTGGATGCAATCCAAACTCCCGTCAGTCTCTACGAACCTGTCTATACCGATGGCGGTGATCCGCTCTACGTGATGGATCAGATCAGCGATAAGAAAAATATGGAAGAAAACTGGGTGGAAGACATTTCTTTAAATGAAGCTATAAAACGTCTGCCACCCAGAGAACGCCACATCATTGATCTGCGTTTTTTTGAAGGGAAAACCCAGACAGAGGTGGCTGACGAGATCCATATCAGCCAGGCACAGGTCTCCCGCCTGGAGAAAAGTGCATTGAAGGCTATGCGGAATTATCTGAATTAGAATCCATTTGCACCTGACTGCCCAGCTTTGTCACGGCTTTATTACAGCTTTCCGTACACTTCGTCAGCGATGATTGCTTCCAGCTGATCGGTATTTCTGCTTTCTGCCATCAGGCTGATCACAGCAGCTTTGTCCCGGAAAACCATCGTGTACTGGCCGTATTTGCCGTTGGCCATGAAGCTGTTGTGGCAGCCGCCCCAGAACAGGTATCCGTAACCGTAGGGGTTCTGGTTGTTTTCTACCTGTTTTCTGGTACTTTCACGGATCCACTCTTTGGAGAGAAGCTGCCTGCCGTTCCAGCAGCCGTCCTGCAGATAAAGCAGTCCCAGCTTATGGAGTTCGGAAACGGTTAAAAACAGTCCGCCTGCGCCGAAGGTATTGCCAAAAGGGTCTACCTCCCACACCGTTCTGCGTATTCCCAAAGGTTTTAATAACCGCGGAGTCAAATATGCCAATAAATCGTATCCGGCTCTTTTCTGGACCAGGATTCCGGCCAGATATGGTCCTACATTATTGTATACAAAATGCGTACCCGGTTCATACACAAATGGAATGGCCAGAGACGCTTTCACCCAGTCCTGCTCTTCCATCCTCGGGCGCTGCTTGCCCATGAGGAATCCTTTTTCCTGTCCCAAGGTCATAGTCAACAAGTCTTTTACTGTGGCTTTCTGTAAATTTTCATCCGGATGTGCTGGAATATCTTCCGCAAATGCATCAATCAGGCGTTCATTCAGACCGATCAAACCTTCCTGAACAGCAAATCCAACCGCACAGGAAGTGAAACTTTTGCTGGCGGAATAAATATTTCTCCGGCAATCCTCATCCCAGTAATGTTCATACACTGTGTCCTGTCCAACAGAAATTTTCATTCCAAGAACTCTTAATTCTTCTGCCTTCTGTTCAAATTCTTTCAGATCTGCCATATGGCTTTCCTCCTTACGCAAATTTGTCGAAAAATCCCTCTGGAATCTCATAAGAAACCTCATAGCTGCTTCCCTTCATCGGATCGCCGTCTTTGTATTTCACCCAGCCAGGGAAAGAGGCCATAGGCATCTCGCCACCGGTCTTATCAATGATTCCGTACAGGGTTTCTGACGGATATTTTCCTTCTGTACACCAGCTATCCAGCCATTCCAGATAATCCATGCGGATTCCATTGCAGTGGGTAGCAGACGGCATACAGTAAAATTTCAGGAAACGATCCGTTTTCTCCTGTCCATATTTCTTCACCAGCTTCTGATACTGGTTGATGATCTGCCACGGGCTGATGGACATGTCATTCCAGCTAGTAAACAGGATCAATTTTCCGCCATGTGCTATAAACTCATCGAAATCCATACTCACATCATACTGCCTCGAAGCCTCCATCAGCATCTGATAAAGCTTCTCATCCGGCTTATAATAGTCATGATCGATCAGTTTCCAGTTTTTGTCTTTGGTAATAAAATATTTAAATACACCGTCGGAGCGATCTCCATGATGGACATTATATTTGGTATCTAATGGTTCTCTTGGAACCGGGTCTGGACCAAGATCCATAACACCGCCTTCTAATGCACAGTAGCCATGATACCGGTTTTCCCCGTTTGGCATTGTATAATCCAGATGGAAACCATCCTCATATACCTGAATGGTCTGCATCTGGGCATCTGTCAGATGATATTTCTCCCGGATCTTCTGTAAAAATTCCTCCCGGTTCATACGCGCTGCGTAAATATTAGAAACGATTCCGTCTTTCACGCCGTCCAGCTCATCATACATCTCAATGGCGTCATTTCTGATAGCTTCTACTGTTTTTTCATCAATAAAGCCATCGGAATAGGGATGATTCTTTTCATCATAGCTATCGTATACCGCTTTGGAAAGCAATGCCCCCCACATCCGGAGAAGAACAAAATTAGATACCGGATCTGCACAGAATATGCCGTCATAATCTTTTCCATAGGAGCAGGCACATTCTAAGGCCTCTCTTCCTCCTGCGGAACCTCCGGCAAAATACACTTTTTCCACATCCACGCCATAGGCTGCTTTCACAACCGCATGCATCACACCATTCATTTTGATCAGATGTTGACGGATATAATTCTGAAGAGATTCTTCATTAGCCGCAAATTCAGCAGACATCGGATCTTCCGACTGATGACCGGAATCATCACCAAACACCACATATCCATGCTCGATCGGACGATAATTGGACATCAGCATCGCACCATCCAGAGAAGGAACACTGCCATTATTGGCTCCACCGCCAATTTGAACACTTCTTAAATTCCACTGACCTGGAAGCAAAATCTTCCAACCGATATAAGGCGCCGTACTGTCCACCGGATCAATGACGCCGGTAACCTCCAGATATGTGGTTCTGCCTTCTTTTGACTTTTCACAAACGTCGGTCACCCTTCCTCCTTTTGTCTGTTCCTTTAATATTTCCGGAGGAATCACCAGATCCTTTAAAACCGAACGGGCATCACCAGAAAGGGACACCCGTTTCAATAAACATTCTTTCTCTTTCATGTTGTTCACTGCCTTCTTCGCTAATTAATTTCGATAAATATTTTTCACTATCTCGATCATGCGCTGAACAGGAACAGAAATGTATCCGCCAACCCTGGTAACGATCACAAATTTCCAGGTGACCGGTCTGGAACCAATGGAAAAGATATCTACATCCAGATCTTTCGGATATTGGAAATCCGATGCAAGTGCAACTCCAAAATCCCTGGAAACGATCTCCCAGATGGTATCAATGGAAGAAAATTCGATCTGTTTCGGATCCATCGCATGTGTTTTCAACACTTTATCCGTCACATAGCGAAGTCTGGAACCTTTATTTAACATGATAAACTTTTCATTTTCCATCTGTCGGATATCAATCCATGGATATCGGAAACCATACTTGGCAACACCACGAAAATGTCTGCTTCTGGGGGCAATCAGGCAGATCTCCTCTGTGGAAATCTCCTCCACATGGAAATTACCGTCTTTCTCTAATTCTTCCGTTCCCGTCATCAAAGCCACCTGGATTTCTCCATTTCGAAGCATTTCCTCCAGTTTTGCCGCGTTTTCCTGGTAGACATTCAGATCATATTCTGGATATTCTTTGCTGAAAACCGGCAAAATCTCTGGCAAAATCCTTTTTCCTCGTCCTGGTGTCGATCCAATATTCAAGGAACCTTTTTTCAACCTTTTAATATCCGCAATCTGATTTCGAAAATCCTGATCCAGTTCTACCATCTGCTTTGCATATTCCAAATACTGCTTTCCTGCGTATGTGGGAATCATTTTTTTGCCTACCCGCTCAAAAAGCTGTACTCCATACATTTCTTCGGTTCTTGTCAGAAATTTACTAAGGGCCGGCTGAGAAATAAACAGATTTTCCGCCGCTTTTGCAACCCCCTGTACCTTCGCGATCTCGATGATATATCTCTGTTCTTTTAATTCAGACATTTGCAGCCATTTCCTCCTTTATCTACCTCTTTCTATTATAGAAGAAACGGCTGCAAATAAAAAGTATTTTTATAATTGTTTAGAATGGAATTACGCCAATCAGGACAGAACCTGCAAAGCATAAAGTACAGATCAGCATTGCCCATTTAAAGGTAAATTTCCAATGATCCTTGAAATCAATACCTGCAAGTCCAAGTCCGATGTACATGGCTGCAGTACCTGGGTTTACGAATACCTGCGGTACAAAGGTCATCAGATAACTCGCTGCTGCCTGAACCGGAGTAATATGATCTGCCGCAATGGACTGAAGCATTGGAACAATGGTATATGCACAGGCCTCATGGTTTAAACCGATGGCGCTTAAAGGTCCCCACAAGAAGCCCATCACGGTATTAATATGGGCAGTTGCGCTTCCCTCTAAGAAACCAGATACCACCTCAACCATGGAATCCTTCATCGGGCTGTTGTTTAATACACCGGTAAATACACCAGATGCAAATAATACACTGACCATCGTCAGAACTGTTGGCGCATAAGATTTCAGACGCTCATTCTGCATTTTAGTTCCTGGATAGTTTACGATCAATGCAATAGCTGCCACTGCCATGAAGCAAAGGAAGGTTGGCAGTCCGGACGCGAACATCGCAATAATGACGATCACGATCAGAGCCACATTAAACCAGAACAGATGTGGTCTTAATAATGCTTTTTCTTCTTCTGTCTTGTCTGCCTCGCTGAATAAATCTGCAGAATTTGCACCTGCCTCAAGCCCGGCGCCTCTCTTCTTCTCCTGTCTTGCGTAATATAACGCGATCAGGAAACAGCAGATCAGACCGATGATCATACCAGGAAGCTCTGCAACCATAATATCCGTTGCGGAAATGTTAAAACCGGCAGCCAGACGTCCGCAAGGACCTCCCCATGGCAGACAGTTCATAACGCCTGCCGTAATAGAAACCAGACACATTAATACCAGCGGTCTCATATTCAGTCTCTTGTAGATCATTAAGAATGGGGGAATTACAATCAGAAATGTGGTAGCGCCAGATCCGTCAGAATGTCCAACGATAGTGGCTAACACAGTCAGAATACATACCGCTGTCACTGTCTTAGCTCCCAGCATCATCTTGCCTACGATCTTGTCAAACACACCGGCATCCATCATAACACCAAAGAATATGATCGCAAATGTAAACATAGCCGCATTGCTGACCTGTCCTTTTAATCCGGTTGTCACCCAGCTGGACAAATCCTCAAATGTCGGGTGCATAATTGCCGCAAAAATAATTGGAATTACAATCATTGGGATTGATGGCGTAAACTTACCAGACACTAAAACCGCCGTCAAGATCAACATCATCGCAAACCCCAGGATTGCATACATTGTTACACTCATAAAACTACCTCCACACCTTTTTCTTTTGCTGCTTTTGTCACGGGCCCGTAACTTTTATATACATTATTATACACAAAGAAAATCATAAGTAAAATGTTTCTTATTGTCCTATTTGTATAACATTATGTTATTATTTATGATTATTCTGTCAAAAAGAGCTTTTTTATCGACTTGAAATCCGTCATATTTTAGTTTTAATTCTCTATGTTATGATTTGTATAACTTCTATGTCTGATTTTATTGTATAAAAAAATCCTGACTAAGAGATTTCTCTCTCAATCAGGATTTTTCTGATTTTATGCTATTTTACAATGCCCAGTAATTCCTCAGCGGTTTTCACTTCTTCCTCAGTCGGAGTCCGCACTCCCTCCAGTGGATATGCGATCCCCAGCTTCTCCCACTTGAACTTGCCAAGGGTATGATATGGAAGAACCTCTACACGCTTTACGGTCTTTAAGCTGTCGATAAATTCTCTGGTACGTTTCAGACCTTCCGGATCATCTGTCAGACCCGGAACCAATACGTGGCGGATCCACATGTCAGTTCCATTATCTGACAGGAATTTTGCCATCTCCAGAATATTCTGGTTGGTATATCCAGTCAGTTCTTTATGTTTTTCCTCATCAATCTCTTTCAGATCCAGCATCACCAGATCCGTCACCTTCATCAGTTCCTTAAACTGGCTGATAAATGGCTCCTTCAGAGTGAATGGGTTGCCTGCAGTGTCCAGAGTGGTGTTCACTCCTTTGGCCTTGGCAAGACGGAAAAACTCCGTTACGAACGGCATCTGTAACAGCGGTTCTCCACCACTTACCGTGATACCGCCGTTTGGCTGGCCTTTCTTGTGCCAGTAGGATTTATACCGGTAAACATGCTTAAATAAATCTTCCGGGCTCCATTCCTGGCCGCCCTGGCCGGACCAGGTCTCCGGATTGTGGCAGTATTTGCAGCGCATCGCGCAGCCCTGCAGGAATACTACGAACCGGACACCCGGACCATCTACCAGGCCGAAGGTTTCCATGGAATGGACACGTCCTATATTACAGGCTTGCATGGCAGGTTCTGGAGATTACATCCATCTGCTGCTCTCTAGTCAGGTCGATGAACTTAACAGCGTAACCGGATACACGGATTGTGAAGTTTGCGTACTCCTCTTTCTCCGGATGCTCCATAGCGTCGATCAGCTTCTCTTTACCAAATACGTTTACGTTTAAGTGATGAGCGCCCTGATCAAAGTAACCGTCTAATACCTGAACCAGGTTCTCTACTCTCTCGCCCTCGCTGTGGCCTAATGCGTCTGGGTTGATGGTCTGAGTATTGGAAATACCATCCAGAGCCCACTCGTATGGCAGCTTAGCAACAGAGTTTAAGGAAGCTAACAGACCGTTCTCCTCTGCACCGTAGGATGGGTTAGCACCTGGGGACAGTGGCTCACCAGCTTTTCTTCCGTCTGGCATTGCACCAGTAGCCTTACCATAAACAACGTTGGAGGTAATGGTCAGGATGGAAGTAGTTGGCTCAGAATCACGATAAGTATGACGTTTCTTTAACTTCTCTAAGAAGGTCTTTAACAGCCATACTGCGATATCATCTGCACGGTCATCATCGTTACCGTATCTTGGGAAATCACCCTCGGTCTCGAAGTCCATAACCAGACCAGTCTCGTCACGAACAGTTTTTACCTTAGCGTATTTGATTGCGCTTAAGGAGTCAACTACGTGGGAGAATCCAGCGATACCAGTAGCGAATGTACGTCTGACATCGGTATCGATCAGAGCCATCTCTGCTGCCTCATAGAAGTATTTATCATGCATATACTGGATCAGGTTCAGAGTATTTACATAAATATCTGCTAACCAATCCATCATCTGATCGTATTTGCGGATTACTTCATCGTAGTCTAAGTACTCAGAAGTAATTGGCTGATACTCTGGTCCAACCTGCTCTTTGGTCTTCATGTCACGTCCACCGTTGATCGCGTACAGTAAGCACTTAGCCAGGTTTGCACGTGCGCCGAAGAACTGCATCTCTTTACCAGTCTGAGTAGCGGATACGCAGCAGCAGATGGAGTAGTCATCGCCCCATACTGGCTTCATAACGTCATCGTTCTCGTACTGAACAGAGCTTGTGTCGATGGAGATCTTCGCTGCATAATCCTTGAAGTTCTCTGGCAGAGCAGAAGAATATAATACAGTTAAGTTTGGCTCTGGGGATGGTCCCATGTTCTCTAAGGTGTGTAAGAAACGGAAATCAGTCTTAGTTACCATAGAACGTCCGTCTACGCCGATACCACCAACTTCCAGAGTAGCCCATACCGGGTCACCGGAGAACAGCTGATTGTAAGAAGGAATACGAGCGAATTTAACCATACGGAATTTCATTACCAGATGGTCGATCAGCTCCTGAGCCTCTTTCTCAGTTAAGGTACCGTTCTCTAAATCTCTCTGAATGTAGATATCCAGGAAAGTGGAGATACGGCCAACGCTCATTGCAGCGCCGTTCTGAGTCTTAACAGCTGCTAAATATCCGAAGTACAGCCACTGAACAGCCTCTTTTGCGTTCTTAGCTGGCTGGGAGATATCGTATCCGTAGGAAGCAGCCATCTTCTTCATATCGTTTAATGCCTGATACTGTCTGGAGATCTCTTCTCTTAAACGGATCACATCATCAGTCATGGTTCCGTTACCGCAGTTTGCGAAGTCATGAGCTTTCTCTTTCATCAGAGCATCGATACCGTACAGAGCAACACGACGGTAGTCACCTACGATACGGCCACGGCCATAAGTATCTGGAAGACCGGTAATGATCTTGTTGTGACGAACTTTTTTCATCTCTGGTGTGTAAGCATCGAATACACCCTGGTTGTGAGTTCTGCAGTACTCAGTGAAGATCTTGTGCAGTTCTGGGTCTGGAGTATATCCGTAAGTCTCACAAGCCTGCTCAGCCATCTTGATACCGCCATATGGCATGAATGCTCTCTTTAATGGTTTGTCTGTCTGCAGACCAACTACCTGCTCCAGATCTTTATCAGCCTCGCTGATGTAGCCTGGTGCATGAGAAGTGATACCGGAAACAATATGTGTATCCATATCCAGAACGCCGCCCTTTGCACGCTCTTCTTTCTGAAGGCCCTGTAAGATACCCCACAGTTTGTCTGTTGCCTCTGTTGGGCCTGCAAGGAAGGATGCGTCGCCATCGTATGGCTTATAGTTCTTCTGAATGAAATCTCTTGTGTTGATTTCTTCTTTCCAGAGACGGCCCTCGAAGCCATCCCACTGATCGAAATTGTACATGGTTTTCCTCCTATTACTTCTTCTAGTGTTTACATTGAGTAAGGTTGACTCTTGTCAACTCACGGTAAAAGAATACCAGATTTTACGGAAAACGCAAGGGATTTCTTGAGAATTTTTCTCTTGTGTTAAAAAAAACACAAGAGTACAATCCGGTATCTGTTTACTTAATATAACCCATAACACCCGGCAGCCACAAAGAGATCTGCGGAACATAGGTAACCAGCATCAGCACTGCAAAGATCGCAGCGAAATACCATAACAGAGGTTTAATTACCTTCTCAATGGTAGTTCCACCCACTTTAACGCCAACAAACAGTGTCGTTCCAACCGGCGGCGTGATCGTTCCGATACACAGGTTAAAGATCATCATGATACCAAAATGAATCACATTCATGCCTAACTGCTGACAGATCGGCAGGAAAATTGGTGTAAAGATCAAGGTTGCCGGAGTCATATCCATAAAAGTACCAACGATCAGCAGGATTATGTTGATGATGAAGAAGATCACATATTTATTATTGCTGATTCCCAGTAACGCATTGGATACCAGAGTCGGGATATCGGTAAATGCCATGACCCAGGACATGATGCTGGATACGCCGATCAGGAACACGATGATACCGGTCATCTCCGCACTTGCCAGGAAAATCTCCGGGAGATCCTTAAACTTAATGGTCTTATAGAAGAATAAGGATAAGATCAAAGTATAAACAACCGCAACTACAGAACCTTCTGTCGCAGTGAAGATGCCGCCGATGATACCGCCGATCACGATCACGATCATCAGAAGGCTTGGAAGCGCCTGCCAGATCACCATCAGTTTCTCTTTTCCTTTAAAAGAGCTTGTGCTCTTGTATCCTTTTTTCATTGCAAAAATGTAGATCACGATCATGCAGGCCAGTCCCCAGAGAATACCAGGAATATAGCCAGCCATGAACAGAGCCGCCACGGAAGTACCTCCGCTGACCAAAGAGAAGGTGATCATCACGTTACTTGGCGGGATAAGAAGCCCGGTCGGAGCGGTTGCGATATTGGCTGCCGCAGAGAATTCTGCGTCATAGCCCTCTTCTGCCTCGATCGGTCCGATGATGGAACCCATGGCAGAAGCTGCCGCAGTACCGGAACCGGAAATCGCGCCGAATAACATATTTGCTACTGCATTGGTATGAGCCAGGGCGCCCGGAATTCGTCCGGTCACCAGTTTTGCCAGATTGATCAGACGAATGGCAATACCACCCCGGTTCATGATATTTCCGGCTAAAATAAAGAATGGAATTGCCAGTAAGCTGAACACGGAGATACCAGAGAAGATTCTCTGGGCTCCGGTGACAACCGTTGCCTGGGTATTTAAGATCGGTAAAATCGCCAGGATGGAGGAAACGCCTAAAGATACCGCGATTGGCGCACCTGCTAACAGCATGACCAGAAGGACTGTAAAAATGATCAGTCCGGATAACATTGCAATATTCATACGCTTATTTCTCCTCCTGTCTGTTCTTCTGCCCCTGAATCAGATCCAGGATATTGACAAAACTGAAAAATACGATCATCAGGCCGCTAAGCGGCAGTACAAAGTACACATAGCCCATAGGGATCTGTAACGATGCGGTCACCTGGGTCATGGTAAGCCTGGTGATCTCAACGCCGCCATACACCATCACGATAGCTGCAAAAGCCAGTACCAGAGCCTCTGTGGTAACTTCCAGCGCCAGTTTTGCTTTTCCAGTGAATCTCTGTGCAAAAAACTCCATACGCATATGGTCTCTCTTACCAAATACATAGGCAGAGATCAGTAACGCCATCCAGGTAAAGGAATAGGTCAACAGTTCCTCGGACACGGTGCTTGGACGGTTAAATACATAACGGGTCACAATCTGATAGGTTCCGATCACGGTCATAAAAGCGAACAACAGTACGGATAAGTATCCGGTCAGCTTCATGAGGATCTCTTTGATTTTATGAAGTGCGTTCATTACTGCTCTCCTTTCGCTTTTGCATTGACTTCCTGAACGTGGTGATAGATATCCACGATCTTCGGATTATCCTCCAACATCTGATTCTGGACATCTGCTACCTTCTCACGGAACCGAGCAACGTCCACATCGATAAATTCCACGCCCATCTCTTCCGTAGCGATCTTTTTGGCCTCCTGAATGCAGGCATCCCATTCTTCCTGCTCCACCCGGGAGGAGATTCTTGCTGCCTCCTTGAAGATCTCTAATTCATCCTCAGACAGGCCGTTAATAAAATTCCGGTTGGCGATCAGCATATCCGGTACGGTCTGATGCATATCGTAGCTGAAATACTTTGCTACCTCGCCGTGCTTATTGTTGGTCAGAGCCAGCTCATTGTTCTCCGCGCCATCGATGACACCCTGCTGGATGGCAGTGTAAACCTCACCGAAGCTCATTGGAGAGGCTGCTGCACCAAAGGCTTTCACCATATTTACGCTGGCCGGGCTCTGCTGCACACGGATTTTTATGCCCTTTAAATCATCCGGTGTATGAATCGGTTTTTTTGCATAGAAATTTCTGGTTCCTGCATTGTACCAGGTCATCACACGGAGACCCGACTCGTCCGTTGCCTCATACACCTGATCCATGTAATTCTCATCGTTCATAAAATCCTTATACATCTGCTCAGAATCGAACAGATACGGCATGCTGAAGATCTCATAGGTCTTATCAAAGGTCTCTAAATTGGCAGTACCTGCCACAACAAAATCAATGGCGCCGGTCTGTGTTAACTCAATGGCCTTCTGTGCCGCTCCTAATAACTCATTGGGATAGATCTGGACTTCGTACTTATCGCCCAGATTTTCCTCAATATACTCTTTAAATGCCAAAAGCCCCAGATGCTCCGGGTGTTCCTCTGACTGTGCATGGGAAATTCTTACGATCCGCTTCCCACCGGTCACAGAGCCGCAGCCGGTAAGAGTCCCTGCTGCAACTGCCAGTGCCACACACACGGTAAACAGTTTCCCCTTTTTCTTCATAAAGAATCCTCCTGATTACTGTGCATCCTGGATTTCTTTTATCAGAGCCTCCTTTCCCGGAAAATATTCTTTCCACAAAGAGGCTGTTTCTTTTTTAAATGCCTGTTTTTCTTCTTGTGACAGGGAAATGATCTGACATCCGGCGTCTTCTACCATATTCATGGCATCCATTTCGTACTTCTGCCAAAGCTGCCTCTGATAAGCAGATGCCTCACTGGCACACTGACGGATTACTTCCCGGTCTTTCTCATCCAACCTCCGCATGGTTTCTTTTGAAATCGCCAAAAACTCCGGAATCCGGCTGTGTTCATCCAATGTGTAATAGTTTGCCAGCCTATAATGGTTTTCCGCCGCATAAGATGGAAGATTATTTTCCGCGCCATCTGCCTGATCAAGATCCAGCAGCTTATAAACATCCGCATACACTGCTTTTACCGGCTCCGCGCCAAGGGCGGTCACCAGCTCTGCCATCAGTTCCGAATCCTGGACACGGATTCTCAAACCCCTTAGGTCCTCCGGTTCATGAACAGGGCTGCCTACCGTATAAAAGCTCCGCGCGCCGCCGTCAAACCAGGCCAGTCCCACAAGTCCCTGATCGGTAAAATCAGAGAGCATTCCTGTTCCGATCGGTCCGTCTAATACCTTCCACATATGTTCTCTTCCACTGTATAAATAGGGAAGCATCAGAACCTCAGCGTCAGATCCATTTTCTGCCACAGTTGCCAGGGAAACCCTGGCAAAATCAATCCCTCCATAAGAAACCTGATGGATCGCTGAAAGTTCATCGCCCAGCTTGCCTTCCGGATATACTTCTACCCGGATTCTGTCCTCTGTCCTTTCCTCCACCAGGTCTGCAAAATATCTTGCTGCCTTTGTGGAAGGATGTCCCTCCGGCTGGTTCTCCGCATAAGAAAGGATGTATTCTGTATTGGAGTTTTCTCCCGTTTCTGTTGATCTGGCGCAGCCCGCCAGACATAAGCATATTAAAAAACAAATGATCCAGTTTGCTGATTTATTAACAACGTTCCTCATTGTATCAATTTTTATACAAAAAGCATACCGTAAAATTCTGCCATTACCCGAAAAATTCTGTCTTTCCATTTTTTTCATCCCCGAAATTCACTTGGGATCACACCATTGATCCGCTTAAATACCTTTGCAAAATAGTTAGAATCCGAATATCCGGTCTTCAAAGCAATCTCCTTCACGGAAAGCTCTGTATTTTTCAGCAGGCGCACTGCCTCCTTCATCCGGTAACGGGTCAGATATGTAGTAAAGTTGCACCCAAACCCCTGCTTGAACAGACGGCAGAAATACGTATCGGAATACCGCATATAATTTGCCGCATCCTGCATGGAAATGTCATGCATATAATTCTGGCTGACGAAATCCCGGATCTCCCGCATGGTCTTGTCGCTCATGGCACCTGAATCCTCCGGAATATCATCCGTATCCAGTTCCTGGATAGGATCACTCTCTTTCTTCACGACGCCTGTTCCAGGCACTGCAGCCCCGGTTTCGCACGACTTTGGCGTACCTCCAGCCAGCCTGTCTTCCGCTTCCTGTTTTTCCGCTTCCATCCGCTTCTTCACCTGGAACACCGCTGTCTCCAGCACCGCAAATAACTCTTCCTCATCGTAAGGCTTGGTCAGATAATCCAGTGCCCGCAGCCTGATTGCCTGTCTGGTATACTGGAAATCACTGTACGCCGTCAGAAAAATGATCACGCAGTTCTCATCCATCTGCCGGATTCTGGATGCCGCCTCGATGCCATCAAGCTCCGGCATGGCAATATCCAGCACTGCGATCTGCGGATGATGCTCTTTAAACAGTTCTACCGCCTCTGATCCATTTTCCGCCTGAATAAACTCACAGTCCTCTCCTAATTCTCTGGAAAGCTTCCGGTACAGGATTGAACGCTCGATCCTCTCATCATCCGCCAGCAACAATTTGATCTGTCCCATCTATATTTCTCCCTTCGTATCCGTAAATCCAATCGTAATACAGGTACCTTTTTTCTTCTCACTTCTCACGATCACCTGACCATCCTGATACATGATCCGCACCCGCTTTATGATATTACCAAGACCCACACCGTGACCGCTTTTTCCTTTCCATTTTCCAGAATTCAGCTGTTCTACCTGCTCCGGTTCCATACCTGCTCCGGTGTCTTCCACCGACAGCCACAGCTTTTTTCCTTCTGTCCAGCTCCTCACCCGGATAAAACCGCCGGATGCCTGACCGGAAATCCCGTGGATCACCGCATTCTCCACCAGGGGCTGTAGGATAAAAGACGGTACCATCCGGTATTCTGTATCATCCTCCACATCGATCTCATACTGTACCCGCTCTCCAAACCGCATTTTCTGGAGATACAGATAATCTTTTACCACCGCGATCTCATTGGATAAGGGCGCTGTGGATTCCGATGATTTTAGTGTATACTGAAACAGACGGCTCATAGCCAGAATCATCTTATCTGTTGTATCTGCCTCTTCTAACTGCGCCATGCAGGAGATCATATTCAACGTATTAAACAGGAAATGGGGATTTACCTGGCTTTTCAGCATCTGCAGCTGCACTTTCTCCAGTTGGATCTGCAACTCGCTGTTCTCCTGGATCGTCCGGAGAGATTCCTGGGTAGACTCCTTCATTTTGCCAAATGCCTTCAGCAGATGCCCCATCTCATCATCCTGGTCATAACCTGGAAGCTGACCTTCAAAATCATTAGCTGCCACCCGTTCCGCCTCTCCGGACAGCGCCACGATAGGTTCGATCAGAAATCTGTCAATGTACTTTCCTGCATAGACTGCGATCCCGATGATCATCACAGCCGCAAATACTACCACCAGCGGAATCAGCTTAAAGCGGTTTTCTCCCTGAAGATAAGCACGGTTTCCTTCCTTCATCACCGCCTGGGTCAGATTCCCTCCATACTGGATCAGATACCCTTGCATATCATAAATTTCATATAATGCTCTGGAAAATTCCGCTTTGCTCCGATCCATCTCCATAGCTTTGTCTCTTTTGACACAATAGACCTCATAGCTTTTCTCAATGGCCCACAAAGAACGATAGACCTCTGGCTTTGCCGGGTCTTTTTTCTTCGTTAATTTTTTAACAGTTTCTGTCGTCTCTCTGATCCTTTTCTCCAGCTCTTCCCTTGCATTCCCATCGTTTCCCTCAACCCAATGGCGGAACGCATTCTCTTCTGCCTCCATCTGGGTCTGGAACCTGGCATTCCGGTCATTATCATCCATAATCTGCCTGGTCTGTCCCATAATGCCGCTGACTACCAGATACAGACATAAAAAAACACCCAAAGAAGCCGCCACCATGGTGACGGCCATATATGCGAACTTCTGCTTCATGGAAGCTGTCTTCTTCTGTTTCACTGCCAATTCCCCTTCTTCCCCCTGCACCAACCGTACCGTCCGTTGTTTCTTTCTTGATTTCCTATTGTAAAGCATTTTTCCTGGAGAATCAACCATAACAGCGGGCTCTCAGCTGATCTGTTCAAATCGGATCATTTCCTTTTTCAACCGTTTCATGATCTTTTTTTCCAGCCGGGATATGTAAGACTGGGAAATTCCCAGCATATCTGCCACTTCTTTCTGCGTCAGTTCTTCTCCGTCCTCCCTGCCGATTCCATAGCGCAGCTGGATGATCTTCTGCTCCCGCGGATTTAACCGATCGATCGCCATATTTAACAGACTTTTCTCCGTTTCATTTTCAATGTCCCTGGAGATCACATCGTCATCCGTTCCCAGAATATCTGATAACAGAAGCTCATTGCCATCCCAGTCCACATTTAACGGCTCATCAATGGACACCTCCATCTTGGTCTTGTTATTCCGTCTCAGATACATCAGGATCTCATTTTCAATACATCGGGACGCATAAGTGGCCAGTTTGATATTTTTGTCCGCCTTGAAAGTATTGATGGCTTTGATCAGACCGATCGTTCCAATAGAGATAAGATCTTCCACTCCTACGCTGGTGTTATCAAATTTCTTGGCAATGTACACCACCAGCCTCAGATTATGCTCGATCAAAGCTGCTTTTGCCTCTTTTTCCTGTTCCGTACCTAAAAGCCCGATCAGTCTCGCTTCTTCTCTGCTGTCTAAGGGCGCTGGCAGAATATCCGCTCCACCGATATAATGGATCTCGCCCTCCTTTGGAAATAACATGGTCCTGAAAGACGGAACCGCCTTAAACTGGAACCGATTCGATACTGCAACCTTAAACACCATACCATTGTCCTCCTTTTCGCCAGATCATTTTCCTGCGTTTTTTATATTCGTAACTGTTTTCACATGTTTCAGTTACTCATCCTTGTTTTACTCTTGGGACATGGTGCTTTCAGGATCTGTTTCTCCGTGAAGCAGGATCTGGTACCGGTTTCCCCTGCTGATGGGAAATGGCGCTCTGGCGATCCATGGTTTTTCCAGGACTTTTTTCCTTCCGTGTTCGAACTTCAAAAGTATTTCCTCGATCTGCATCGCTTCCATCTGCCCATATGGATTTCCAATGGTGGAAAATGAAATAATCTCCCCTGGTATCTTTTCTTCCTTATCTGCTCCATCAAAAAGCTGCTTCCAGACCTGCTCTGATACTACATGCACCGGTACCCGGTCTTTCGGCCTTACCAGCTGATTTCCGGTATCCAGATATCCAATGGCATTAACCTTTTGCTTTCCATATTTTAGAACCACCGGATAGCAGTACTTCCGTTCTTCCTTTACATCCTGATAAAACAGATAAAAAAAACGGATCAGAAAGAATACACCTGCAGTCAAAAAGAAAACGGCCCAGAAATGAACGCCCCGGACTTCTACCTGCTGCCGGACTGCTTCCAGAATCCCACCGGCAAGAAACGCTTCCAGATACAGCATCACATACAGCTTCAGAAAGGTTCTCCAATCTCTCCGTCCAAAGCAGAGGCGGATCATACCTGCCGGAAACAGCAGCAACAGTATGATCGAGATCACCTGGATTCCAACAACAGCTTTTGCCATCGGTACTCTCATTTTTGTAGTAATATTCAAAAACAGCAGCCGTATCCACACCTCTCCACAGGCTCCCACTGCTCCAAATGCCGCACCGGCCACGATCTGCCTCCAGCGCAGCGGTATCTGAAAGCTTTTGCCAAGACTCCATAAAAGTCCGGCATCCATCAGAAGATTTATCAGCAGGTAAAGGTCTATGTACCATTCGTATCTCAAACCCTTAAACAGCCCCCTGTCTCATAAACCACATTATAGGAGGTTTGCCATGCAGAATTTGTCAAACCAGGGAAGCTGATTCAAAAAAGTTTTCGACAAAAAAAGCAGCCTTGAGAATCACTTCCTTATTCTCAAAACTGCCCATTCTTATCATGTTAGGTACCATATTAATTACCATATTTATTACACGGATCAACTCCGTTAAAACTTCCACCGCATGCCGCTGTGTTTGATCTCATCTCCCTCTTCATTCGAGAGCACATAATAGGTATCTTCGCCCTTTAATATCGACACGGATATGATCTGTGCTCTGCCATTTTTATCAAAAGTCAGCTTAAACAGATCAAACATAGGATCTCCTACTTTGCATTTCAACAACCGGCTCATCTCTTTGCTGGCTTTCTGAACCTTCAGGACCTTATAGTATTTCTCCAGAAAAACCCCATATTCTGTTTCTAACAGCTTATAGAGTGACACATCTCCCGTCAGCTTCTCATAAATCCCAGGGAAACGTTTCACCGGAATATAGTTATTGTCGATCATGATCGGCTTGTTATCCGCATACATCACACGCTTCAGATAAACAACTTCATCATCTGGATCTATTTCCAGATCTCTTGCATAAGATGCAGTCACTTTTATGATCTGCTTATCCACAATTTCTGATGACACACTTCTTCCATTCTTTCGAATAGACTCATGAAATCCTTCAACCCCACAATCCAGCCTGGCCCTGTTCTCCTCGCCAATGACAAAGGTTCCTTTTCCCTGTCTTCTGACCAGCACTTCTTCATCACACAGCTCTTTGATTGCCCTGCGCACAGTAATTCTGCTGACATTATACAGCTTTTCTAATTCTGCCTCACTTGGCATACGATCACCGGAGGAATACTTCTTTTCATCGATTTCTTTTCTGATCGCATTTTTCAGTTGTTCGTACAACGGCGTGGACGCATTCTGATCCAGCATGACTTTTTCTCCTATCCAATTATATGATGTTGAGGTCAAAAACTTTTGACCCCCCTGATACCGGATTGCTCCGCGCGGCGGATCCTCTGGACCTACCGAATCATGACTTTCTCTTGCAGCAGCTTTCTTTCACGGAACCTGCTGATATAGGGGAAGCCAAGTTCCTGGAGCAGTTTTTCTGCCTCCTGGATGCCTTTTCCCACATCCTGTCTGCAGTGGGCGTCAGAACCGACCGTCACAATGGTCCCGCCCTCTTCCCGATACCACTTCAAAAGCGTCCTCGACGGAAATTGTTCTTTCACAGCCTGCCGAAGGCCTGATGTATTGATCTCGATTCCCTTATTTCTGTTTACCAGAATCCGGAACAGCTCCCGGACCGCCTCTTCATCCTCTTCCAGCCGTATGCTGACTCCCTGGCCCGCAGCATAACGCTTGATCAGATCCACATGACCCATACAGTCGAAATCCCCTGTTCTGGCGATCGCAAGCAAACCATCCAGATATCGTTCTTTCAAGATCCTGCAATTTGTCTTATGATAATCATATCCTTTTAGATCCAAATTATCAATTTTATGAAAGGAAGCAATGACAAAATCGAAGGGGAAGCTTTTCGTTACCTGTGCTGCTGCCTCTGGCTGAAGGTGGATCTGCCCCAATTCCGTTCCAAATCCCACATAAAGCTGGTCTTTCAATTTCTCCCGGCACTGCAGCACAGACTCCAGACACTGTGTTAAATACTCCGGCTGATATGCCTTTCTCCCAAAATCATCTGTGAACATCTCGTAATGATCGGTGATCATGATCTCTTTGATTCCTGCATCCATTGCACCTTTACAGATCTCCTCCAGAGGTTCTGAGCTATCCGGCGAGTTCTGGCAATGTACATGATAATCCATGTATAGCATATTTCTACCTCCCATTCCCCCAGTTTTTGAAATCATCACCACCGGCTAAGCCGGTGGTTTGTTTTTCGCCCTATAAGGGCTCATT
>ERZ809074.840-NODE-840-length-44405-cov-7.223653_pt1 | contig 44405 bp, 35 predicted proteins | sample MGYA00520795_ERZ809074 | MGnify/ENA primary metagenome ERZ809074 (study PRJEB31570, sample SAMEA3212989) | Homo sapiens | biome: human-gut; feature: human gut; material: fecal | place: Sweden | collected 2011 ...
CTCAAGATGAGATATCCCATTCGAAAGAAGTAAGACCCCTTGAAGACGACGAGGTTGATAGGGCAGGGGTGGAAGTGCTGTAAGGCATGGAGCTGACTGCTACTAATCGGTCGAGGGCTTGACCAAAAGGTCAGGGTAGGAAATGGTAATAGGTTTGAGATGAAAAGTTTGTGTGCAGTTTTGAAGGTATATGGAATTAAAATAAATGATTGCGAGGATGATGCTTCTGATTAGTTTTAGGTCAGGGCATTGTTTTTTGCATTTTAGAATGCGCGAGTGGCTCAGTGGTGGAGCATCGCCTTCCCAAGGCGAGGGCCGCGGGTTCGAATCCCGTCTCGCGCTTATCTTTACGAAGCTCCCTGACGATTTGCCAGAGAGTTTTTTTATTAAGGGGAAAAAGAATATGGATGTATTTATTTGGATTTTGGATGTGGTTGGAACTATCGCATTTTCAATCTCAGGTGCTATGGTTGGCATACGAAAGAAAATGGATTTGTTTGGTGTTTGCGTGCTTGGAGTTGTCACAGCCACTGGAGGCGGCATGACAAGAGATATTGTACTGGGAATAAATCCACCGAGAATGTTTACCAATTCGACAGATGTTTTAATAGCGGCAGTCACAGCTATTCTCACATTTATAGTAATTCATTATGCAAATAAGAAAAAGCAGACACATGTAGGTTTTCGTGAGATGTATAGTCTTGTACTTTTTGTAATGGATACGCTAGGTCTTGCAATTTTTACTGTAATTGGTATTGAGGTGGCGCTGGCAACGAGGCCTGATGCAGGCAACTTCCTGCTTGTGTTTGTCGGTACCATTACTGGTGTTGGAGGCGGATTGCTAAGAGATATGATGTCAGAGTCAATTCCATACATTTTTCAAAAGCATATTTATGCGACAGCATGTATTGTTGGTGCAGTGATCTGCGTTATTTTTTATAGAAAATTGAACATTTCGCTAAATATATCTATGATAGTGGGAGCAATTGCAGTGCTTGTAATTAGAGCATTAGCGGCACAGCTAAGATGGAATCTTCCGACAGTTCATTTGGACGAAGAGGGAAAATCGTAATTAAAAAAGTAAGCACCATGGTGCTTACTTTTTTTTAGATCGTCTGTATTCTGCCAGAATTAATAAAAAAACTCCGGAAAATAAAACTAAAAAAGCATAGGAAGGAATAACCCGCAGTGAGTAATAGCTGATGGTCAGCCAGAGTAGAGCAATGATAATTAATATAAAGGCTGCCCAGTGCAGCATATTGAATCGTTTCATACAAGCTTCTCTTTTCTGTTAGCGTTACTTATAAAATATCATACTTTAATCAAATTGTAAAGCAAAGGAAAGACGCCATTTATTAAGAATTATTTATGATGCTATTCAAATTTTGTGACAGCATTTTTGGCGTATGTTGTGGTTACGAGATCATCGTAAGGCACTTTTTGTTCAAGCTCCCCAGCATCAAGCAGGATATCCTGAAGCAGATCAAAGCTTTCCTTTGTGAATATGGTATCATTTTTCCAAGTATCCTGCTCAAGATAACGATTTACAATGATGGTAATTGTTTTGATATCTGTTTCTGGAAATTGAGGTGCAATGACGTTTGCAATCTCCGCTGCACTGTGAGAATTGACATATTCAAGCCCTTTTTGAATAGCATTTGTAAAATGCTGTATTGTATCAGGGTGGGCCTTTAAAAAGCTTTTTCGGGCGCTGTAGGCGGTATATGGAACGTACCCTGAATCAACTCCTAGAGATGCCGCTACATATCCATCACCAGACAGCTCAAGAAGCGTTGCATGTGGTTCAAATTCGACAGTATAATCGCTTAGAGATGTGTCAGACGAGAAAGCTGCAGCTGTAGAACCAAAATCAATATTTTGTATTATCGTCACATCTTTTTGCGGAGTTAATCCGTTTTTCTTTAAGATATATTCAAAAACCATCTCTGGCATACCGCCTTTTCTGCCTCCAATTACAGTTGATCCCTTTAATTGTGACCAAGAAAAACTATCATATTGTTCTCGGCTGACAAGAAAGTTTCCAGCCCGTTGTGTAAGCTGGGCAAAATTGATAGCAAAATCCTCATTACCTTCTTTATACGTATAAATACTGGCTTCACTGCCCATAAAACCGATATCAGCATTTCCGGAAATGAGAGCAGTCATTGTTTTATCAGCGCCAAAACCGGTGTCGAGTGTCAGCAAAATACCTTCCTCTTCAAAATAACCAAGTTCAATAGCAGTATATTGCGGTGCGTAAAAGATAGAGTGAGCAACTTCATTTAATGTTACAGGAGTAAGCTCCTTGTTATTTTCAGTTGATGATGCAGTTGAATGAGCATCATTTTTTGAAGAAGAGCAGCCTATAAGGGAGCAGATCAAAATAGAGAAAGCAAGAATAACGAGGTGAAGAAGACCTGTTTTTAGTTTGCTTTTTACTAAAGAATTGTTTACAGAAAAATTGTTCATGGAAAACCTCAGAGAGCTGTTTGTGATTAGAATATGCATAAAAAAGGTGGAGCGTTAATGGATGATTTGTGGTATACTTATAACGTATTTTTTGAATAGATAGAAAATTTGGCAGGTGAAAGAATATGAAAATTGTAGTAATTGATGGTCAGGGTGGCCGTATGGGAAGTGCATTTATTGACAAATGGATTAAGTCTGGAGGTGATCCAAAGGAACTGATTGCAGTTGGCACAAATGCGATGGCAACATCAGTAATGATGAAGGCAGGTGCTGTGAAGGCAGCGACAGGAGAAAATCCAGTAGTTGTCAATACGTCAGGAGCTGATTTTGTAGTAGGACCAATTGGAATCATTGCAGCAGATGCACTGCTTGGCGAGATAACACCAAAGATGGCACAGGCAGTTGCATCTTGTACAGCACAAAAGGTGCTATTACCGGTAAATACATGTATGTTTCATGTGGTTGGTGTGTCAGATAATCGCCTGAGTGATAACATTGATGAAGCTATTTCTTATATTTTGCAAAATAAATAGCAAAATATTGTATTTTTTGTCATTTTGCTAGTTCCATTTTCGACAGATACTTGATATACTGGAATTGTTCTGCGAGTAAAAAGAAAGTAAAACTTATGTAAAAATCGTCGAACAAGTAAATCAGAGGCTTAGGCACAAAATGTGCTAAGTCAAAAGAATGAGAGGTAAACATGGGAGTAACATCCATATTGTCACTGTTAAGTGGCGTAGCGCTATTCCTTTATGGCATGTCGGTCATGGGCGATAGCCTGAAAAAGGTGGCAGGCAACAAGCTGGAGCTGATTTTGTATAAGCTTACCAGTACCCCTCTAAAGGGAATATTGCTTGGAACAGCAGTAACGGCAATTATTCAGTCTTCATCGGCGACAACAGTTATGGTTGTCGGATTCGTAAATTCTGGTATGATGAAGGTTGCGCAGTCAATTGGTATTATCATGGGCGCAAATATCGGAACGAGTGTCACTGGCTGGATCCTCTGTCTGTCCTATATTGAGGGATCAGGCGGCATTGCACAACTTCTTTCAACAGCAACTATTTCAGCAGTTGTTGCCATTATCGGTATTATTTTCCGTATGGTTATGAAAAAGGACAGCTATCGCCATGTCGGTGAGATTATGCTTGGTTTTGCAATTTTAATGTTTGGTATGCAGACAATGAGTGGAGCTGTAGCACCACTTAAGGATAGTGAGACATTTAGAAGCATGCTGACAATGTTTACAAATCCGGCAGCTGGAATTTTAGTTGGTATTCTTTTCACAGCAGTTTTACAGAGTGCATCTGCATCAGTTGGTATTTTGCAGGCACTGTCTGTAACAGGAGGAATCAGCTTTGCAGTAGCACTTCCTATTGTTATGGGTATTGGTGTCGGTGCAGCATGTCCAGTTTTAATGTCTGCAATCGGTACAAATAAAAATGGTAAACGTACAGCTCTTATCTATTTGCTGAACGATTTATTTGGTATGCTGTTCTGGTCAATTGTGTTCTACACATTAAATGCAATTTTCCATTTTAAATTCATGAATGTTGTAATGACGCCAGTATATATTGCGCTGATGAATACAGTTTTCCGTGCAGCAACAATTTGTATTTTGTCACCATTTATTAAATACATTGAGAAGCTTGTTTACATTTTAATCAAGGATGACGAGGAAGATCTTGATGAGCAAAAGGATTTTGATCTTCTTGAGGAGCGTTTCTTGAATTATCCGGCAATCGCAATTGCACAGAGTCATACTGCAATGAATGGTATGGCGAGAAAGGCGCGTAAGAATTTATCAAGATCAGTGAGCCTTCTGAAAAAATATTCTGATGAGAAATATCAAAAGATTGAAGAAAAAGAAGTGCTGATTGATAAGTATGAGGATAAGCTTGGAACATATTTGATGCAGTTGACTGGAAAGGAATTAAGCGGAGATCAGACTAAACAGGTATCCAAATTTTTGCATACAATCAGTGACTTTGAGCGTATGGGAGATCATGCACTGAATGTTGCCAGAACTGCAAAGGAACTTTATGATAAGAAGATTGTCTTTTCAGATGAAGCGCGATATGAATTAAATGTCCTAATTGCCGCAATGAAGGAGATCGTTACAAGTACAGTTCAGGCTTTTAGCCGTGATGACTTACAGATGGCAGCTAGAATCGAGCCGCTTCGTGAGCTTATTGGTATGTTGTGTGACGAACTAAAAATGCGTCATGTAGATCGTTTGCAGTCTGGAAAATGTGGAATTTCACAGGGCTTTGCATTTAACGATTTGTTGACAAACATTGAGAGAGTATCAGATCACTGTTCCAATGTTGCTGTAGCGATGATTGAGCTTGAGTCCAGAAACTTTGATACGCATGAGTATTTAAAGAGCGTGCGTGAGATGAGAAATACTGAATATAAGCGTTACTTTGAGGAGTATGAGCAAAAGTATAGTATTGATGATTTCGAAGCTTGGTCAGAAAGACAGCAGGAGAAGGAAAAGATGAAGGCTCTATTAGAGGAGCAGCAGCTACAGCAGGGAAGAAAATCTAAGAATGTTGGAACGGCAGAGACAATCATTCCAGAGAATATTGATCCGTTAGAAGATCCGCTTGAGGATACAGAAGAAAATTAATATAAAAAAGCAGGTACCTGCAAATGGAGATAAATCCATACAGGTCCTGCTTTTTTGTATGTGCAACTTACTCGGGAGTTTTGGTTTGACGATTAGAATTTGCCACCTCCACCGCCAAAACCGTTGCTGTCAGTGCTTCCGCCGCCACTGCTGCCACTGCTAGAAGAGCTGTCATTTTTCTCTCGCTTTACACGCTGTGTAGTGGTATAAAGATAATAATCACGTTTCTTTGTAAGATGAAAACTTCCAGGTTCCATATAATCTGCAGCGCTAGTTTTCTTAACAGCTGTCTTCATAGAGGCAACCTTTACACTACAAATGATAAGTGCAACTATAAATGCAATGCCAAATGACATCAGATATGGCAAAGCGCGAGATAAGAAGGTAAGTTTTGCCGGATTATCATCACTGTAAGGTGTTCCCTCACGCGCTTCCTTTAAAAAGGCTTCGCTCAGATCAGCAAAAGTGGTAAAAGCATCATAGTAATCACCATCAGAAAGCTTCGAAGTAACACGACTGGAGATGTAGTCAAAACCGTATTCATTGCTGACTGCGGTTAATCCATAGCCGTATGTTAAAAGCTGCCAGTCGCGCTCAGCCATACTGACTGCAAAGATAATACCATCATGACCGTCTCCGTAGCCGTAACCACATTGCGTATAGATTGCTTCAACGTAATTACGCACATCATAGCCATTTGTATCTTTTAATGTAAAGACAACAACATCACATTGATACTGCTGTTCAATTGCTGCCAATTTATTAGATAATGCAGTGATTTGATCTGATGAGAGAAGTCCGGCACCATCATAGACATCACCTGAAATCTCAGATTTATTAGCAACTTCAATGCTGGCAAGGTCAACCTTAGCACTGGCAAGAACAGGAAGTGTTAAGCTGATGCATAATAAGAAAGTGCACAGTACAGCAAATAACGATCGCTTGCTGTGTTTTTTATGTAAGATTGTGTTCATATGATCACTCCTTTCACGTCCAACGACAAATTAAAAGATAAACAGCTTCAGCAGAATGCCGAGCGGAATCGTGATACCGGCGAGAAGCCCAAAGAAGCGTCCCTTATCAATCGGAAGATCACCAATCAGCTTGCCGGTTTGTCCATTGATGGCAAAATGGTAGGATTTGCCATGCCAGTTAGTTGTCAGCATCCAGACAGGAAGGAGTGCATAGTCAACGCTGTTTTGTGTGGTGCTGATTTTGCTGGTACGTGGTGTCAGCGTTGTGTAGTCGCATGTTCTGCGGATAGCTGCAATTGTTGTGTTTTTTACGCGAGCTGTTGCGCGCGGTGCGCATGCAGTAGCGTCCTCATCATAAGTTTGTGCTGCATAGCCTGGCAGATAATCAGTATGAAAATCAGTGATAGCGCTGTAATCAAATGGTTCAATTGCATCCATGTAAGCATCATCCATCTTCGATGAGCCATCAACAGGAATGTTGTTAAAACGAGCTTCGCCATCACGTAGAACAAGATAATGTTCTGTTTCGGTGACATCATAATCACCGTCTGTGTAATGATGTGTGCGTGTCGCATCAAAGGAAAAGCTTCCCTTGGATTCACAGCTGTAAAGCCAGAAAGGAACGTAAATACCGCTGATTTCCTCAAGATGGTTTTCAGCAGAAAAAGCACGCGGAAGGAAAATTTTTCCCTTATAAAAGTTTTTTAGTGTTTCCTTTGCTGTTTTTTTGTCGACCTTAAAAGGAATCACGTAATTAGGGCGCTTAGCACCACTTAAATGGTCAGACAATACGACAGGAGAACCACAGTAGGCACAGGTAGAAGCAGCTGTTGTCTCATCAGTGACAAGTTCTGCACCACATGTAGGGCAGTGATAGCTGCGCATACCTTGCTGTTCACCAGAAGACCAGTTAGATCCGGCATCAGACGTATTCCAACGTGCATTATCCTGATCAGTACCGGAAGGTGTATCGCTTAGAGCTTTCATTGCCTCAACATCAATTGAGGTGTCACAGTGAGAACAGTGTAGTTTCTGGGTTTTGCTGTCGAAAGTAAGTGCTGCACCACAGTTGGGACACTTATAGGTTTTAATCGAATCGTCCATAGAAACCTCTTTTCCGTGCCGCTAAAGGCACTATTTTCTTATAATTATTGTATCATGGATGAAACTGTTTGTCTATAAAAAAAGAGACTGCGCATTTTTGTGCACAGCCTCTTTTTTATAGACAAATATTTGCAGTATGCCCTAAGACGAAACCATTGCACCGAAGGGCTTCGTCACATAATGCGTAAACTGTAATCTTTGCAACAATTATAGTTGATAAGCTAACCTTTACAGATCCTCTGGCTTTACTGCAACAGTAATAAGCTCAAATGGATGATAGGAGACAACCTTGGTACTGCCTTCGATATCCTCTATGAGATTCATAGTCTGTACCTCAAATGGGAAAGCAATCTTTCCACGGCGTCCATCCTGCTCTGACAGACGAAGAATCAGATATTGTCCGTCCTCAGAACGCTTCATTGCCTGCAGATAAAGTCCACAGTTGTTTAAGGTGTCACGAAGAGCAGCAGGAACAGTGACATTTGACTTGCAAAGAGGAACATTATATTCCATAGCAGTCTTATTTACCTGTGCCTCTACAGCGTCACCGCTGTGCGGAAGGATTGTGTAGCAGAAGTCATGATGACCGATATCAGATGTGATATCAGGGCGGATAGTTGCACGAAGAAGACTTAAGGAGATCTCATCTTTTTCAAGACCAACGCCATATTTGCCCTCGTTAATGATTGCAATACCGCTTCCGCTTTCAGACATATCACACCACTTATGATGGCAAACCTCAAAGCGAGCCTGCTGCCAGGAGGTGTTCTTTGTAAGATCACGTTTTACAAAGCCGGCACTTGTATCACAAACGAGCTCTCTTGTCAGAACGTCTGGTCCAAAGTTTACTTTCACGAGCTTATGCTTCTCATCCCAGTCTACGACGTTTTCAACTTCGATTGCACGAGAATCAGCAAAGAAGCGAAGAATCATCTTCCAGGTACTCTTTTCTGTTGTGAAAGTAACAGCAAATTCAGCAGAGGAACCATCAGAAGATACAAGAGCAAGTGGCTTGTCTACGTTTAAAGCGACCTGAACATCTTTATAATTTGGCAGGATATCCCATGCATCATAAACACCTGGGTTATCGGCATACAAATGAAGTTTGTTAAAGCCACAGCCTTCCTTAACCCACTCGCGGTCAAGCTCTTTATCGTACAGACTTACAAAGCTTCCATCGCTTGAAAGCTTTGCGCGGTAGTAAGGAGTTTCTACAACGAGACAATCACACTTGTCACAAAATTCAGTGCTCAGCCAGTTTTCATTGAATGGAAGAGCTGCGACAGTGCCAGTACTAAGACCGGCAAGTGTAGGAATGCTCCAGAATCCCTTTACACCGTGACGAGTAATAGCTCCGTTTTCATCTTCAATGAAGGTAATTGAAGAACGAGTGAAGTTTAATGAGTTGAAATATTCATTGCCAGCAGTTAAAGCAAGCATTGCATCAAGACGCTCGGAAACGCTGCTATAATCATTCATTGCATCCTCATATACTGGATGAATATGAGAACCTGGCAGGATATCGTGGAACTGATTTAATAAGAACTTCTTGTAGCACTCTGTCAGTTCCTCAGATGGATAAGAAGTGCCAGTTAAGGATGCGAGAGCAGCGCGAAGCTCGGTCTCACGAAGCTTAAATTCAAGAGTACGGTTTGCTTTCTTTAAATTAGACTTTGTAGTGAAGGTACCACGGTGCATCTCAAGATACAGCTCGCCATCCCAAGTAGCTAAGTTGGTGTTATCTTTTAAATTCTTATGAAGGAATGCGTCACCGCCAGTGACTTCGATTTTTGGCATAACAGAAACCTTGTCAAAACGACGAATCATTTCAAGCATTTCCTCGGTACATCCAGAACCACCGTCTCCGTAGCCGTACATATTTAGTGTTTGGCCGCCAGTTTCCTTATCCTGATAAGCTTCCCAGTTTTCCTGAATCTGACTTGGCATGTTCCAGGTAATAAAGTGTGTCGGAGGAACGCAGGCATATACGCTGCTTCCGTCGATACCCTTCCAGATAAAGTTGTTGTGTGGGAAACGGTTTGTATCGTTCCAAGTGGACATCTTGTTAGAAACAAAGTAATCAACGCCACTCTTTTTTAGGATCTGAGGAAGAATCCAACTGTTTCCAAAAACATCTGGAAGCCATGCATTGTCTATGGTGCGTCCAAATGCCTTTCTGAAGTACATCTGTCCATACAGACACTGACGAATTAAACTCTCAGCAGACGGAATATTACAGTCAGGCTCAACATACATAGCACCAACAGGTTCAAACTGACCAGCTGCAATCTTTTCCTTTAATTCAGCAAACAGTTCTGGATAATACTTTTCCAGTGTTTCATAGGTGTATGCCTGTGTGTGAGTATATTTAAACTCTGGATACTGATCCATAAGACGAAGCTGAATAAGAATAGTTCTTGCATTTTTATGTACAGCATGGATACGACGCCAATAATAAGCTATATCAAGATGAGAATGACCAACTAAAGCAACATCACCGCTGCCCTTGAAGTCCGTGTTAGAGTAGATATTCTTTTCTACATACTCAGCAGCCTGATCAACGCCCTCATAGGTGTCAAAATCAATGAAGTCAAGCGCCTTGCTCAGTTCACGGAACAAAAATTTGCGGTAGTCTTCATTAAAATACTCGCTGTGAGCGATATCCATAAATAAGATATAGTCATAAACAAGAGACTGTACATTATCACGGATAGTTGAAAGATAAGCTCCCTCGAAGATCTGGCGGCAGCCACGATGTGCAAGAGAAGCAGGGTTTCTCTCGTCATCCGGCTTAGAACGGTTATATGCTTCAATCTCAATTGTAAGATCGTCAGAATCAATATATGGATTAAGCAGGATGCGTTCACGGTTCGGGTCAACGCCGCCAACATACTTTCCATTAATTTTAACGATCATCTCAGCTGCTGTATGAAGTGTAAAGTAGATGTTTTTTCCCTTCATATGTGCTGGAATCTGCACATGGCCGCGGATAAAGGCAGTTCCATCTGGGGTGAAATACATGTCGTCTTTCTTTAATGGACGATATTCATCAGAATAATATTCGTATTGATCTTCTGAAATCTGTCTGGCATCGCGAATCTCAAGATCTGTAATTTCAAATTTCTCTTCATAAATGCCGCGCTGCAGCCATACAAAACGAAGGTCAGTCCATTCCTCCGGTCTCATACTGCGGCGGACAACTTTTACATGAGCCATAGTAAAATCCTCTCTTATCTAATTAGTTATTGTCCCAGAAGAATGGCTTCTTGCGGACAGCAGTGATCTCAACAGTTTCACCCTTTGCCTCTTTGATTTGCTGGGCAATCCAGTCTACGCAGCGGTTTAAAATCAGACATTTAGAACACTCGCCGCGGAAGATCAGAGTCAGTTTTTTATTTTCATAGGAGACGAACTCGACCCAGCCGCCATCACCCTGGAGCTTTGGAGCCAGAACATTTTCAATATATTCTTTCATGGCGTTATCCTTTCTCTTTATTAAAAATTGATCCTTACTTCTTGATGAAATCCTCACGCATTGGTGTAAAAACATCGCACAGAACACCAGCCTCAAGACATTCACATCCGTGAAGACTATTGGACGGCATTAAAATGCTGTCACCTGCGTTTACCACCTGAGTTTCTCCATCAATTGTGAAGGCGAAACTTCCCTTTACGATGTAAGTAGTCTGAACGTGTGGATGAGTGTGGAAATTGCCCTTTGCTCCCTTTTCAAATGTAATCTCGCACATCATAACCTGATCGTTATAAGCCATTACCTTGCGTGAAACGCCTGGCTCACATGGCGTAGCAGTTACCGTATTGTTGTGTACAAACATAGTGAAACCTCCGTAAATTGTAAATTTTAATCTGGATAAAAATCCTTTATGTTAAGTATACCATGAAAATTGACAAATGACAGGACACTTTTCAGGGAAAATACAACAGATTTTATAATTATTTTCCCCAAATACAATATGTTATAAAATCCTGAATAACATCTGGATGATTTTTGTCAGTGCAGACAGAAAGAGAGGATTCGTCTGAGAGAGGAAGTTTAGACGAAAGGTAACTGTCATCTAGTGAAATTCCAGTACAGATTTTATTTCCATCACCATCAACAGCTGTTAAAAGACGATTTTCCTTTTCAAGTTTTTCATATAAATCTTCAGAAAGAAAAGAAGAAAGATCAAGGCAGGCATTTTGTGCCGTATAGTAAGAAAACATTTGTGGAACTGTAATTAAAACGTCTACCGTATCGGTTGCAAGAAGCGAGGTTAACTTAATGTTTGATGCAGTGTTATAATACTGGTCATAAACTTCTTTGTTGCTGTCATCAACAGATAAAGAACAGTCAAAAATAGTGTTTTCCTTCCAAGTTTTGTCAAAGCCATTTTTTTCTTCAAATTCCTTTTGAACAACAGAAAAATCAGAGGAGAGAAGACTTGTTTCATTTACTGTTACGCAGTAAAGCATGGTATCCTGAAGGTTACGGTAAATGCATGTGCCTGCTTCATATAAGAGAAATATGACTAGAAAAAATGCAAAAATCTGGAGCTTATAATATTCCCAGATATACCATAGACGATCTTCAATGCTCATCTGTTTTAATTTTTCAAGCTCAGTTTTAAAGGTTTTATTTGTATTATTTTGTTTCAATGATGTTCCTCCTCAAAATCAGGAATCGGATAAATAAAGGGGATCCTGATCTGTACAATATTTTCATAATATGGAATAGAAGAAAAGGTGATTTTGACCGTTTCTCCGTAGAAAAATACGAGTCTTTGATAGACATTATTAAGACCAACATGCTTTTGTCCGTCTGTACCTGTGTGTAAAATTTGTGTCGCTCTTTCAATATCAATTCCTGAGCCATTGTCAATCACACGAAGATATAGCCATGGATCATCACGGTAAACTTCAATTTTTATGGATGGCACATCGAGATAGCTAGAACTGTTGTCAAGTCCAAAACCATGACGAATAGAGTTTTCAACAAGCGGCTGAAGAATGATTTTTAATATTTCATAGGAGAGCAGTTCCTTTGGAATGTCGCTTGTAAAGCATATCTTATGGCTAAAACGGTAATTCATGATATTGACATAGGCCTGAACGTGTGCAAGTTCCTTTGAGATTGAAATCAGCTCGCCTCCAAAATTAAGACCAATTCGCATAAAGTCAGCTAAATTTTGAATCATCATGGAGGCATTTTTATTGTGATTGCTGTAGACTTCCATATTGATATATTCAAGCGTGTTATATAGAAAATGTGGATTGATCTGCTCTGAAAAAAGTCGTATCTCAGCATTGTATTTGGCTTGACGCTCCTGCTTAATCTGTTCGATTTGCTGCTGAATTGTCTGATACATGGAATCAAGCGATTTACTTAGCTGACCAAGTTCATCTGACTGGGTTAAAATCTGACTTGAATCATAAGTCTGATTTTCAATAGCAGACACAGCACTGATCAATTTTGAGAGTGATCTGGTAATCAGATTGGAGGCAATCAGTGTACCAACAGTGATTGTCAAAAGTACAACTAAAATAGCAAGATACAGATAAGACTGAATAGTGTGAAGTGATGACAGCAGCTGATCCATTGAAATTAAATTGGCCAGACACAGCGATCTGTTTCCAATTCGGTTTAAAATCAGATAAGCATCTTTTTGCTCAATTGTAAGGGCATCCTTGCGATTTGGCAGAGGACGAAATACATCACTGTCAGGCAATTTTGTATTAGTTCTTGAGGCATCTGCGATAAGATTACCAGAGTCAAGCAGATAGTAAGATCCTTCTAAGCTTCGATTACTATAGGTGTGAAGAAAATCGCGAACCATTCCTGCATCAAGTAAGAGAAATAAAATGGCATCAGACGATTCAACGCTGTCTGCTACAATCACAATGGTCGTATTTTCCATATAAGTGAGAGGAATGGCAATAGGAATTACAGTCTGCTGATCTAAAAATGGGCTCGTCTGCGCAGGAAGTATAGTTATACCGCATATGGATTCAGCTTGATTTCCAAGTGTATAGTCAGTAGTTGTAAAAAGCTTTTCACTAAAGCGGTGATAAACCATTCCTGTTTTGCTTGTAATTAAGGCAGAACGAATAAATGAATATGATACATACAGATCATGAAGTGTATCCTGAAGATCACTGTTAAGTTTAGTGTAATCTTCATTTTTGCAGCGGCGTATTCGTGAAAACTTGTTCTTAAATTCAGTTGTTCCGCAAATATCAACAAATCTCGTTGTGATAGAAGAAAGTGCATCTTCAAATGCTTGCGCCGTGCTGGCTGTGTTATTTTCAGCACGTGTCAGTGCGTGTGATAAAAAGTAATTTCGTAAAAAGACCTGTGACCCCAGGCTGATGAAAAGCAGGCTAGCCACAACAATAAATGTAGTGGTAAACCAACTTTTTATCATGATATGGCGTGAGGGCCGAAAATGATCAATAAATTTTTTCAATTGTTTCATCGTCATATAAAAATGTTGTATTGTGGTCTGTACTATCGGTTTTGATAGTCAGAAGGAGAAATTCCAGTGACATTTTTAAAAGCTCTTGAGAAAGAGCGGTAGTCTTGATAGCCGGTCGCATAGGCAATTTCGCTGATACTAAGCCGCTGCTCTAAAAGAAGCTTTTTGGCAAGATCTGTTCGGGCATTCAGTACGTAATCACGGAAATTTTGTCCGGTTTTTGTTTTAAAGTAAATCGTAAAATAAGATTCACTTAAGTTGACAGTGGCAGCTACATCCTTTGCTTTTAAATTACTGCTGATATGGTTTTTTATATATTCTTTGGCAGTTTCAATAATAGGATCTGAGGATTTCTTTTGCCGTTTATAGCTTTCTGAAAGCGACAGAAAACCAGCTGTCAGCCATTCAATTAGTTCTGTGATTGTGTGACATAACAGCACATCATCTGGGCGTATAGGCTCTTCTGGTGAAAGTTCTGTGTGTTTTGCAAGAAAGCGCACACGGATGTTTGTCAGTACGTGAATACACATGCCGCGGATAAAATCAGGCGGAGGCAGTTGTGTAAAAAAGAGCGAATGTACAAATTGGGCACAACATCTTTTTATTTCATCAGGATCATTGTGCTCAATGCAGGTAATCATTGGATCATATGCAATTGATGAAGGAGAAAATGAAGGCTTTTGGTGGCAGACCATGGTATCGTCATATACATCATTTTCACGTTCATATATGTGATAAGATAATGCGCGAAGTGCGTCTGTGTAAGCGGCAGCAGCTTGTTCAGTCTGATCGGCAAGTGTACTGATAGCAGTATAAAAACGGATACCAGTTTGCTGCTTTAAATGGCAAAGTATGCTTGCAATAGGTTCTCGGATTGCACAAAGCTCCTTATTTTGAGCTTCAGAAATAAGAAGTACAAGCTGCTTTTCACGAAGAATCCAGGCTTCAATAGACTGGTCAGAAAAAGCACTGATAAATAGAGGCTTTGCCAGTTTAAGCGCATGCAAGAGCTTGTCACTTGAGGTTGCTGCTGAACAGACAATAACGCGATACGGATTATCAAACAGCGTAAGAGAAAGCATCGTGCAGCGCCGTTTTATGTCACTGTCATCGCGAATCTCATTTAATAAAAGCTGATTCAAAAAGAAAATTTTAGAACTTTCCATTAATTCATCTAAATTTTTAGCAGCAGAAGAAGAATGATGATTTGAGAGAATCTCAGCATATTGACGAGATAGCTCATCCTTAAATTCTTCAATCTTTAACGGTTTTAAAAAATAGCCGTTTGCACCATAGCGAATTGCTTTTTGTGCAAGGTAAAAATCGTCATATCCGCTTAAAATTAAAAAACGACAGGTGATTCCTGCAGCTTTAGTTTGGCGGATTACCTCAAGTCCATCAATTTGAGGCATTTTAATATCAATTATAACAAGATCCGGGAGATAGCTTCTGATTAAATCAAGTGCCTCCTGGCCGTTAGAAGCAACAGCTACTACCTTAGCATGATATTGCTCCCAGGGAATGGCATTTTGGAGCCCGTTTCGAATGGCAGCCTCATCATCAGCAAGCAGAACCCGGATAGAAATGGATTCCATGAAAGTTCCTCCTTATTTTGAAATTTTTGGTACTTTATGTTTGTTACGCACACATACTGATGCTATTTTAACATGAATAAAGCAGAAAAGCAACTTTTAAACGTAAGTCAAATCATGGGTGCCATATAACAATATGAATAATTGAAAAATGTCACATGATGGAAAGTGTTACATAATACATGAAAAATGACGTTGAAAATTGTTATAATTCATGATAAAACATAACCATAGCAAACAGCAATCCGAGTTTTATTGTGAAACTGGATAAGCTGTAAAGGAATTTAAGGAGGACTTTCTAATGAAAAGAAGAGGTATGAGTCTTGCACTTTGTGCAGCAATGGCAATGGGTACAATCGGCGTAGTTCCGGCAATGGCAGATGATGTAACTACCATCACTTACTGGGTAAATGACCGCCATGACAGCGAGTACATGACTGAGATGGTAGAAAAGTACAACAAGGAGAATACAGACAATATCTACATTGATATGCAGATCATCACAGATGATTATGAGAATATGATTTCTCTTGCTTACACAGGCGGTACAGCACCGGATATCATCGGACAGAGCGTAACATTAAAGAATTTCGTAGATAACGATATGCTTGTTCCGTTAAACGATTACATTGATGCAGATGAGGAGTACCAGAAGGTTAACGAGCCATATGAGCATGCATATGAGGGCTTAAACTACATGGATGGCAATCTGTACTGGGTATATTCTGGTATGAGATCTGGTGTTCGTATTGAGTACAATAAGGATCTGTTAGAGAAGAGCGGATATACAGAAATTCCGAAGACACTTGACGAGTACATTGATATGGCAAAGAAGATCACTGAGGATGGAAATGGCGAGTATTATGGAATCGGATTTACTTCATCTTCTCCATTTGAGCGTCAGCTTGAGATGATGGCTCAGGTATCTGGTATTTATTACTATGACTATGTAAATGGCAAGTTTGATTTCAGCGGCTACAAGGAAATCCTTGAGAAGGGCAAGAGATTTATCGATGAGGAGATTGCTTACCCGGATCAGCAGGGCGTTGATAACATGAGAGCATTATTTGCAGAAGGCGAGTTTGCACTGTGGGGCAACGCTTCTCAGGAGGCAGGTGTATTCACCAGCCAGCTGCCAATCGAAGACTTTGAGTGGGGCGTAGCAGAGGTTCCGTCTCTTGACGGCGAGATCAAGGGTGCACTTCAGACAACACCATCTAAGGGCTATGCAATCATGTCTTCCAGTGAGCATCCAGATGAGGCTTGGAAGGTAATTCAGTACTTCCAGTCTGAGGAATTTTTAAAGGGATACTTAGAGAATGGTTACTGTCTGCCGATTACTTCTTATATGGATGAGAAGATCGATAAGTCTAAGATCGGCCGTCTGGCAGATTTCTCTTTACTTGACTATGAGTCTGTATACCCGGCAGTACCGACAATTAACCTGACAGGTGATGATTACAGAACTGTTATGTGGAATGCAATCATGGGTTATGTTGATGTTGACGATGCAATCGAAGATCTGAATACCCGTTACAATGAGGCATATGATGCAGATATCGAGTCTGGCAGCGTTAAGAGACTTGTAATTGAGGATTATGATCCGCTTCATCCAAGTGATGGAACTGCAACCTATCTTGACAAATAAGAAACAGACAGCCTATAGTGGCATCTGAATAAAATGGGAAGGCTGTTTCCGAAAAAAATAAGGAGACGGCTTTCCCTTTCTTATCGCATCTATTCACGGGATGTAAAAAATGTGAACTAAGAAAAAAAGGAGGATTTTATGAGCCAGAAAAAAATGACTTTTTCACAAAAGTTCCAGAAAGCGAAAAGTAGTGGAAGTTTTTCAGCAGCACTTATGCTGGCACCGGCAGTATTTTTTCTTTGCCTGTGTTCTATCTATCCGTTTATCTGGATTTTCCGCTATGTAGCATGTGACTACAATGGTTTCAAGTCTACATTTACCGGATGGAAAAACTTTGAGCGTATGCTGAATGATAAGGTTTTCTGGAATAGTGTTATGCATACATTTGAATATGCATTCTATAAGCTGATTTTCATCATTCCGTTAGCTCTGTTGATGGCAGTTTTATTAAACCAGAAATTAAGAGGTTCTTCAGTATTTAGAGGAATCTATTTCATGCCGACTATCATCAGTACATCTATTGCAGGTATGATTTTTGGATTTATCTTTGCAACAAAGAATGGTATTTTAAACTCTATGCTTCAGAACATGCATATGATTGATTCTCCGATAAAGTGGTTGAACAGTCCGAGTGTTGTTATGGTAGCCGTTACGATCCTTGCAATTTGGGGTGGTTTTGGTAACTATATGCTGTATTTTATCACTGGTATGACTGGTATTTCTGAGGATGTTTACGAGAGTGCAAAGATCGATGGTGCAACTGGCGTGCAGACCTTCTTCCGCATTACACTTCCAATGCTGGCACCGGTATTAAAGGTTGTTTTAATGCTTGCGATCACTGGAGCATTTAAGGATTACGAGGCAATCATGGTTCTGACAAATGGAGGACCTGGCAACCGTTCTATGGTAATGTTCTTATACATTTACAATATTATCTTTGGATCTGCAGGAAGCACAAGCCAGCCACAGATCGGTTATGGCGCACTGCTTAGTGTTGTTGCAGCAGTAATCGTAGGTATTGTAACTGGTATTTATCTGTTTGTTTCCAAGAAACTTGACGATGTAGTATAAATTAGGAGGAGATACGATGGAAAAAACTCATGCAGTATATTCAACAAAAACGAAGATCGTCCGTCTGATCATTTGGCTGTTTTTGGCACTCGCGGCGATCATCACAATCTTTCCTGTATGCTATGTTATCTTTGGTTCCTTTAAGGACAATAAGGAGCTGCTTGTCGGAGGTTCAAGCATTTTGCCAAGCAAGTGGGTGTTTGATAACTATGTGCAGGCATGGAAACAGGCAAATTTTGCAACTTATACAATGAACAGTGTGTTCTTAAGTTTAGCTGTTATGCTTATTTCGTTAATCAATGCCAGCATGGCAGGATACGTATTTGCAAGAAAAAATTTTAAGGGTAAGGAACTTCTGTATATGCTTTTCGTAGCATTCATGTTCATCAACGTTGGTTCTGTTTCTCTTCGTCCTTTATTTGAGCTGGCTGTTAAGCTGAAGATGAATAAGAGCCTGTTAGCTGTTGCTATTATCTCAGCAGGCGGCGGCCAGGCAACATTTATCTTTTTATGCCGCGGATTCGTTAATTCTGTTCCGAAGGAGCTTGACGAGGCAGCAAAGATGGATGGGTGTGGATTCTTTAGAATTTATTATCAGATTATCCTTCCAATGTTAAAGCCGATTTTGGCAACAATTGCACTTTTATCCTTCAGACAGGGATGGAACGAGTACATTCTTCCTCTTGTATTTACAATGACTAATGATAAGCTTCGTCCTCTGACCGTAGGTGTTAATATGTTAAAGAATGCCGGAGACGGTACTGCAGCATGGAACATCATGTTTGCAGGTGCGACAATTTCAATTGTCCCGATTTTGATTGTTTACTGTTGCTTTAGCCGTTTCTTCATGGGCGGTCTGACAGCCGGTGCAGTAAAGGGTTAACAAAAAGATAGGCCGACAATTTGTGGTAGTACGAATTGTCGGCCTTTTTTAGAAAGGATTCACTGTTATGCAGAACACATACGATATACCCACTTACCCAGAATTAGGAAATATCTATCCGGGTGATTATTATGAAGCACTTCCATATGATGAATTTATCGATAAAAATAAGAAGCTTCCAGAAGGAAAAAGGGTTTTCGATATTCGCGATTTTGGCGCAAGACCAGAAAAAGATCTTTTAAATACCGAAGCTTTCTTAAAAGCTGCATCAGCATGTGAGAAAGCAGGAGGCGGTGTGATTCTTGTAGCAGGCGGATCATATTGCATGGGCACTGTGTATATTCCGTCTCACACAACACTGTTTATTGCGGCAGATTCTGAAATCAAAGCGTCCAGAAATGTAGATCTTTTGCTTGCAAAAGAAAAAGAACAGATAGATGACAGAAAGGGCGAGTCGAGTGAGGGCGCTTTTGTGCGTGTAAAGAATGCAGAGGATGTGACTATCACAGGCGGAGGTCGTATTAACGGAAGCGGTGAGTGGTATGTATATGAACCAAGAGAGCTTCCGGCACTTGTTCCATTTGAGACAAGCCGTTTGCCAAGACGTGATCAGGCAAAAGAAATTAATACTATTCCTGGAACGCTCCGTTATTATTATAGACAGAGAATACGTTATTCAGAAGATAAATATGGTGAGGGCAAACCAAATTTAAATCGTCCGGCAGCACTTGTATGGGTACAGGACAGTAAAAATGTTACGCTTGACAATATTATCTTATATGATTCAATGAGCTGGACACTTCATATTGAGTGCTGTGAAAATATCATAGTTAAGAATATGGTAATTGATGATAATCGTCATGTAGCAAATTCTGACGGAGTGGATATTAACGCAAGTGACAATGTATTAGTAGATCATTGTTTTATCTCCTGTGCAGATGATGGAATTGTAATTAAAAATCCAATTCGTACTGGACGTGCCATGACGCATGTACATGTAAAAAGATGTACTGTTGTTACAGTTATGAACGCATTCAAAATTGGAACTGAAACAGCAAATGATATTAGTGATATCCTTGTAGAAAACTGTACGTTTTGTATGCCCGATATTTATCCTGGTTCTGTTTCTGGAATTTCACTTGAGTCATGTGATGGAACGAATCTTTCTGATGTAATTATTAGAAATATTACGATGGATAAGATTATTTGTCCTCTGTATATTTGTTTAAATAAGAGAAATCGTTATAATGAGCCATATACAGACAAAGTGGGAGAAAATCGCTACTGGGGCGGCAGCATTAAAAATATCCACATTGAAAATATTAATGCAGACAACGCAGAAGTTCCAGCAATTTTAACTGGATATGAAACAACTAAAAAGGATGGAAGTGTTGTTCGAAGACCACTTGAAAATATTACTGTAACCAGTTATCATGTTATATATAGGGATAATAAGGAAATCATTGAAATCCCAGAGATGTTTGATGAATTTTTGGAGGATTATCCAGAGAGTAATGCACATGGTGATGTAGATGCATATGGCATCTGGGCACGTCATATTGATAATCTTGTATTAGAGGACATAAATGTAGTACCAAGGAGCTGTAATACAAGAAAAGCAATTTGTCTTTATGATGTCAATAACAAAAATTGATCAGCGTAAGTAGAGTCAATGATGCTTTAGGAGGAAAAAGCAAATGAGCGGATGGAAACTAGGCCTGGATGGATTTGTGACACATTTTATGGTGTCAGGTCCGCAGGAAGAGCCTTATTTTAATGAGGCGAAGGATAAAAATCAGCTTCGATATGAGGCATATCTGCGTTCTGTAATTGCAGAACACAAACCAGTTGGTGAAACTGGTGAGATTCTTGTTGGAGCAAAGAGTCGCTTGAATGAAGAATGGAAGTATTACTATGACAGCGGAAGCTGTTTTGTAAATATTTCAACGTTCTATTCTGTCATGCGACGCATTCATTTTGATATTGCGACTGTGCTTGAGACATCATCGGATATCGATGTTACGGCAGCGCTTTGGTCATATGCAGCAGTTGATGTATATTGCAATGGCAGATTAGAGGGTGCATTAAAGCAGCCAGTTTATAAGCCAATTCAGAAAAAAGAGCTGACGCTTCATTTAAAAGCAGGGTGCAATCTTATTTATTTAGCATGTGAGAATCTTGGCGTGCGTGATACAAGAAGTGTAGCAGGTCTGCAGATTTTAAATCATAAGGATGAAATTAAAGTGTCAATTCCAGATGAAGTATGTGCTGACGCTGCAGCTGTGGCAGAAGCATTTTTGGAGAGTGCACGTTTAGAGTCAAATAAGCTTTGTTTTGACAGCCCAGCTCCAGCAGGAACAAGTTATACATATCGCTATCATGAAGAGGATTTTGCAAAGGCAAAGATACCTGCTGTTTGGTATCATGCAGAGGGAAAAAACGAGATTCTTTTAGAAAATGGACAGCCATATGTAACAGTGAAGGTTGTTTTAGGAAAGCTTGAACTTAAGCGTGTCTTTGAACGCACCGAGCAGCTTGTTCCTAAATATGCATTGCGCGAGGATGGAAGTGCATTTAGCTTTGAGGAGAATAAGGAGCTTATATTCAGACGAATTGCAGATGTTATGAGCGAGAGCCGCGGTGAGAAGTTTGGTTTCCCAATCTCCAATATCCTTGCAAGAAAGCATTTCAATGATAACTCTATGGATGATGAGCGATTGATGTATGAGATGCTTGAGATGATCGAAGAACGTTATGACTGCTCTGACTTTTTGATGTGCGGACTGATTCGTTATCTGCATAATTATCCAGTTGAAGGAGCAATGAAAGAGCGTATAAAAGATGTTATGCTCAATTATCGCTACTGGATGGATATGGACGGTTTTGATGGCATGTGCTTTTGGAGCGAGAACCATGCGCTGATGTTCTATACATGTGCGATGAATGCAGGAGAGATGTATCCAGACGAATATTTCCCACGTGCAAAGATGACAGGAAGAGAACTGCATTTATATGGAAGAAACAAAGTTTTGCAGTGGCTTGATGATGTAGAAGAGTATGGTTTTGAGGAGTTTTTGAGCACTGTCTATATGTGTGTTACATTTGCTGCATTGATTAATGTAGTTGATTATTCAGAGCCGGAAATTTCAAAGCGCGCGGCAGCTGTTACTGATAAGATGCTGTCTATGCTTGCTCTTCACACTTATAAAACTGGTATTGTGGCACCGATGGGACGTGTTTACAGAAGTGTATTGTATCCGTTTGATCAGGGAGCAATGGCACTTATGAATTTGATCAATCCAAAGCTGCCATACACATTTGGAGAGGGATGGCTTGGTTTTTATGCAAGCAGTCACTATCCGATTCCAGAAGGTCTTGTAAAGCTTATGGAGGATGATGTTGAGACAAATTATACAACGGGCAATGCAAGAGTTTATCTGGAGAAAAATGATGACTATTGTTTGACAAGCGTAGCATCTCCTAGAGAGCCGTTTACACGTTGGAAAAATGAGACTCTTAAAGAAGATGTGGATATCACGACACATAACTTTACGAAATCATTTAACGAGCGTTTTCATGGAACTACATATTTTAGACCAGGTACATACGGTTATCAGCAGCACATGTGGTATGCAGCGCTTGACGGCGAAGCGAGCATTTTCGTTACACATCCAGGTTCTACATCAGAGGAGGGCGATATGCGCCCAGGCTACTGGCATGGAAATGGTGTGATGCCGGCATTAAAACAGCAGCACGGTCTTCTTGGCGGTATTTATGTGATTCCAGATGAGCATCCAATTGGATATACTCATTTATATTGCCCAGAGTGTCGTTTTGATGAGGTGATTCATGAAGAAAATTGGATATTCCTTCGCAAAGAAACAGGCTATCTGGCATTATGGTGCAGTGAAAAAATGGAAGCACACAATGGTATGAATTTTAATTGTGAGCAGCGTGCTTACAGCAAAAATGCAGCTTATCTTTGTGTATGCGGCGGCAAAAAGTCAGATGTTAGTTTTGCGACATTTAAAAAACGCGCAAAAGAAACGTCACCATCTTATGACAAAGAGTCAAAAACGCTGACAGCGCAGGAATTTGAGTTAAGCTATGCGGCATGCAAAGATGTGACGCAGTTTTTATAAGTATGATTGCAGCACGAACAAAAATTTTACTACCAAAAACCACACAAAAAATGTAAAAAAACACATTTTCAATCACAGTGATCTATGCTACTATTTAAGTATAGTAAAAAATATATAAAACTGCCGTTTATCTGTAATGGATAATTGGCAGTTCAAACAGGAGGAGAATTCGTTATGCAGATGACAATGAGATGGTACGGCAGCCAGTATGATACCGTTACCTTACAGCAGATCAGACAGACAGCTTATGTAAAGGGTGTTATTTCTACTCTTTACAACAAAATGCCAGGTGAGCTGTGGACTTATGAGGAGATTATGGCTCTTAAGAATGAGGTAGAGGCAGCAGGACTGACCCTTCCTGGTATTGAGAGTGTAAATATCAGCGATGCAATCAAAACGGGAGCTCCAGAGCGTGACAAGGATATTGATGCATATATCAAGACACTTGAGAATCTTGGTAAGGCTGATATTCATATGGTATGTTATAATTTTATGCCAGTATTTGACTGGACTCGTACAGAACTTGCACGTATGAGAAAGGATGGTTCTACAGTTCTTGCTTACAATCAGAAGACAGTAGACAGCATTGATCCGGCTAAGATGTTTGATTCTATTTCAAATGACATGAACGGAACAGTTATGCCAGGCTGGGAGCCAGAGCGTATGGCAAAAGTTAAGCAGCTGTTTGAGGAGTATGCAGACATCGATGAGGAGAAACTGTTTGCAAACTTAAAGTATTTCCTTGAGGCAATTATGCCTGTATGTGATAAGTATGATATCAATATGGCAATTCATCCAGATGATCCGTCTTGGAGCGTATTTGGTCTTCCACGTATTATCAACAACAAGGATCACATCATGCGTATGATGAAGATGGTAGACAATCCGCATAATGGTGTTACCTTCTGTACTGGATCCTACGGAACCAACTTAAACAACAATTTAGTTGAGATGATTCACGCACTTAAGGGAAGAATCCATTTTGCACATATAAGAAACTTACAGTTTAACGATGGCATGAATGACTTTGAGGAGTCTGCACATCTGTCTTCAGATGGTACCTTTGATATGTATGCAATCATGAAGGCACTGTACGATACTGGATTTGATGGAATTATCCGTCCGGATCACGGAAGAATGATCTGGGGCGAGAAGGCAATGCCTGGATACGGTCTGTATGACAGAGCACTTGGTGCTGCATATTTATGCGGCCTGTGGGAGTCAATTGTAAAGGAGAATCAGAGATGAAACTGACATTACAGGATGTAACACAAAAGAAAAATGAATTTGAAAAGGCAGGTATTACATTGCCGTCTTATGATATTGAAGCAGTTCATAAAAAGACACTTGAGGAGCCTGTATGGGTTCACTTTGGAGCAGGAAATATTTTCCGCGGCTATATTGCAGGACTGCAGGAAGATCTTTTAAATAAAGGTGCTGCTGACAGAGGAATTATTGCAGCAGAGACTTTTGATTATGATATCATCGATAAGATCTACAAGCCACATGAGTCAATGACACTGATGGTAACGCTTCTTCCAGACGGAAATACCTCAAGCCGTGTAATTGCAAGTATTGCAGACGGAATTAAGGCAAATACAGCTGATGAGGCAGAGTATGGCAGATTAAAGGCTATATTTGTAAATCCATCCTTACAGATGATCAGCTTTACAGTTACTGAGAAGGGTTATGCATTAAAGGGTATTGATGGAAACTTTCTTCCGGTAGTTGTATCAGATATCGAAAATGGTCCAGAGAGCGCAAAGCATGCAATGAGCATCGTTGCTGCACTTCTTTTCGAGCGTTTCAAGGCAGGACGTTATCCGCTTGCCGTTGTCAGCATGGATAACTGCTCTCATAATGGTGAGAAGCTTCAGGCATCTGTTATGACAATCGCAAAGGCATGGGCAGAGAAAGGTTTTGTAACAAAAGAGTTCATCACATATCTTGAGGATGAATCAAGCATCAGCTTCCCATGGAGTATGATCGATAAGATCACACCAAGACCGGCAAAGGCTGTTGAGGAAAAATTAGAGGCAGCAGGCGTTGAAGAAATGGCACCTGTTATTACTTCCAGAAATACCTATATTGCACCGTTTGTAAATGCAGAGGGACCGCAGTACCTTGTAATTGAGGACAAGTTCCCGGCAGGAAGACCGGCACTTGAGAAGGCTGGTGTTTATCTGACTGACCGTGATACTGTAAACCGTGTAGAGCGTATGAAGGTAACTACCTGCTTAAATCCGCTGCACACCGCCCTGGCTGTTTATGGCTGCCTGCTTGGTTACAATCTGATTGCAGATGAGATGAATGACAAGGAGCTTACAGGACTTATTCGTCATATTGGTTACGATGAGGGTATGAAGGTTGTTACTGATCCTGGCATTCTTTCCCCGAAGGCATTTATTGATGAAGTAATCGAGAAGCGTCTTCCAAATCCATTTATGCCAGACACACCGCAGCGTATTGCAACTGATACTTCTCAGAAAATCGTTGTTCGTTTTGGTGAGACAATGAAATCTTACATGGCAAGCAGTGAGCTTGACTGTTCTTCTCTTGTATACATTCCGCTTGCAATTGCAGGATGGCTTCGTTATCTTCTTGGAACAGATGATAAGCTTGAGAAGATGGAGCTTAGTAGTGATCCAATGCTTGCTAAGCTGCAGGAAAAACTTTCTGGTGTAGAGGCAGGAAAGCCAGAGACTTATACAGGACAGCTTAAGGAAATTCTCACTAATAAGGCAATTTTTGGTGTTGATATGTACGAGGCAGGTCTTGCAGACAAGGTAGAGGGCATGTTTGTTGAAATGCTTGCAGGAAAAGATGCTGTTCGCAATACTTTAAAGAAATATGTAGATTAAATAAAATAACATTTCGCCGCCCTGGCAACAGGGCGGCTATTGTACTTTTAAATATGAGCTTAAGAGGTGTAAAATGAAGAACGTTATATTTGATATGGATGGTGTCATCTTTGATTCTGAGCATGTATGTGAGCGCTGTTGGGAGGATTATAAGGAAAAATATAAATTGAAGGATGCAAAGGGCATGTTTCATGCCTGCATTGGCACGACAATTGAAAAGACAAAGGAAACAATGTTTCGCTTTGAAGGACCAGATTTCCCGTATGAGGAGTTTAGAAAAGACACATCTAATCGCTTTCACGAAATTGAAGAGACAGAGGGGCTTCCTGTAAAAAAAGGAGCTAGAGAGCTTTTGTCATGGTTAAAGGAGAGCGGCGCTAATGTTGGACTTGCCTCATCTACAAGAAGTGAGACAGTCATTCGTCAGCTGACTCATGCCGGCTTAATACAGTATTTTGATGTGATTGTAGGCGGTGAGATGGCAAAAAAGAGTAAGCCAGAGCCAGATATTTATTTAGAGGCATGCAAACGCATGGGCATTACTCCAGAGAGCGCATATGGTGTTGAGGATTCATATAACGGAATGCGTTCACTCCATGCGGCAGGTCTTCATCCTATTATGGTGCCGGATCTTCTTGAACCAGATGAAGAAATGCAAAGTCTTGCCGAAATAATTTTGCCAGATCTGCTTGAAGTAAGAGATTATCTAAAAAATGTCTGGAATAATAGATAAGAAAGGAAAAGACAGCGTGAGCAAAAATCCTTATTATATGATTTCTTTGTCAGGTGCCTATGACAGTCAGTCCTTTTGGAAAGCAAAAGACATAGAAGCAACAGACAATATTTTAAATAAGCCAGGCTTAGACTGCATATATACAGACTGCACTGATATTTCTGGAAGTCTGTATTTTTGCAGTGATAAGGCGAAAACAGAGCTTGAAAAGCGTTTGGCGCATATTCCAGTGAATGCGCTTCATTTTATTGATTCAGGCGACTATCATTATGTTAGTCTTTTGTTTTTGCAGCGCATAAATCGGCCATTTAGCCTTCTTTTATTTGACCATCATTCAGACTGTATGGAGAGCGCATTTGGCGGCGGTCTTTTAACATGTGGAAGCTGGGTTCTTCATGCATTAGAAAATCTTCCTAATTTAAAAAAGGCAGTATTAGTAGGTCCGGCAGATGAGGATAAAACAGCAGAGCAGCTTTTAAAAGATTCTCGCATCACATGGGTGACAGAGGCTGAATTTGAACAGCAAAAGGAAGCTTTGTGTAAGGAACTTTCAAAGTGGCCTGTATATATTTCTCTTGATAAGGATGTATTAAACAAAGAGGAAGCAGTTACGGACTGGAGCCAGGGAACCATGCGGCTTTCACAGATTCTTTGTTTTTTGACAGATGCAAAGAAGTCAGGTGCTATATTTCTAGGTATGGATGTGTGCGGAGAGCAGAAGGTATCACCAGAAGGTTTTCATTTAGATGAAGAAAATGGAGCAAACTTAAACAGTAGTACAAATGAAAAGATTAAATTTTATCAAAAAGACTTGACTTTTTCGCTTTAGCGTGTCAAAATAAATGCATAGGGTTAAAAATCTAATTAAAAACCAGAAAAAATAAAAACAGGAATGTAGAAAGGAGAGGGTGTGTGCTTTAATAATATATTGTTTAAGCACACGAAAACCAGAATGAATAAAAAAATTAAAAACCCTGAAACAGATCATTTGTTTCAAGCAATCCTCACATTGAAAAATCTTGATGAGTGTTATGCTTTTTTTGAAGATGTATGTACCGTCAATGAACTTCAGTCTATCGCACAGCGCTTTGAGGTAGCAGCTATGCTGCGCCAGAAAAACACATATCTTGAGATTGCACAGAAAACAGGTGCATCTACTGCGACAATCAGCCGTGTGAACCGAAGCTTAAACTTTGGAAGTGACGGTTATGAAATGGTGTTTGAGCGTATCAATGAATAATGATATATAAGAGCAAATAACCTATTGCTTTTTATCCCAAAGTAGTGTATTGCTTCAAAAAACTTGATGTAATTTAATTGATTATTGATGCTATTTGTGGAACGAAGTTTGTTCTCTTGAAAAAAATGTCAAAATATACTAACATATGGAAGTACAAGTGCTGAAAGGTGCTTGTACTTTCATTATGATAAAAAAGAAACTTTTTGCAGACAGCTTTTGCTGTTGGAAAGGATACAGGATGACAGGTAAGATTGCATTGATACCAGGAGACGGAATTGGTCCTGAGATTGTGGCTGAGGCCAAAAAGGTACTGGATACCGTAGCAAAAAAATATGGACATGAGTTTGAATACGAGACGCTTCTTATGGGCGGCTGCTCAATTGATGCGTATGGCGAACCGCTGACCGAAGAATCACTTGAAAAGGCAAAGGCTAGTGATGCCGTGCTTTTAGGTGCAGTAGGCGGAAACGTCGGAAACTCAAGATGGTATCAGGTAGCACCAAATTTGCGTCCGGAGGCAGGTCTGTTAAAGATTCGTAAAGGTCTTGGTCTGTTTGCAAATATCCGTCCGGCAAAGCTGTTTTCACAATTAAAAGATGCTTGTCCATTAAAGCCAGAGATTATCGGCGATGGATTTGATATTGTTATGATGAGAGAGCTGACCGGAGGCGTATACTTCGGTGAACATAAGACAGAGGAAATTGATGGCATTCGTAAGTCGACTGATATTATGGCATACGATGAGAATGAGATTAAAAGGATTGCAGTTAAAGCATTTGAGGTTGCAAGAAAGCGCGGAAGAAATGTAACAAGCGTTGACAAAGCAAATGTTCTTGACACTTCAAGACTTTGGAGAGCAGTTGTTGATGAAGTTGCAAAGGATTATCCTGATGTAACAGTAAAGCATATGCTTGTTGATAACTGTGCCATGCAGCTTGTTATGAATCCGAGACAGTTTGATGTTATTTTGACAGAGAACATGTTTGGTGATATTCTTTCTGATGAGGCAAGTATGATTACAGGTTCCATTGGCATGTTATCATCAGCAAGCCTTGGTGCAGGAAAGCTTGGACTTTATGAACCAAGCCATGGCTCTGCACCAGATATTGCAGGTAAGGGCATTGCAAACCCGATTGCGACAATTTTATCTGCTGCCATGCTGCTTAGATACTCTTTCGATCTTGATGAAGAAGCAAAGGCAGTTGAGACTGCAGTAGAAGAGGTACTTAAGGAAGGCTACCGCACAATTGATATCATGTCAGAGGGTATGACACAGGTTGGCACAGTTTCTATGGGCGATCTGATTGCAGAAAAAATTCTTGGTTAACAAATTTGGAAGGGGTTAAAAACATGAGAAGTGACAATGTAAAAAAAGGAATGCAGCAGGCACCTCATAGATCACTGTTTAATGCATTAGGATTTACAAAGGAAGAGATGGACAAGCCAATGATTGGTATTGTCAGCTCCTATAATGAGATTGTTCCAGGTCATATGAACCTGGACAAGATTGTAGAAGCCGTTAAGTTAGGCGTAGCAATGGCAGGAGGCGTGCCGGTTGTATTCCCGGCTATCGCTGTCTGCGATGGTATTGCAATGGGACACGTTGGTATGAAGTATTCTCTTGTTACGAGAGATTTGATTGCAGATTCTACCGAGTGTATGGCAATGGCACACCAGTTTGATGGTCTTGTTATGGTTCCAAACTGTGACAAAAACGTACCTGGTCTGTTAATGGCAGCAGCCAGAATCAATATCCCGACTGTATTTGTCAGCGGTGGTCCGATGCTTGCAGGTCATGTAAAGGGACAGAGAACAAGTCTTTCTTCCATGTTTGAGGCAGTTGGTGCTTACGCAGCAGGCAAGATGACTGAAGAAGATGTATATGAGTATGAGTGCAAGACATGTCCAACATGCGGTTCCTGCTCTGGTATGTATACTGCAAACTCCATGAACTGTCTGACAGAGGCACTTGGTATGGGTCTTCAGGGCAACGGAACAATTCCAGCTGTTTATTCTGAGAGAATTAAGCTTGCAAAGCACGCTGGTATGAAAGTTATGGAGATGATTGAAAAGAATATCTGCCCAAGAGATATCATGACAGAGAAGGCATTTGTCAATGCGCTGACTGTTGATATGGCACTTGGATGTTCTACAAACAGTATGCTTCATCTTCCGGCAATCGCAAGAGAGGCTGGCGTAGCTTTAAACGTTGATATCGCAAACGGCATTAGTGCAAAGACTCCGAATCTGTGTCACTTAGCTCCGGCAGGTCATACTTATATGGAGCAGTTAAATGAAGCAGGCGGTGTTTACGCCGTTATGAATGAGCTGTCAAAGAAGAATCTGTTAAATCTTGATTGTATTACAGTTACAGGAAAGACAGTTGGAGAGAACATTGCAAACGTTGTGAATAAGGACCCTGAGGTTATTCGTCCAATCGATAATCCATATAGCCAGACTGGCGGAATTGCTGTATTAAAGGGTAATTTGGCACCAGATTCAGGTGTTGTAAAGCGTTCAGCAGTTGCACCAGAGATGATGGTTCATGAGGGACCGGCTCGTGTATTTGACTGTGAGGATGATGCAATCGTAGCAATCAAGGGCGGCAAAATCGTTGCAGGCGATGTTGTAGTCATCCGTTACGAGGGACCAAAGGGTGGCCCTGGTATGAGAGAAATGTTAAATCCGACTTCTGCGATTGCAGGTATGGGACTTGGTTCTAGCGTTGCATTGATTACAGATGGCCGTTTCTCAGGTGCTTCAAGAGGAGCAAGCATCGGACATGTATGCCCAGAGGCAGCTGTCGGCGGTCCAATTGCACTTGTTGAAGAAGGAGATATCATCGAGATCAATATTCCGGCAAACACTCTGAATGTGCGTGTTTCTGACGAGGAGATGGCAAGAAGAAAGGCAGCATGGACACCAAGAGAGCCAAAGGTAACAACTGGTTATCTGGCACGCTACGCAGCACTTGTAACTGATGCAAGCAAGGGTGCAGTTTTGCAGGTTCCGGGAACTAATAAATAAGCTGGTTTTCTGATATAAAACATAGATAAGACAGATATAAGGAAGGGAAAATAAATATGGAGTTAACAGGTTCTGAGATTTTAGTACAGTGTTTAAGGGAACAGGGCGTAGATACCGTGTTTGGTTATCCGGGCGGCTGCATTCTGAATGTATATGATGCTCTTTACAAGCATTCGGATGAAATTACACATATTTTAACCTCCCATGAGCAGGGCGCGTCTCATGCAGCAGACGGCTATGCAAGGGCAACCGGAAAGGTAGGTGTCTGCATGGCCACATCTGGCCCAGGTGCTACCAACCTGGTAACGGGAATTGCAACAGCTTACATGGATTCTATTCCGATTATTGCAATTACATGTAACGTTGCTGTTTCACTTCTGGGAAGAGATTCCTTCCAGGAGATCGATATCGCTGGTGTTACAATGCCGATCACAAAGCATAATTTTATCGTAAAGGATGTCAATAAACTGGCTGATACAGTTCGCCGTGCATTCAAGATTGCAAAGGAAGGACGTCCGGGTCCGGTACTTATTGATATCACAAAGGATGTTACTGCAAATAAGGCAGAATATGAGCGTAAAGAGCCAGAGCAGGTTAAACGTATTACAGATCGCATTAAGGCAGAAGATATTGAAACTGCAGTCAAGATGATTGAGGCGTCAAAGAAGCCATACGTTTTTGTCGGAGGCGGTGCAATTGCATCAGGTGCAGACGCACAGCTTAATGAATTTGTTCATAAGATTGATTCTCCAGTTGCGGATACCTTAATGGGCAAGGGTGCCTTCAACGGTACTGATCCTTTGTATACAGGTATGCTTGGTATGCATGGAACAAAGGCATCAAACTATGGAGTAAGCCAGTGTGACCTTCTTGTAGTTGTCGGAGCACGCTTCAGTGATCGTGTATATGGAAATGCAAAGAAATTTGCCGCAAATGCAAAGATTCTGCAGTTTGATGTAGATCCGGCAGAGATCAATAAGAACATTAAAACAGATGCAAGTGTTATCGGTGATGTCAAGGTTATCTTAGAAAAGTTAAATGAAAAGCTTCCTCAGATGAATCATAATGAGTGGATTACAGAAGTTAAGAGTTATGAGGAAGCACATCCGATGACTTATCATAAGGGTGTTCTGACTGGTCCTTATATTATCGAAAAAATCTATGAGGCAACACATGGCGATGCTATTATCTCTACTGAGGTAGGACAGCACCAGATGTGGGCAGCACAGTATTATAAGTATAAGGCACCGAGACAGCTTTTAACATCAGGCGGACTTGGAACTATGGGCTATGGTCTTGGCGCAGCAATTGGTGCAAAGATGGCTCGTAAGGATAAGCTTGTATTCAATATCGCAGGAGATGGCTGCTTCCGTATGAATATGAATGAGATTGCAACAGCAACTCGATATAATATCCCAGTTATAGAGGTCGTTGTAAACAACCACGTGCTTGGTATGGTACGTCAGTGGCAGGATCTGTTCTACGGACAGCGTTATTCTCAGACAGTGTTAAATGACCGCGTTGACTTTGCAAAGGTAGCAGAGGGTCTTGGAGCAAAGGGCTACACAGTAAGCACATGCGAAGAGTTTGATAATGCAGTTAAGGAAGCAATCGAGCTGAATATTCCAGTAGTAATTGATGCTCAGATTGACAAGGACGACAAGGTATTCCCAATGGTAGCACCAGGTGCACCGATCAGTGAATGCTTCGGAGAAGAGGACGTTGCTGAAAAGTTCGGAAGATAAAAACAGAATATCAGAAGAATGCTAGATTATTAAGACACTGTATGGAGACATGCAGTGTCTTTTTTTGAAGTAAGATAAATTGTATTTGTAGTTCACCGCAAAAATGAGTACATGTCAAAAGCAATACAAACAAATCTTTGACGGACACGAGAAAGAGTGCTATACTTTGGACATCAATGCAAAGACTGGAGGTAAAGCTATTGATTTCAAGTAACGATCAAATGAATCAAGTAGAAAAAAATCAAGTGGATCAACGTGCCAGCCAATATGCTGATATCATAGATCTTCCACACCATGTCTCGAAGCGTCACCCACAGATGGCGCTGTCGGATCGTGCTGCACAGTTTGGCGCATATGCTGCACTTAGAGGGTATGATGAAGCAGTAACAGAAACGGTGAAAAAATCAATACATCAAACAGAAGCATATATTGAAATGGAGCAGTATAATGACTAAAATGGCTGAAAATAAAACATATCTTTGCATTGACTTAAAATCATTCTTCGCATCGGTTGAATGCGTTGAGCGTGGTCTTGACCCACTTTGCACAAATCTTGTTGTGGCAGATGCCGCACTTACTGAAAAAACCATTTGCCTTGCAGTATCTCCGTCGTTGAAAAAGTACGGCATAGGAGGACGAGCAAGGCTTTTTGAGGTTGTGCAGATGTTAAAACAGGCAAATGCCAGAAGACGTTTCCAGGCACCAAAAAGATTATTTGAAGGATTTTCAAGCAATGCAAAAGAGCTTGATTTGCACCCTGAGTATCAGATTGATTATATTATTGCACCGCCTCGTATGGCAAAATATATGGAGTACAGCACAAAAATTTATAATATTTATTTAAAATATGTGGCGCCTGAGGATATACATGCGTACTCGATTGATGAGGTATTTGTCGATATCACACAGTATCTGATTTTGACAGGGCTTAATGCTTATGAGTTTGCAGGTCAAATGATAAAAGATGTATTAAAGACAACAGGAATTACAGCTACTGCAGGGATCGGAACAAATCTTTATCTGGCTAAAATTGCAATGGATATCGAGGCAAAGCACATTAAGGCAGATAGTGATGGCGTAAGAATTGCTATGCTTACAGAAAAAAGTTATAGACAAAAACTGTGGGATCATCGCCCACTCACAGATTTTTGGCGAATTGGTCCACAGACGGCGAAAAAGCTTGAACAAAATGGAATGTTTACAATGGGAGATGTGGCAAGGTGTTCTGTTGGTAAGATTAATCAGTTCCATAATGAAGAATTGCTGTACCGACTTTTTGGTGTTAATGCGGAGCTTATAATTGATCATGCATGGGGCTGGGAGCCATGCACGATTGCGCATATTAAGGCGTATCGTCCACAGTCAAGCAGCATAGAGAATGGTCAGGTGCTTCATTGCCCATATACGGCAGAGAAAACGCGTTTGATTGTAAAAGAAATGACTGATCAGCTTTTGCTGCAGCTTGTAGATAAAGGTCTTGTCACTGATCAGATGGTTTTAACGATTGGCTATGATATTGAAAATTTAACAGATCCAAAACGCCGTGAGCAGTATCATGGTGATATTGTCACAGATAGGTATGGAAGAAAAATTCCAAAAAGCGCACATGGCAGTGTCAATATAGGACGATTTACATCGTCAGCAAAGTTAGCAACCGAGACAGTATTGAAGCTTTACGATACAATTATTGATCAAAATCTTCTTGTGAGACGTCTTAGTCTGACAGCAAATCATGTTGTGCCAGAGGGTTCAGAGCCGACTAGAAAAAAGCCTCAGCAGCTTGATTTATTTACAGATTATGAAGCATTAGAAAAAAAAGAACAGGAAGAAAAAGCCGCGCTAGATAAGGAAAAGAAAATGCAGCAGGCAATGCTGCAGATTAAAAAGAAATTTGGAAAAAATGCGATTTTAAAAGGAATGAATCTGCTTGACGGCGCAACTGCAAAGGAGAGAAATGAGCAGATTGGTGGTCATAAAGCGTAGTCAGTAAAAAACGCATCATGAAAAATGAATTAGTGAAAGGAATAAATTTATGAAGAAGGAACGCTGGCGTCTGTACGCAAAAAAGGCAGATTTTGCAGCCATCAGCAAAGCATACGGCATCAATCAGGTAACGGCAAGGATTATGAGAAACCGTGGCGTTGAGACAAAAGAGGAGATTGAAAGCTATTTAAAGGGAGATTTAGATTATCTAAGTGACCCTGCACTTATGAAGGATGCAGATAAGGCCGCGTCTTTGCTTGAGGCTGCGATTGTGAACAACGAACTGATTGCAATCTCAAGTGATTTTGATAATGATGGAATTTTCTCCGGTCTTTTGTTAAAAGAAGCTATTATAGAACTTGGCGGCCGCGCAGCAATCTTTACGCCAAATCGAGTAATGGAAGGTTATGGTGTAAACAGTCGTATCGTTGAGGAAGCAAATGCAAATGGAGCAAGTGTACTTTTAACATGCGACAATGGAATTGCAGCATTTGAGGCAATTGATGAAGCAAAAAAACTTGGCATGACAGTTATTGTGACAGATCATCATGAGGTTCCATTTGAGGAGCATGATGGAAAAAGGACATATCTTTTGCCGAAGGCTGATGCCATTGTTGATCCAAAGCAGGAAGACTGTGCATATCCATTTAAAAGTCTTTGTGGAACAGGTGTAGCCTACCAGCTTATGACACTTTTGTTTCGCAGAATGAAGCGCACAATGAGCCGTCAGGAGATTTTTTTACAATATACGGCGATTGCTACTGTGGCTGATGTTATGGAGCTTGTCGGTGAAAACCGTATTCTAGTCAGAAAAGGTCTTTCATATCTTAATCACACAAACCATATAGGTCTTCGTGCATTGATGGAGGTGTGTGGCATATCACCAGAGCAGGTGCGTGCCTATCATATTGGATTTATCTTAGGACCATGTTTTAATGCAGCAGGACGACTAGACACGATTGTTCATGCATTGGCGCTTCTTGAATCAAAGGAATATGATCAGGCACTTGCCTTAGCTGGTGAGCTGTGGGCAATGAATGAGGAGAGAAAGGAATTAACGCGAGTCGGAACAGAGCGCGCAGTAGAGCTTATTGAGCATGCAACGTGGAAGGATGAGCATGTATATCTTGTTTACATAAAAGATTGTCATGAGAGTGTGGCCGGCATAATTGCAGGACGTCTTCGTGAACGTTACTATCGTCCTGTGCTTGTCTTTACTGATGCATCAGAAGAAGGGCAGATTAAGGCTTCTGGCAGAAGTATTGATGATTATGATATGTTTACAGAACTAAGTGCATTTAGGAACTTATTTCTTCGCTTTGGCGGTCATAAGATGGCAGCTGGTCTTACAATGGAAAAGAAAAATTTAGAGATTTTGCGAGACGGTTTAAATGCGAGATGTACGCTTACACAAACGCAGCTTATGCCGCTTGTCATGATTGATGCTGCGATGCCGCTTGGTTATATCAGTGAAGAAGTCATTGCTGATCTTGAAAAGCTAGAGCCATTTGGACGAGCCAATGAAAAGCCATTGTTTGCCCAGCAGCATTTGTCTGTGCTTCGTCTCTCACGTATCGGAAAGAATAGAAATGTTGTAAAAATGTCTGTTATGGGACCAGAAGGCATTATTATGGATGCGCTTTATTTTGGGGACACAGATGTGTTCTTTGATTTTCTTGAAGAGGAATATGGGCGTGACAATGTAGCGGCGGCTCTTAGGGGAATGCGCAATACAATTGATATTGGTGTGACGTATTATCCACAAATTAACGAATTTCAAGGGAAAAGAAGCCTTCAAATCGTGATACAAAACTATTGCAGAGTTTCGTTAAATTGAGTATAATTAAGAAATCACATGATACTAGGGTTAAAAGCTACAAAACCTGCTCGTGCTTGCACGATAAGGTTTTGCAGCTTTTAACCCGCAAAAACATGAGGATGCAGCGATTTTCAAAGAAAATCAGCGAATCCGAATGTTTTTAGAATTGCGAAAGATGCGAAGCATCGGAGCAATTCGTGAGTATCAAAAAAGTAGCGAAACGCGAAGGGAGAATTGTATGAGAATCGGAATTCGTGCCCATGATGTAAAGGCAGATACCTTTGAAGGGCTTGTAAAGGAAATACACAATGAGGGAATGCATTGCTGTCAGTTAGCAGTACCGAAGGCGGTTCATGAGTTTCCAACCAAAAAGGAGGTTTTAACTCCTGGTATGGCATTGTACATGAAGGAAGTCTTTGCAGAGAACAAAGTAGATGTTGCAGTTCTTGGCTGCTACCAGAATCTGGCAACTCCTGATGAGGCTGCATTAAAGGATACTATCGACACTTACAAGAGACATATTGTATTTGCGAGTCTTCTTGGAGCAGGTGTAGTTGGAACAGAGACAGGTGCATGTAATACCGAGTATCGCACAGAGCCATTTTCATTTACTGAGGAAGCACTTGAGATTTTTATTAAGAATTTGCGTCCTGTTGTGGAATATGCAGAAAAGCTTGGTGTAATTGTTGCAATTGAGCCAGTATGCCGACATATTGTAAACAATGCAAAGCGTGCAAGAAAGGTTCTTGATGCGATTGATTCTCCGAATCTTCAGATCATCTTTGATCCAGTGAATTTGCTTGATGAGTCCAATTATCAGGAGTATCCGGCAATTTTTAAAGAGTTTGTTGAGATTCTTGGACCAGATATTGCAACGATCCATGCAAAGGATTTTAAGATCGAAAATGGCAAGTTGTTAAGCTGCGCATGCGGAACAGGTCAGATGGACTATGAATTTTTGCTTCGCTATATCAAGGAGCATAAGCCGCACATTCACGTGCTGTTAGAGGATACAAATCCATCCAATGCACAGCAGGCAAGACAGTTTATGGAAGAAAAGTACGCAAGCTTATAATCTTCAACAATAATAGCAAGGATTCTCCAACCTCTATAGGTGGCGAGATGAATTGCTATTGGAAAATTAACGGCAGTGGTGGGCGGAGAGAAATCGGTATCCCCCGCTGACATGAGGCAAGCCACAGTCGGCTTTGTGCTGACATGTCAGACTCTGTGAAATTACCGACTGTGGATTGAAACAACGAGTAAATATGTTGAGTTGAAATGAGGAAAAGAGGTGTCTGATATGAATCCAGAAGAAGAAGGATTAATCCCGCCAAAACCTTCGGTTAAGGCACCGGCTAATTTTACATCGCCGGATGAATTATATAAAGAATTGGAGGATAGTGTCAGAAAGTATCATCCATCGGATGATCTGTCACTGATCCGCAAGGCTTATGAGGTTGCACTAAATTCGCACGGAGATCAGCGCAGACGCTCCGGAGAGCCGTATATCATCCATCCGCTTTGCGTAGCAATTATATTAGCAGAGCTAGAACTTGATAAGGAAAGTATTGCGGCAGGACTTCTTCATGATGTCTTAGAGGACACCCCGATGACTCTAAAAGAATTGATCGGGCTTTTCGGAGAAGAAATCGCATTTTTGGTAGATGGCGTAACAAAGCTGACGCAGATCAACTGGGATATGGATAAGATTGAGATCCAGGCAGAAAATCTTAGAAAGATGTTTCTTGCTATGGCAAAGGATATCCGTGTTATCATGGTAAAGCTTGCAGACCGTCTGCACAATATGCGTACGGGTCAGTTCTGGAAGCCAGAGACGCAGAAACAAAAGGCAAGAGAAACACTTGAGATCTATTCGCCGCTTGCATCACGTCTTGGTATTTCTAAAATCAAGACAGAGCTTGACGATTTGTCTCTTATGTATCTGCACCCTGATGTCTATAAGGAACTGACAGAAAAGATTTACAGCACGCAGGATGCGCGCGAGCGTTTTATAGATGAAATCAAATCTGAGGTTGCGGTCAAGCTTGAGGAGGCTGAAATTAAGGCTGAGATTTCAGGTCGTGTTAAACATCTGTTTAGCATCTATAAAAAAATGGTAAATCAGGATAAAACACTTGATCAGATCTATGATATTTTTGCAGTTCGTATTATTGTTGATACAGTAAAGGACTGTTATGCCGCACTTGGTGTTATTCATGAAATGTATCATCCTATTACGGTTCGTTTTAAGGATTACATTGCAATGCCAAAGCCAAATATGTATCAGTCACTTCATACGACTCTGATTGCAAAGAATGGTCAGCCGTTTGAAATTCAGATTCGTACCTTTGAGATGCATCGCACTGCTGAGTATGGTATCGCAGCACACTGGAAATACAAGGAACGCGGTTCGGGAGACACTACAGTGCGTGATGAAGAGGCAAAGCTTTCTTGGCTTCGTCAGATTCTTGAATGGCAGAAGGATGTTTCCGATAATAAAGAATTTATCAGCATGGTAAAAAATGATCTTGATTTATTCTCGGATAATGTATACTGCTTTACACCGCAGGGTGATGTAAAGAATCTTCCGGCTGGATCTACACCGATTGACTTTGCTTACAGCATTCACTCAGCAGTAGGAAACCGCATGAAGCAGGCGGCAGTTAATGGCAAGATGGTTCCTCTTGATTATAAGATTCAAAATGGTGATCGAATAGAGATTTTCACTTCTCAGAATGTCAAAGGACCTAGCCGTGACTGGTTAAATATCGCAAAGAGTACACAGGCTAAAAATAAGATTAATCAGTGGTTCAAGCAGGAAGGACGAGCTGGAAATATCACCAGAGGAAAAGAGCTTGTTGCCAGCTGTGCCAAGGGCAAGGGTTTTGAGATCAGTGATCTGACAAAGCCGGAGTTTACAAAGAAGGTTATCACAAAATATGGCTTCCGTGATTGGGATTCTATTTTGGCAGCAGTAGGACACGGTGGACTTAAGGAAGGCCAGATTGTAAACAAGCTGATTGATCTTTATCAGGAATCTAAGAAGAAAGCACCGACAGATGAGCAGGTTTTGGCGTCTGTAATTGAAAATAATAAGAATAAGCCAGTCAAGATTCGCAGTACAAACGGCGTTTTAGTCAATGGTGTTGTTGATGTTAATGTTCGTTTTTCAAGATGCTGTTCGCCAGTTCCAGGTGATGAGATTGTTGGCTTTATTACAAGAGGACGCGGTATTTCTATTCACCGTACAGACTGTGTAAATGTCATAGCTCTTCCAGAGTCTGAAAAGTCACGTCTTGTCGATGTTGAGTGGCAGCAGGAAAGCTTTCATTCTAATGAGAAGTTTATGGCAGAGATCAAGATCTTCTGTAACAATCGTATTGGTATTTTTGCAGATATCTCTAAGATTTTTACAGAGCGAGAGATTGACATTGCTTCCATGAGTTCTAAGACAAGTAAGCAGGGAACGGCAACTATCAACATGTCATTTGAAGTTGGCGGTGTAGATGCTCTGCAGCAGCTTATCAATCGCCTGATGGCAGTTAACAGCGTAATTGATATTGAACGTTCTAATGGATAAAACAATGATGTTATGCAAAGATTGCAGGCAGGGTATTGGCCCTGCCTGTTTTGTGTAGTGTTAACTGGCAGATTGGCAGCCCGTTTAAAAAGAAAGGACAGGTAACATGATGAGAATAGAGACAATTATGGTAGGTCAAATGGGGACAAATTGCTATTTGGCATGGGATGAAGAAAGCAAACGCGGCTTTTTGGTGGATCCAGGTGAACAGGCCGATAAAATCATTCGCGTGTGCAGCCGCTATGAAATAAAGCCAGAGGCAATACTTTTGACACACGGTCATTTTGACCACATCATGGCAGCAAAGAAAGTGAAGGAATATTATCAGATTCCTGTATACGCCGGCATTCATGAAGAGGAGCTTTTAGCAGATGCCGAGAAAAATCTTTCTGCGATGTGGGCTGAGGGATTTACTATGAAGGCAGATGAGCTTGTTGTTGACAATCAAAAAATTGAGATTGCAGGAATGAAGATTACCGTGATTGAAACACCAGGTCATACACTAGGTGGTGTGTGCTATTATATAGAAAAGGAACATGTGTTGTTTGCGGGAGATACGTTGTTTTTCGAGAGCTATGGAAGAACAGATTTTCCTGGCGGAAGTATGTTTTCACTGATTCGTTCTCTTGGGAAAAAGCTATTTGTACTGCCAGATGAGACTGATGTATATCCGGGTCATGGACAGGCGACCTCGATAGGTTATGAAAAAACACACAATCCGGCAGCAGGAATGCGATAAAATTAAAAGGAAAGCAAAGGAAACGATATGATTTATTTTTATTTGGAATGCGATGCATTAGATAACGATATTCGAAGCCTGTTCATGGCATTTTATCCGGGACGGGCAATTAAAAGAATTGAAACAAAGGAATATGCGTGTGCAGAGGGTGATTTGTTTCTTCGTGTGTGCATGAGTGATTGTGCAGAAACACAATGTTTAGCAAACGAGGATAACGCTAAAAAGAAGATGACAATGGAGCTTATGCAGGATGGCACATTGCTTGAGGATGCATGTGAATGTGAATTGTCAGATCGAAAGGACACTAAAACAAAGGCAAAATGTATGCTGTATTGTCTACTCTCTAAGCTTACAAAAAAAGAGCTTCCATGGGGAACACTGACAGGTATCCGACCGACAAAGATTGCAAGAACTATGCTGATGGAAGGTGCTTCTGATGAGGAATGCATAGACTACATGAAAAATCAGATGCTTTGCGGTGAGGAAAAGACTATGCTTAGTCTTGATATTGCAAAGAGAGAAATTAAGCTGCTTGATTGTCTGGACTATGAGGATGGATATAGTTTGTATGTCGGAATTGCATTTTGTCCGACAACATGTGCGTACTGCTCATTCACATCATATCCAGTGAGCCGATTTGGTGATCGTGTGGATGCATATCTTGATTCAATTGAAAAAGAGATTGACTATGTGGCAGAGGCTTTTAAAGATAAGAAGCTAAACACAATATATATCGGTGGAGGTACGCCGACCACATTAGAGCCAGATCAGTTAGAACGCCTTCTATCAAAGATTGAGAACTCCTTTAATTTGTCTTTCCTTCAGGAGTGGACAGTTGAGGCAGGACGCCCAGACAGCATCACACGTGAAAAACTTAAGACAATAAAACGTCATCCTGTCACACGTATAAGTATCAACCCACAGACAATGAAAGACGAGACACTAGAACTGATTGGCCGAAGACATACAGTTTTGCAGGTAAAGGATGCCTTTTTGCTTGCAAGAGAAGAAGGCTTTGATAATATTAACATGGACATCATTGTTGGATTGCCGCAGGAGACAAAAGAAGATGTTGAGAATACGCTGGAAGAAATCAAAAAGCTAGGACCAGACAATTTGACGGTTCACTCCCTGGCCATTAAGCGTGCTGCAAGATTAAATACTCAGAAGGAAGAATACGCAGGTATGAAGAGTGTTAATTCTGAAAGTACGATGGAGCTGACACAAGATGCCGCAGAGGAAATGGGTATGAAGCCGTATTATCTGTACCGCCAGAAAAACATGACAGGAAATATGGAAAATGTTGGATACGCAAAGCCAGGAAAAGAAGGAATCTACAATATCTTGATCATGGAAGAAATGCAGACCATCGTAGCACTTGGTGCAGGGGCCATCACAAAGGCAGTATATCCAAACGGCAGGATCGAAAGATGCGAAAATGTCAAGGATATCAAGACTTATCTGGAAAAAACAGACGAGATGATCGAGCGTAAAAAAAAGCTTTTTGCGGACGAAAAGAGGTCTGATTGATCAGAAAAAAGAGGGTGTCTGTACATCATTTACATCAAATGTACATCAAAATTTTACGTCACAGTACATCACAATACATGGTAATGCTGCTATAATTAAAAAAGAAGGAGTCTACGTTAGGACGAATTCATTCATTGATTCAATGAGTGGATTCGTCTTTTTTTAATTTCTGTTATTATTAAAAATTTTAAAAAGGTTAAGGAGGTACAGTATGAGCAGTACAGCGTTAGGTGCAAGCCCAAAGATGGCATCATTAGAAAAGATTCCAGCGGAAAACGTAGAGACAGAATAAAGTTCAATTCGAGTATCTACTTGACCAAGCAAACGAGCAAAAGATATCGTTAACTATGCCTAATTTTCAGAAAATTGCTTGATAAAATGGTGATTTTATGGTAGCATGAAAAAATAGGGGAGTTTATGCTTTTAAATGAAAGTTTATAGAAGGCTTGAATTTATGGAGGAACGAAAAAATGGGTAAAATAATTTTATATCATGGAACTCCTGACAAATATGTAATGCCAAAGTACGGCGGGGGAGATGAAAAGCATGACTATGGCAAGGGATTTTATTTAACTGATAATATTGAGCTTGCCAAGGAATGGGCAGTTTGCCGCCCCAATGATATAAATGGTTGGGTGCATAAATTTGAACTAGAAACAGATGGTTTGAAGATACTTGATTTTCAACACTTGGACGTTCTTGCGTGGCTTGCTGAACTGATGAAACCCAGGGATGCTGCCGATACCAAGCGATATCGTATGCTTGCAGAGAAGTTTATTCAAAAATATGGAATTGACACAAGTGAATATGATATTATTTGTGGTTGGAGAGCCAACGCATCTTACTTTTATATTGCAAAAGAGTTTGTGAGGGATAATATCGACATGGATATTTTAGAAGAACTGTTATCCCTAGGCGGTTTGGGTATCCAGTATTGCATCAAGACTGAGGCAGCATACGCAAATCTGAGGGAGAAAAAGGAAGAACTGTTAGCAGTTCCGTATTCGGAATTTAATGACAGATACAACCAAAGGGACGTAACAGCAAGAAGGAAAATGCGTGAGCTTGTTGATTCTGATGCAAATAAAGTCACAAAGGTGTTCAGCAATTTATTTGAGAGGTGATGGTGATGAAGGCATATTCAGAGGAATATTTAAATGATGTGGTGGAAAATCAAGGTAAGCTTTTTGATCTTGTGTCACAACAGTATCCTGCGATGGATACTGAGGAGTTTATCAATTCCTATATGATTAGTAAGACTAGAAAGAGCATTGATGAAGCGCAGGCTTATGTTAATACGATGGATGCAAAAGAACTTTTGAGTTATTTCAGTAAAACAGAGAACTATCAGATGAAAGAAGGTAAGGCACTAGAAGGATTTATGCCATTTTGGATTGGAGAATTTTACGCTTATTATCAGTGGTACTACGGATTGCCGAGCGCAGAATTGATCAGAAAAATTCCAGTTTCATTTTTGAAAAAAGCGTATGCAGGTCTTCATGATTTGGAGCTTAATTTGGCGGTGAAAAAAGTGGGGAGGGTGTAATGAATGTAATTTGTTTTCACAATCCGGATGAAGAAAATGGATATATGAGTAATTGGTATCCTTCAGTATTCATGTTTGGCAGTGTTGAATTTTCTTCAATGGAACAGTATATGATGTATCGCAAAGCGGTTTGTTTTGGTGATGAAGTTATCGCTGCACAGATACTTGCCACGAATGACGTTGCCGAAATCAAAGCACTCGGTCGACTTGTATTGGGCTATGACGATAATTGGTGGAATGGTGTTCGACAGATCATTGTATATGAGGGATTGTTGGCAAAATTTTCCCAAAATGTGGCTTTACAGAAGCAATTGAAAGAAACCGGGAAGGCTGTCCTTGCTGAGTGTGCAGTAAAGGATAGAATATGGGGAATTGGTTTGTCAATGAACGATCCCAATAGATTTGACCGAGATAGATGGCAGGGGCAAAATCTGCTTGGCTATACCTTGATGATGGTACGAGATAGTTTGAACTGAGGGTAATTATGAGTACATTATAAAAAGAGAGTTTTTCTAAGATGGCTTCCCTCGTCTGTAAAAAGATTCGCGGACGACTTCGCGTCTATGTACATATAACAGTTGAAGGAAAAGCAATCTCAAAAAGAAGAA
>ERZ809074.860-NODE-860-length-43447-cov-16.041183_pt1 | contig 43447 bp, 44 predicted proteins | sample MGYA00520795_ERZ809074 | MGnify/ENA primary metagenome ERZ809074 (study PRJEB31570, sample SAMEA3212989) | Homo sapiens | biome: human-gut; feature: human gut; material: fecal | place: Sweden | collected 2011 ...
TTGTCTGGATAGCGTTGGCTGGGTAATATGCAATTGTTCTGCTGCTTTTGTAAAGTTCTGCTCTTTTGCTACTGTCAGAAAATAGCGCAATAATCTTAATTCCATATCTTCATATTCCTACAAATTTTTCTTGTAAAAAGCTTAAAACTATCGTTCTCTGATCTTCCTGACATTACGATTCATGAAGTGTCTTCCAATATGTCTATAAGCAAATGCTTTAAAGGCTGAAATTGTTTGATGATGTTCCTTCAACAGTTCATCTGGACAATCATAAACACCAAAATCCTAATTGATCCCCTCGCTCTGAATATAAGTATTGTTCCTATCAAACTCAATAATGATATTTCTGAAATCCTTGACTGCTACTCCATAACCGTCTGCAAGTACTTTTGAAGCGGGAATTCCGTCATCAATATTATATCCAAATAAAATATCATCTCTTCATAGTTGTAGATTGCCTTAATCCTTTCAAATTCACCCATTTCCTTCCACTTCATATTTTGAATAAGTTTTTGAATTGCCGGATTAGAAAAATCAACCATTCGTGTTTCCCTAAGATACTTTACCCCAGTGCCACATCCAAGATCATCATCAAACTAAATCCAAGTGCAAAGAAAAGCGTACCGATATTCGAGTGCTGTCCCTGAGACATTTCCGGAATTAGTTCTTCAACCACGACATATAACATGGCTCCTGCTGCAAAGCTCAGTAAATATGGTAATGCCGGGATTACCAGCTGTGCAGCAAGAATCGTCATTACTGCTCCAATCGGTTCAACCACTCCTGAAAGTACACCTCCCAGAAATGCCTTTCTCTTACTTTCACCCTCTGCCCTAAGCGGCATGGATATAATCGCTCCTTCTGGAAAATTCTGGATAGCAATTCCAAGTGATAAAGCAAGTGCACTTGTTGCTGTAATCTGTGCATTTTCAGCAAGAAATCCTGCATACATTACACCAACTGCCATACCTTCAGGGATATTATGTAATGTAACTGCCAACACCATCATCGTAGTACGGCCAAGTTTGCTTTTCGGTCCCTCTGCCTGATCACTTCCAACATGAAGATGCGGAATCAAATGATCAAGTGCGAGTAAAAACAATATACCAATCCAGAACCCAACAACTGCCGGAACAAACGATAAAGTTCCCATATTCTCAGATTGTTTAATTGCCGGAATCAGAAGACTCCAGATTGAAGCAGCAACCATTATACCTGCTGCAAACCCTGCAAGTGCTCGTTGCAGTAACTTGCTAAGTGTTTTTCTCATAAAAAACACGCATGCTGCACCTAGCGTTGTTCCAACAAATGGAATCAGTATACCTTCAAAAACATTTATTTGCATTATATTTTCCTTCCATATATGCTCGAAAAATAATCTTTCATGCTTTCATTGTGTTAGTATTAACTAACTGTCTAGTATAAAGAAAACTGTAATTTCACACGGTTTTCTTATGCTTAAGTATATTACTTACGCAATCATATAACAATATATTTCTTTCAACAATTTGCAAAGCTGGGTGGTGGAATTTACTCTATTACATTTAGGAATTTTGAGGTCCGTACACTTCATAATGCGTTGGTTGATTCGGCGCAGGTATGTTATTCTTTCCGCACCCATTTAATCAGCTGGATAATCGGCAGGCTCGAAAACGCATACAAATATACTGTGCCCAGCTGCGCCGGGTTCAACATCTCCACCTTGAACACCATTTCCGAACCCGGCACCGTAAGTACCGCTGTTATCAGAGCGGCCCCAAGAAGAAAGGCACCCAACAGCCACTTATTGTTGAAGAACCTTTTCGTAAAAATCACCGGCCGATCCGATTTGCAGTTGAAGCCGTGGAACAAGCGGGCCAGACAAAGGGTTCCGAACGCATAGGTACTTCCCAGCAGTGCGCCGTTCTGATGGTAACCGGTCAAGAACGCAATCATGGTCATGGTTCCGATGACCAATCCGTCCACCGCGATTTTACTCAGAAACTTCCCGGTCAGAATCGATTCCTTTGCCGCCCTCGGCTTGTCCTTCATCACTTCACTGTCGGAAGGCTCCACTCCCAGCGCGATGGCCGGAAGACTGTCGGTGAGAAGGTTGATGAACAGCAGATGTACCGGTACAAAGGGAACCGGCAGTCCGGTTACCGATGCGGAGAGAACCGCAAGAATTGCCCCGAAGTTTCCCGACAACAGGAACTGAATGGCATTTTTGATATTCTTGTACAGATTCCGTCCATTTGCTACCGCTTTCACGATTGTTGCAAAGTTGTCGTCGGTGAGAACCATGGCAGCGGCATCTTTTGCCACCTCCGTTCCGGTCACGCCCATGGCAACCCCGATATCCGCCTGTTTCAGTGCGGGTGCATCGTTCACGCCATCTCCCGTCATCGCCACAATCATGCCTCGTTCCTGCCATGCCCGCACAATCCGAATTTTGTGCTCCGGAGATACTCTGGCATATACGGAAATTCCGGTAACAAAATCTCTCAGCTCTTCATCACTCATATCCTCGATGTCCGCGCCTTCACAGGCTTCGGAAAGATCCTGCAGAATGCCGATTCTCTTGGCGATGGCCGCGGCGGTAATCTTGTGATCTCCGGTAATCATCACCGGCCGAATTCCTGCTTTTATACATTCCGCCACGGCATCCTTGGACTCTTCCCTCGGCGGATCCATCATGGCAATCAGCCCCAGGAACACCAGATGATTTTCATCTTCCGGAGTCATCGTATGCCCCTCCGGGACCTGACGGTAAGTGAACGCCAGCACCCGCAATCCTTCCATGGAAAAAACTCGGTTCTGCTGCCGAATCATTCTTTTATCCTCATCGGTAATCTCCCGAAGTCCTTCGGTTGTCTGAATATGTTCCGACAACTCCAGCAGTCGGTCCACGGCGCCCTTTACGATCATGCGATTCTCACCATCGATGGAATGAAGGGTCGACATCATTTTGCGGTCGCTGTCAAAAGGAAGTTCATCCGTTCTCGGGTAATCCGACCGTACCGCCGCCGCTTCAATGCCGTATCGGCTGCCCAGATTGATCAGCGCCGTCTCCGTCGGGTCCCCGATTTCCACCCCATTCTCGTTGGTGGAATCATTACACAGAATGCTGTAATCCATCAGACATCGCTGTGCCGGATCGTCCACATCTATTTCGGCTGCCGGAATTCTCTTCCCCTCCACGTAGTAATCTTCCACTGTCATTTTGTTCTGCGTCAAGGTTCCGGTTTTGTCCGAACATATTACAGATACGCTGCCCAGTCCTTCCACCGCCTGGAGCTTGCGGATTATCGCGTGCTCCTTCGCCATTTTCTGTGTCCCAAAAGAAAGTACGATTGTCACAATCGAGCTGAGGGCTTCCGGGATTGCCGCAACTGCAAGCGCCACGGCAAACATGAACGCGCTGCCGATGTTCTCTCCGCGAAAAACATTGATGGCGAACAGAATCCCGCAGAATACCAAAATCAGCACGGACAGTTTCTTGCCGAAGTCCTCCAGGTTTGCCTGAAGCGGGGTCTGTTTCTCCGAAGTCGACTTCAGAAGTCCGGCAATTCTACCCACCTCCGTTTCCATTCCAATATCCGTTACCACCGCTTTCCCGCGCCCATAGGTGACGAAGCTTCCGGAGAACAGCATGTTGGTTCGGTCGCCCAGAGGCACATCTTCTGAAATCGCCGAAATGCTTTTTTCCACCGCAAGGCTTTCTCCGGTAAGCGCACTCTCATTAATCTTGAGACTTGCATTTTCAATCAGCCTTCCGTCTGCCGGAACCATATCCCCCGCTTCCAGCAGGATGACATCTCCCACCACAAGCTCTCTCGCAGGGATTATAATAGCGGCACCATCCCGCAGCACCTTTGCTTCCGGTCCGGAAAGGTTTTTCAAGCTCTGCAGCGACTGTTCCGCCTTTACCGTCTGCACCGTTCCCAGAATGGCATTAATGGTAATGACAATGATGATGACCGCCGCACTTTCCGCATCTCCCAGAATGCCGGATATGATTGCCGATGCAATGAGAATCAGCACCAGAAAATCCTTATACTGTTCCAGAAAAATTTGCGGAATTCTCTTTTTCTTTCCTTCTACAAGTTCATTCCAACCACACTGTTCTCTGGATTTTTCCACTTCTTCTCCGGTGAGACCGGTTCCCCTGCTGTTTACGCGTTCAAGAACCGTCTTCGCCGTCTCCTGATAGTATTTTTTCATAATTTTGCCTCCTCTTTTCCAAGAATTCACGGACTGAATTTCCCGCGCAGCGGAGCGAATCTTCTGTAAAATGATATAAAAAAAGAAACCTCTACTGCACAACAAAGAATGCAATAAAAGTCTCACCAATTCCTTGAGGCACCGGATGCTTCCATCGTACTGACGACGCCACAAACGCAAACATATACGTAGGTTACTCCCCTTTATTATTAGCGCAATTATATATTCTCTTTACCGAATCTGTCAAGTACCCTTTGTAAAAAACGGATTGCAACGGCAACCCGGTCATAGGTTCAACATTCCACGGCGACTTTAATCACACCATCCCGTTTATTCTCGAACAACTCATAGGCCTCATCAATCCGGCGAAAAGGAAACGGGGACTCTGCCGAAGCAGAATCCCCATCTCAATTTAAGAACGCTTTCTTATATGAAGGTACTTATTTAAAATATCAGTCTTCGTTCCGACCGATTAGCCCAGCAGCAGCAAACTGAATACCAGTGTGAAGAGGGCTACGGTCTCGATAACACCGATAACGATGAAGTAGTTCGCAGTACCCTTTCCGGTTGCACCCAGTGCATCTGCAGCTGCAGCGGCGCATCTGCCCTGGAACAGAGCGGACATACCGATTGCCAGTCCACCAAATACGCCAACCCAGAGAGCCAGGGAAGGATCGCAGTTAGCACTCTTAATGAAGTTCATCAGAAGGAACCCGTAGATAGTCTGTGTCAGAGGCGCACCGGCGAATGCAATCATAATGAACGGAGCCTGCTTGCCACTTGCGTAGCACTTCTTCCATGCTCCTACGGAAGACATACCTGCAAAACCTGTACCGAATGCGGATCCAGCTGCGGAAAGACCAAGGGCTGCTGCCATACCAAGAAATGCGATGTTCATAATAATTCTCCTTTTCTAAATTACATCAGAATCATTTATAATTTACATTTAGAATCTTTATTTGATGACCTTTTTGTTTTTCTTAAAAGGTTCATATGGAATACCTGTCCACTCCAGACCAACCTGGCCGGAGAACTCCAATACGTTCAGACGAACGCCGTGAACGACAACGGACAGGAAACACATTACGATGTTCAACGCGTGTCCGATAAAGAATACCAGCGCGCCGACAATCACCAGCGGTCCGCCGAAGCCGGCCGCAATACCGTCAAAGCTCTGAGAAATAGCCAGTCCGGCCATTCCTACTGCGAAGAGTCGGATATAACTCATGATGTTTCCGAAACAACTGATGGTGTCCAGAAATACGGTGAAGATGTCCGAAAGTCCGGACTTCAGTCCCTGTCCAAAGGTCTTGTCCGGGGACATTCCGCCGAACAGAACAACCATTGCAAAGGCCACGCCAACACCGACTGCTACCGGTGTCATGGTAATCTTCTCTCCGATAACCAGGTTCAGACAGAGCATGTACAGCGATACAATCGCAATCAGCCATCCAAGGTCTGCCAGCCAGCTCAGGTTCTTCTCAGAAATCTTCTTCTTCACGGAAATCAAGCTTCCCAGGCACATCTGAATCGCACCCACCGAGAACGAGAATTTCATTATCATGTTCTGCTGGGTGGAAGCGCTTACGTTGAAGTACTCCGGATAACTTGCCATGCTTGGAATTACCAAGGATTTCAAGAACGGAACCTTCATCGCACTTTCCAGACCGAACCAGGTGCCGGTGATTGCACCCCAGACGATAGTTGCAAAAGAAAGTACGAACAGCAGATAGGTTGTCGTATTCTTTTTCTTCGTCTTCGCAACGTATCCGATGGTACCAATGAGAATCAGCACACCGTACGCGCCGTCGCCCAGAATCATTGCAAAGAACAATGTGAAGAACAACAGGAACCACATCGAGATATCGCTTTCTCGGTATCCCGGCAGAATTCCCAGGATGTTGTACAGCGGTTCAATCAGACCGGAAACCTTGCCGAATTTCAGCTTGGTCGGAATCTTCTCATCATCGGCATCCACGCTCTCAATCGCATATGCCCAACCGTTCTCTGCAGCGGAAGCTTTGAACTCATCCACATCTGCTTCCGGCACATATCCGGACAGCCACACGAAACGATCGTCGCTTCCGGCTGTCTGGCTGGCAGAAGAGTAATTCGCCTCGTTCTGTGCTACCAGCATTGCGGCATTAAAGCTGTCCATGTGCAGCGCTGCTTCCTTCAGTGTCTCCACGCTCTTGTCAATGCCGGCCTGACAATCCGCTTCCGCAGCAGCGAGCTCTTTCGCTCCCTTTTCCGGAAGCTTGAACTCACTTGCAGCGAACTCCGGTGGAAGCGTTCCGATGGAAGCAATCAGCACTTCCTTCTTGATGTCCTTCAGGTGAATCACCTGACGTTCTTCATCTGCCGTCAGGGCCGCATAGGTGCTCGCCGGTACGCGGTAAAAATAAAGATCGTATTTGCGGTCCTTCAGCAGTTCAAGATCTTCCGAGGTAATATCCCCCCAAGGAGAAACCCTCTCGATTTCTGCGTGCAGAACCGACAGTTCTTGCTCAAGAGCTGCCTTCCTTTCAACGGCTCCCTTTACCTCACCGTAGAACTTCTCGAACTCCTCACCCTGAAGCAGCGGCTTCGCCGGTCGGTTCTTCTGTTCTTTTTTGTCCGGGAGATATTCCGCAAGGGATGCGGTCAATCTGGACAGTTCGGTGAACTTCTCTGTCACGGCATGAACCGCGCCCTTCTTCTCAGCGATATGCAGAACGCCGAGCTTTTCAAGCCCATCGAGCATCTCTTTCTTCCGTGAAAGCGATGACACGACGTAGACCATTTTCATTTTCTCTATCATTGTGCCGCCTCCACCAATTTTTTCTTTGAAATCTTTCCGCGAACAACCGCCGCTGTCTGCTGGTCGCCCAGGTATACCCCGATTACTCGGATGTTTTCCTTGGCTTCCGGAATCTTAACCTTCTCGAACAGGTTTACTCTCTGTGATGTGGACCGAAGTTCTTTTTCCAGAAGTGCTTCCTGCTTTCGAAGGGTGGAAACCAGTGCATCCAATCGCGCGATTTCGCGTAGTTTTACCAGTGCAGTATCAACCCACAGAGGATAGTCATCTACATCGTACTCAACATCCTTGAATTTCAGCTCCTCGAATTTCGGAACCGTAACTCCGGCAATGTTTTCGTCTCTGCAGATCACCGTCTCTGGCTGAACAAGTGTGTCAATACTCTTGTCCTCGTCGAAGATCGCATTTTCTGCAAATACAGCTACCCAATCGTCGAGATTACCAATCATCTGAACACGTTCAGCTTCCTTCTGTGCCAATTCAGCTCTCGTTGTCATGATTACCTGCTGAAGCTGTTGTTTCTTAAGCTGCAGGGTTGGCAAATAGCGCTGATACTGTTTCAGAAGGTCCTTCTGCACTTTCTGTTCATTTTTAGTAAGTTTGATAGCCACTGTCTGCTCCTTTTAGTCCAGTGCTTCTTTCTTTGGCCATCTTTCCTTAACCAGACTTGTCTTGAGACCGGTTTCATTCGGCTCAAAGCATTCTGCAAGAATTTCCCAGCCAAGATCGAGCGCATCTTCAAGAGGAATATTTACACTAAGATCCATCAGCTTCTCTTCGAAAAGTTTTCCGAATTTCAGAAGCTTATCGTCCCATTCAGTCATAAGGAATCCCATGGATTTCTTTTCCAAGCTCTCCTTGTACTGTGCATACAGCTTAATCATTCCGTCCATTACAGCACGATGGTCATCTCTTGTCTTTCCGTTTACGTTCTGCTTCAGTCTTGAAAGCGAACCGAATGGCTCAATGTGTCCATTCTTCAGATAGTACTGACCCTCTGTAATATATCCGGTATTATCCGGAACCGGGTGAGTGACATCATCGCCCGGCATTGTAGTTACGCCGAGGATGGTAATGGATCCGGCACCTTCAATGTCCACAGCCTTTTCATAACGAGAAGCAAGACTGGAGTAAAGATCTCCCGGATATCCACGGTTGGATGGTACCTGCTCCATCGTAATCGCCATTTCCTTCTGGGCATCGGCGAAGTTGGTCATATCGGTAAGCAGTACCAGAACTCTCTTTCCTTCCAGCGCGAACTGCTCTGCAACCGCCAGAGCCAGGTCCGGTACCAGAGTACATTCTACGATTGGGTCGGATGCGGTGTGGATGAACATTACGGTATGTCCCATTACGCCGCCCTTCTCCAGGGTATCTCTGAAAGTCAGGTAGTCATCATACTTCAGTCCCATTCCTCCCAGGATGATGACATCAACCTCTGCCTGAAGAGCGATTCTTGCCAGCAGCTGGTTGTATGGTTCACCGGAAATGGAGAAGATTGGGAGCTTCTGGCTCTCAACCAGAGTATTGAACAGGTCAATCATCGGAATACCGGTACGAATCATTTTGTTCGGGAGAATACGCTTCGACGGGTTAAAAGAAGGTCCGCCGATTGGAATCATGTTCTCCGTCAGAGCCGGGCCATTGTCTCTTGGCACGCCGGCACCGTCAAAGATTCTTCCCAGAAGATTATCCGAGAAGGATACCATCATTGGCTTTCCGAGGAAACGAACCTCATCGCTGGTTCCGACACCCTGAGCACCCGCAAATACCTGCAGGGACACCAAGTCCTTATCCAGCTTAATTACTGTCGCATAACTGTCACCAACAAGAGCCAGGTCTCCGTATTTAACACCTTCCGCTCTTACTGTAACTACGTTACCGACAATAGATTCAATTTTCGTATATACTTTCTGCATCTTATTGCCTCCTAGTTAACCGCTTTAGCGAGGTAGAAATCTGAAACCTTCTGCTTCTGTGCCTCGAATTCCGGTGTACCGAAGACGGTTCCATGCCAGTCAAGGAATTCCTGTCTAAGCTGATTGAAGAAAGATCTGATTTCCTTCTTATCCTGCAAATCATAGGTTTTATTAATTACGTCGTACATCATGTCGAACTCGATACGCTGTCTCTCCGGAGAGCATGCTGCGTCGATTTCATCGAAGGAGTTCTGCTGGAGGTATACTGCATCCAACAGCTCGCCTTTCTGATAGAATGTGTAATCCTCTGAGGATGTACCTTCTTCGCCGACAACCTTCATCATCTGGTTAACTTCTACGCTCTTTCTGAGAATGGAGCGTGCCTTCTCTACTCGATCCATATCGACAACACCGGTATACTTGGACCAAGAATCGATTGGGTGAATTGCCGGGTATTTACGTGCATCGGAACGCTCTCTTGTCAGACCGTGGAATGCACCGACTACCTTCAGCGTCGCCTGCGTTACCGGTTCTTCGAAGTTACCGCCGGCCGGGGATACCGAACCGCCGATTGTAACGGAAGCAATTCGTCCGTCGTTCAGTCTTACTTTTCCGGCTCTCTCATAGAATGCCGCAATGGTGGACTCCAGATATGCCGGGAATGCTTCTTCGCCCGGGATTTCTTCCAGACGTCCGGACATTTCTCTCATTGCCTGTGCCCAACGGCTGGTGGAGTCGGCCAGGAGCAGTACGTCCAGGCCCATCTGTCTGTAATACTCTGCGAGGGTTACTGCGGTATAGCAAGAAGCCTCTCTGGCTGCTACCGGCATGGAGGACGTGTTACAAATGATAATCGTTCTCTCCATCATGGAACGACCGGTCTTCGGGTCTTCCAGTTCCGGGAATTCCTTCAGAATTTCTACAACCTCGCCGGCACGCTCTCCACAGGCTGCCACGATAACGACATCTGCTTCACCGTTCTTCGCCTCACTGTGCTGAAGTACGGTCTTTCCTGCACCGAATGGTCCCGGAATACAGAATGTTCCGCCCTTTGCAACCGGCAGGAATGTATCAATTGCACGGAGCTGAGTTACCAGCGGTTCATCCGGACGAAGTCTTTCCTTGTAGCACTTGTTTGCCTGCTTAATCGGCTGTGTAATAACCATGCTCAGGTTCATCTCTTCACCCTTGCTGTTTTCGATCACACAGATTGTTGAACGAACGTGGTGCATTCCCGGTTCAACGATGGATTTCACCTTCCAATCAGTTCCCTTCAGCGTGAACGGTACCATAATCTGGTTGGTGAACTGGAATTCCGGTACGCTGCCGATGATGCTTCCGGCTTCTACCGAATCACCTACCTTTACGCAAGGAGTAAAGTCCCATTCTCTGTCCGGAATCGGATCGAGGTACACCCCTCTTTCCAGGAAAAAGCCACACTTTTCCGCCAGTTCCGGAAGCGGATTCTGAAGACCATCGAATACCTGTGTCAAGAGTCCCGGTCCCAGCTCAACGCTCATCAGCTCCCCTGTAAACTCTACAGGATCGCCAACCTTGATACCATTGGACATCTCGTAAATCTGCATGCTGGCAATTCCGTTATTAACACGAATAACCTCACCCTTCAGACGCTTTCCGTCAACGAGGATGTACGCTACTTCGTTTTTACGTACGGCACTTTCAAACTTTACGTTTGCAAGGTTGCCGTTAATGCCAGTCACATAACCTGTTACTGTTTCCATTTGCATATCTCCTGTTATAAGTTATAAACGCTATGTTGTACATTATCGAAGAGACGTTTGAATTCCGCCTCTCCCTTTTCCTTAACAAAGCAACTCTGGCGTTCCAACAATTTTAATTTGATCGCATATCCGAACAAGCACACGTCATCAAAAAAGTGACCGCCGGTGTAGTAATCCAACGCTTCGAACTGGCGCACCAGAAGAAGCTTCTCTGCTTCCAGCGGATTTTTGGCGGTGATTGCAGCCTGTGCAATCTGTGTACTCTCCGGATTCTTCTCATATTCAGCCTGATAGGACTTTCCAAGAGCGGCACTTCGCTGCGCGTTCAGCTCCCTGAACAGACCCGTATAGAATCCGGACCATTTTTTAAGGAGCGGACCCTCTGTAGAATCGAGAGTCAGATTTTTCAAACGCTCCAAGGTCTTGTCACTTACGTTGTCCTCACACATTGCGATGAATTCATCGTAGGTGATTGGCATCTCTTCATTCGCAGAAAGTTCCGGCAGGCTTGAAATTAAGTAGTAATACGAAGCCATACTCTACCTCCCGGTTCTTAGAAATCCATCTCTCTGAAGTAAGGCATCAAAAGCTGCATAATCTCCTCATCGGTGCAATCGAAGTAACCGGAACCGTCCTTTGCGGCAAGCTTGAATCCGGAAGCAATTCCCTTTCCTGCCTTGACCTCAAGGCCATTCTGGATTTCATCCGCAAGCGCAGCCTTCAATTCATCGGTGACTTCTGCCACTTCTGCTGCATACTGAGACATATCCTCACCATTGACAACGGCCTTAATCAGCTTACCCAGAGCTTCTCCCTTCAGGTCCTCACGAACCTTTGCCTCCAGGATTCTGCCAACTTCACCCAATACTTCCTTCTTAAAGGAAATCAGGGCATCTCTCTTTGCCTGTTCGGCATTCTCGATGGCACCCTCTCTGAGTGTTTCAATTTCTCTTGTAGCAGCTTCCTTTGTTGTCTTGGCCTCTGCATTTGCATTGGAAATAATCTCCTCCGCCTTTTGCTTGGCTTCAGCGATAATCTTCTCTGCCTGCTCATTGGCTGCATCGACACCCTCTTTACGGATGGATGAAACCAAATCGTGAATCTGCAATTCCATAGACTGTTAACCTCCTGTTCTATGCGCATTCCACGTTTTCCGATATCTGTAGAACCAAATGCCTGAAAACAATACTTATGCATAACATTTTTAATGATTATAGCACCAATTAATACCCTCGTCAAAAGAATGAACCCCTCGAAAAACAGAAAGTTTGTTAAATAATTATTACGCTTTTATTAATTAAAAGCCGCTTTGCTATTAATAATTTTTATACCTGGTTTCACATTCGTTTAAAAATCGGTCGCCGTGTTTTTTTTCATTTTTCACATTCTTCACACGTTGTTCACACCGGCAGAAATCTTTTTATACTTACACACATATAGTTAATTTATTATCCATTTTGCACCGAAAAATTACTGCATGTTTAAAAAAGGATACAAATAATTTAAAAATATGACACTTTTATAATTAGCTTGACAAATACGAATAATAAAGTAATTTCACTTCACATTTTCAAATTTATAAAATCATAAAAAAACTCACCACCGGACATTTCCGATGATGAGAATTTTTTTATTACGCCATGCAAAGATATGTGAAGTATCCCGCATAGCACAACATCATCGCAATGCCGCAGGGTCTTCTCAATTCTCTGTGCTTTACGGTGCCGGCCCACAGAACCACACCGGCCAGAATCGCAATCAAGGTATCGATTCCGAACTTGCTTTCAAACGGAACCGGACAGATCAGCGCGGTTGTGCCGATGACGAACAGAATGTTGAAGATATTGCTGCCCACGATATTTCCGATGGCAATTCCCGCATTTCCTCTTCTCGCTGCGGTCACGGAAGTAACCAGTTCCGGAAGGGACGTTCCCAGCGCTACGATGGTCAATCCAATGAAACGCTCACTCATTCCGAAATACCGGGCAATCTCGGACGCCCCGCTGACGGCAAAATCACTTCCTTTTACAACCAGAATTCCGCCGACTACCATCAGCAGAAGACATTTCCATACCGGGTGAATGGGAGTATCGCCATCCTCTTCATCGGTGCCTTTTTTTGCCATGACGAACAGGTACCCTAGATATGCGATAAACAGTGCCCACAGCACGACGCCCTCTGCGAAGGTGACGGTTCCGCCGGTCATTCCGCAGATTAGCATAACTACGGTGATGGCCATCATGAACGGCATCTCATATTTCAGGGTGGATTTCTGCACCGTCACATTGGTAATCAGCGCTGTAACTCCCAGAATAATAAATACGTTCATAATGTTGCTTCCTACCACGTTCCCGATGGTGATGCCGGCATTTTGCTTCAGTGCCGCAGTAATGCTCACCGCCGCTTCCGGCATGCTGGTGCCCATGGCCACAATGGTCAGACCGATGATCAGCTGAGGAATTCCCAGCCTCTTCGCAATGCTGGCCGATCCTTCCACGAACCAATCGGCGCCTTTTACCAGAAAAACAAATCCGACGATCAAAACACCCGCCTGTAATAACATTTTTTCTACCTCGCTTTCCTTATTCCCTTGCAGTAGGCAATAAGCATAAAAAAAAAGAGACTCCTACTGCATCTAACAGTAAAAGTCTCGCTATTTAATCACTTTCCGAGTTATTATCAAATAACTGTACTGACGAAAAAGTGAACACTTTCGGCTAGCTACTCCCTTTTAGCTTTAGTATTCTACCAAATTTTCGTTTTGCTTTCAATATGCTTTACGAATTTTTTACAATCCGCTGGGGATGCGCTAGATTAAATTCTCCTGCTCCAGGAACGATCTGGCCACGTCCTTCGGCTCCTTTCCCTGCACATCTACCTGATAATTCAGCTTCATCATCACCTCGTCGGTGAGCTTCGGCGCCAGCTCGTCCACCACCCGCTGCAGTTCCGGATATTTTTTCAGGGTATCGGAATTGAAACACGGAACCGCATAGTACGGCGGGAACACGTGGTCTTCATCCTTCAGCACCTTCAGATGGTATTTCATCAGCATTCCATCCGTTGAAAAGGCGTCGATTACATCCACTTCCTTATTGTCCAGTGCCACAAAACGCGGCGAACCGTCCATCGCCGATATCTTCTTGAACTTCAGGCTCGGATACGCCTTTTTCAGTGCATCGATGCAGTCGTGACGGTTCTGGAATTCCAGGGTGCACCCCAGATGGAGCCGGGAGGATTTCCGCACCAAGTCTCGGATGGTCTCCAGATTGTACTTCTTGGCAATTTGTTTGCTCACCGCCAAGGTATATGTATTGTTGAACGCGCACTGCTGGGTCAGGGAGATATTCTTCTTTTTCATCTCCTTGACGCAGGTGTTGTACACGCCTTCCATATCATCGGTACCGTCATGCTTCAGCACGCTTCCGTACAGGGTGCCGGTATAATCCACGTACATATCGATATCGCCCTTCTTCAGCGCCTGGTAGCACACCTGGCTTCCTCCCAGGTTTTCCTTCCGCACGCAGTGGATATCGGTATGCGCCTCGATATAGTCGGAGTAGAGGTTTACCAGAATGAGCTGCTCGGTAAAATCCTTGCCGCCCACGGTAATTTCTTTTTCCCGTCCCGCGAGCCGGCTGTTCACCGCTCCGCCCACGATGATGGCACAGATGAGGACCACCGCGGTCCCCAGAGTCAGCTTTTCCCGTCTGCGCTTCCGCTTCATTTGCTTCCGAGAGAGACCGCCGCTCTTCTGAAGGCTGATCGGTGTCACCAGCTTCTCTACCAGGCCCATCAGGAAATCCACCAGCAACGCCAGAATGCACGCCGGAATCGCTCCCGCCAGGATCTGGTAGTTATTGGTGGTTCGGATTCCCGCAAAAACAAGATACCCCAAGCCGCCGGCTCCGATAAATGCCGCCATGGTCATGAGGCCCACTGCGGTCACCGCCGAAATCCGCACGCCGGCCATAATCACCGGCAGTGCCATCGGGATTTTCACTTTGGTAAGGACCTGCCTCGGCGTCAGCCCAATTCCGTTGGCCGCCTCCACCATCAGGGGATCGATTCCGGAAATTCCGGTATAGGTGTTCTTCACGATTGGCAACAGCGAGTAGATAATCACCATAACGATGGCCGGCAGCACGCCGATGCCCAGCAGTGGAATTGCCAGGCCCAACAGGGCCATGCTCGGAATCGCCTGCACTACGTTGGCCAGACCCAGCACCGGCTTGTCCAGCTTTCGCACATAGCTGATCAGGATTCCAAGCGGCACGCCAATCAGGACGGCGATGCATACCGCAATTGCGGTCATTTCAATGTGCTCTAACGTTAACTTCCAGATTTGAGACGAATGGGCCCCGAAGTATTCGAACATCTTAAACATTGCCACGCACCTCCTCCGTCATATCCTCCAGATACTGGCGGCTCAGCGTCGAAACCAGATTACTGTTGGTCAGGAGTCCCACAACCCTGCCCAGGGCGTCCACCACCGGCACGTTGCTGGCATCCGTCCGGTCGATCATCTTCAGTACATCCAGAATGCTGTCTTCCGGATGAGCTGTGCATTTCGGCGGCAGCATAATCTCCCCCGCCGGCTTGTCCGGCCGGTGGTTGGCGTACAGGGATTTCCGGTTCACGATGCCCAGCAGCTGTCCTTCTTTTCCGGTCACCAGCAGCGTATCCACGTGCCGCATCGTCAGCTTGGTGATGCATCGCTCCGCGGAAAGGGAGGCATCGCAGGTCACCGGATGCCGAATCATAAAATCTTCCACCCGAATGAACTTCGGCGACCCCCAGATTCGGTTCGCGCCCACGAAGTTCGCCACAAAATCATTCGCCGGACGTCGCAGAATTTCTTCCGGCGTATCGTACTGCAGAATGCGGCCGTCCTTCATGATGCAGATTCGATCTGCAATCTTTATCGCCTCGTCCATATCGTGGGTGACGAAAATCATGGTCTTTCCCATCTTTCGATGGAGGTCGGACAGCTCATCTTGCAAAGAGCTTCTTGTAAGCGGATCCAGAGCGGAAAAAGGCTCATCCAGAAGCACGTAATCCGGGTCGTTGGCCAGGGCACGGATTACGCCGATTCGCTGCTGCTGCCCGCCGGACAGCTCGCTGGGATATCGGTCCAGGAATTTTCCCGCATCCATATCCACCATCTCCATCAGCCGCTCCGTGTTCTTCAGAATCTGATACTCATCCTTCCCTTCCAACTTCTCGATGATTTCGATATTCTGCCGTATGGTCATATGGGGAAACAGTCCGCCCTGCTGGATTACGTATCCCATATTTCGGCGCAACTTCACCTTGTCGATGGATTCGATATCCTCTCCATCGATGAGAATCCGGCCGCCGGTGGCGGGAATCAGCCGGTTAATCATTTTCAGCGTGGTCGTCTTTCCGCATCCGCTGGGACCGATCAGCACCGTCAGCTCCCCGTCCCGAAAATCCATGGAAATTCCGTCCAGAACCACGTTGTTCTTAAACGCTTTCGTTACATCTATCAGTTGAATCATAATCTCATCTCCTTGTCGGGTGCATCGCACCGGCAAAAGTAATGACGTAATTGGATCCCCAAACTTATATAGCAATGCAACTATATACATTTATTTGTAAATTGTATCATTCCCTTTTGTGCGTTGAGTGAACGTATATCGGTTCTCTGTGTATGGTTATGCAAAGAATCCATCACGTAAACGGCACGTAATAAGAAAAAAGGCACCTCCGAAGAGATGCCTTTCCTGCTCAATGAATCTCAGAACTTACACTTTATTCCAGTTTGATAAGCGCGTCAACAATGCGATTCTCCAGTTTTTTCTGATCCGAAGCCGAAAGCGCATCGGATGTTCTAATCACAAGTGTTCCTACCACTCTGTGGGAACCCGGCGAAAGCATGCCCGCTCCATCAAATCCGGAAAGATACGCATCCCTTGCTTCTGCATCCTTAACAGTATGGAAGGCCTCGATTACCGCGCCGCCTTCCGTGCCGGCTTCTACCGGAGACTCTCCCTCATCATAGCTGTCGTCAATCAGTGATGATTTCATCGCCACATATGCGTAATATCCGCCTTTCTTATTCATGAGTGTATTCGCATCTGTTTTTTCCGTGGCCGCTTCCACCGCTGTAATACTTTTGACGGTCTTCGCTCTCTCAACCAGGAATTTTTCTTTCGGTTCGGTTACCTGCTTTTGCTGCTTCACGCTGTCTTGATAGGCTTTGATTGCGTTATCGATATCCTTCTTTACTTTCTTATACGCATCGTCATCCTCTGCCTCTTCGCTGGTTTTCACCGCCTTTTCAAGCGCTGTTTCCGTTTCCGCATCAAATGGTTCTGCATCTTTCTCCAGCAATTCGTTTGCCGTATCCACACTCTCATCCATCGCCTTTTTGGCCTCAGAGGCGCATCCCGTAAAGGATATCACCACCATCAAACACAGCAGTAAAACCAAGTTTCTCAATGCAAACTTTTTCATCTTCTATCACCCCTTCGTTCATCAAATCGATCCAGAATCCCGAGCATATCTTTCGGCAGCCGTTTCCGGCACTCACCTCTCATATTATCCGGGAGGCCGTAGAATGCTTCCGCAATGCTCGCGGCAATACAGGTTAAGGTATCGCAGTCACCGCCCAAAGACACCGCCGTCCGGACTACATCCTCGAAATCCGTCCCTTCCATGAAAGCCGTCAATGCTTCCGGCACCGTTTCCTGACATGATTCGATGTGATGATATCCCGGTCTGATTTCATCGCAGGTTCTGGAAAGATCATAATCAAATTCCTGAATGATATATTTCTTTATCTCATCCTTGGAAGCCCCGTTTCGCGCCATAAAAATAGCCGACGCCACTGCTTCCGCGCCCTTTATGCCTTCCGGATGATTATGAGTAACTTCTGCCGTCAGCCTTGCATATCTTCGTGTCTCTTCCAGACTGTTATACAACCAGCCCACCGATGAGACCCTCATTGCCGATCCATTCCCCCAACTGCCGTATGGCTGTGGGTTTTTCTTGCCCAGCCAAAAGAAAAATCTCTGTCCGTAACCGGCCCGAGGATACTTCTTTCCCCATTTCTGCATAGACTGAATGACTGCCGTTTTCACATCATCATCGTCGGCATCATTTGAAATACGCATCAGCGCATCTGCCACCGCAATCGTCATTACGGAATCATCCGTGAAACACACCCGGTCATTGAACATCTCGAAATCTTTTGTTTTATTGCCCCTATCAAACTCGTAGGGTGCGCCAATCATGTCCCCTAAAATTGCTCCATACATATATTGAATCCTCCTTCGAACTCTTGATGCTGCAAGTATATCAGAATACGAAAAAGGAGTGGTCGTTTGTCATGCGACAAATTCCACTCCCCGGAATCACGCCCCCAGAATCGGCTGCCCATATTTGAATAGTGCAGCGTTTATCTCATAGATATCGTACACCTTGTTCGTGACGAAATAGGTGATGATCAAGTCAAACTTGCTGCTGGGAGAGAATGCAATCTCTGCCCTGGACAGCAAATCCAGCATCGCCGGCATATCCAGCTGAAGCGCGATTGCAAAAGCCACCGCGGTTTTTTTCGTCGGCTTATAATCTTTCTTACATCGGATTCTCGAAAACACCTTCCGATCGATGTTCGCTTTCTTATAAACGGTAACATCGTCCATACCGCTCTCTTCAATCAGCTTGAACAGTTTTTGCTGAAATGTGTCCTCAGAACGCTCCAGAATTTCGTCCAGGCTCATTCCGGAAACGTCCGGAAATAACGGTGCACCCAGCATCGCGGAGGTTTTGTTTTGCTCCGGCCGCTCCCACCGTTCGCTTCCGTACCAAATTCCGTACTCCGCTTCATGAAGCTCGGCTATGCCGTGCTCATCGATGTATTCTTCAATATCCCCCACCAGCTTCTCGGACAGCTCGAACGCCTTCCGGCCCAGCACGACCAGAATAACCTCCATCTCATGGGACAGAAGGAATCTATCGATCTCCGCCAAAGCAATCTGCAGCGCCTCATCTTTCGGGAATCCGTAGCTTCCTGTGGCAATCAGAGGAAATGCGATGCTCCTGCAGGAAAGCTCTGCTGCCAGGTTCAGCGATTTCTCATAACACGAATGAAGAATCTCCCGCTCATCGTGATTGCCATCAATCCATGCCGGTCCGACAGTGTGGATTATATATTTTGCGTCCAGGTTAAAAGCAGGTGTATGGGCTGCTTGACCCGGATGCATAATACCGATTTTCTTACGCGCCGCCAGCAACCGATCTCTGCCGGCGGCATGATAAATTGCACAATCCGTGCCTCTGCCAACGGCAACATCCGGATTCGCCGTGTTCACGATGGCATCTGCTTTTACTTTTGTAATATCGTTTCGGATAATCTGAAACGGCATCCGAAGTCACCTCCATCAGTTAAAAATCATTTCTTCACATTCTCTTCCAGTTCCAGCATGTACCGGTCAAAGTCGGACATGAACAGTCTGTCCTGAATCACACGGTATTTTTCAAATTCGGTTTCGGCATGGAGCTTTGCAATTTCAGCCGTTACTTTCCCTGCATCCTGTAATATGCCGTAATCAAACATTTCAATGAAGCTGTTAAGTCTTTTTTCCCAATCCTGCATCGTAAGAGGGATGTGTCGCAATGTCATGCTTTCAGCGAAATCCAAATATGCCGTTACGTGATCCGCTCTTTCTACAATCAGCTCTGCTGCCGTATGTCCATGAACTGCATAGTGCATTTTATTCTGAACGGTTGCGTAGAATCTTCTAGTGGTTGCAGAATTCTTATCGTAATCGATGGCGGTAGCATAGAGGTCGGTTATCTTCTGATAGAACTTTCTTTCGCTGGCACGAATCTCGCGGATGCGTTCTAACTGTTCATCGAAGTACTTTTCGGTCAGATACGTCCCTCGTTTCAGTCGTTCATCGTCCATAACCCAGCCTTTGATGGTGTAATCCTTAGCAATCTGATTTACCCATTTACGAAACTGCACCGCACGCTCAGAATTGACCTTAAAACCAACTGCAATGATCATCTCTAAGGAATAGTGATTTGTGCTGTAGCTTTTTCCGTCAGTGGCAGTTATCCGAAATTTTCGGATAACTGAATCCTCTTGTAATTCGCTATCACTAAAGATTTTTTTTACATGATAATTTATGGTGCGAACATCCACATCGTACAACGTGGCCATCATCTTCTGCGTCAGCCATATATTCTCATCCTCATAGCGCATTTCAATGCTGTCCTGTTGGTCGCTCACAGAGGCAACATAGGTCAAATATTCCGCCGCGCTGGAACGGATGGTGATCTCTTCTTTTTTCTTTTTCACTGGAATCCCCCCTGAACGCTTGTCACCGTCCCGAAACCGGCCGCTGTCTATGAATTACCCATTTTTGCTTTTGTATTTTGGAATTTGTCCAAAAGCCTTTTAACGATAGATCGGAGCTATCGTTAAAAAGTGTACTATCTTACAAACTGGAAGTTGTAATCCGCTTTACAGGTGATCATTTGGATCATTCTTTCTATATACTAACCAACTTATCAGCCAGCTATCTGTCAGCAGATATGCGATAAAACTCTTCTTTATTGCACTCTTTTCTCTTTCTGTTTTGTATCTCATTGTGTATCTCATTGCTTTTGAAACAAAATACACTGTTGCAGCCAAAATGATTATCAAAATGGCAATTGATATAAAAGATTGTTTCACTTGGTGTTCACCTCCATCCCAGATAACTTCCGATTTTTCATAACACGTATCACTTCGCCAAGTTGCACAATACGATTATCATTTACAGCATACCCCTGCAATATGTATTTTTTTAGAACTGAATTTGCCCATCTTCTGAATTCAACACCTCGTTTAGATTTAACGCGATATCCGACGGAAATGATAACATCTAAATTATAGTATTCAGTCATATGTGTCTGTGTTTTTCCTCCTATTGCACCATGCTCGCTATCTTGTTCCTCCGATATGCAACTCCATATCCGTACAATTCCAAGTGCCTATCGGCATTTTGTACTCGCTCTTGGCATACGCCGTAAAGCCTGCCGCTTCATAGCAGCGTATGATGAGATGTCCTATGACATCGCCATTCGCATCTATTACTGTTAACGGATAAAAACGCCCATTTTCAATCCGCGGCATATAGTTTTCGATTATGTCATCCCCCATAAGTGGATACTTACTAAAAGTGTTTGCAAGAGTTGTTTGCCTCTTTTATTTTATCCGATCACACAGGTTAAGGCCAGATTCATCACCAGATCTGCATCATTGTACTCGTCTTTGGTTAGCCAAGCTGCAGCTAACGAGGTGATCTTTGATTGATAATTCTTCTTCTCGTCAAATTGATTTGGATCAGAAACTATACAATATCCGAAGCCTTTCGAAGTGCGTTCTTTAAGTTGGAAGCAGCAATTATCCAGATCCCACTCATAGGGGTCATACGCACAGAGTCCCATAATCTGTTTCTCATTTTCACAAGAATACAATAATGAACGCTCATCGCCGTCATTGTATTCAAGAAGATCTTTATCAAATCCACAGAATATCTCATCCCCGACCTTCAGCTGCGAAAGGTCTATATCAATGATATGCATCGTTACCGTAGGGGCTAAAGCATCTTCTTCCGGATCGTCATATGTTGTTATGCGGTACCTAAAAGGAACAATCTTTCCATTTATCCAAACTTTTATACTGCCAAACGGTGTCTCCAACTCATCAATTACCTTGTGCGGCCTATTGAAAAAAATATCCGATCTAATTATCTCCGGGTCAAAAATCTCACCGCAATGATCGCAATACACATCAAACTTCCATGATTGGATCTTTCCATTCGCAATATCATGCGTGCATCGGCATATAACCGATCCTATATGACATTTCGGACATTTACAAATAAGAGCGGTCTCTCCGTCCCCCCTATTTGTATGGAACCTTTCCAAGATTGACAGCAGGAATTCTTTTTCTTTTTCTACAGAATTTGTATACATAGTTTCTCGCCTTTCGAATTATGACGGCATATAGCCGATTTTATCGACTCCAATCACGCCTCTGCGCAGCACCGTAATATCAATCTTTCATATTCTGATGTTTCAACGCCTATCCCGCCTATCCGTGTCCGAGGAATGCGGTTTGGGCTATAAAAAGATTTGCATTATGTCAGATGTTTCCGCTTTTGCCTTGGCAATCTCAGCAGTGATTTTGCCTGCATTCTGAAGAATCTCTCTATCGTCAGCCATCAAGAATAGATCCAGTCGTTTCGCCCAATCCTCCATCGTCATTGGAACATGACGTTCTGCACGGTCCTCTGCCAAGTCCAGATAAGCAGATACAGTTAATCCCATATGTGGCTTGTCTGCATCGGCTCGCTCATTATTCACCTTGAATCCAACCGCAATAATCATTTGAAGATTATAATGCTTCGTATCACGAGTCACCTGACGGGAACCTTCGGTTTGAACTATTCGGAAATTCCGAATAGTTGCAGACTCTTCTAATTCACTATCGGCATAAATCTTTTTAATATGTTCATTTATCGTTGGCAAACCAACACCATACAGTGTGGCCATCATCTTCTGCGTCAGCCATATATTCTCAATCCTCCAATTCCTCAAAGCGGTAGCGCGGTTTCCCAACACTCCTCTTCCCGTACTCAATCGCTTTCGCCGGGCAATAGCTGATGCACGCCATGCAATGCGTACACTGCTTCCCCCACACCGGTGTCCCATTTCGAAGCTCAATATTGTTCAGGGGACATTTTGACGCGCATTGTCCGCAGCCGACGCACGCATCGCTCACACGAAACGGGTCCGCTTTTACAATCAGCCGGTAAAAAAACGGATTGATGATGCCACTCATGATGCGGTACCCCATGTTATTTCGGGGTGCCGGAAATTTCCGTCCCGCCTGAACGCTTGCAATCGCCGCTTCCACATCCGGCTGCGCCTTCTCGACGATTTTCCCGGCTTCCTCTGCCTCCGGTGTGGCGAACAAGGCAATGTAGTTCTCCGGCATAACAATCTGTGCAGTTCCCATGTACTGCAGATTTTTTTGCTCCGCAAGGCGCCGATTGTATTTTGCGGCGTTGCCGATCTCGCTTCCGCAATCCATGACGAACCAGATGCGTTCGGCGGACGCGAATTCTGTTTTTATGAGCCAATCGGATATCACCCGGGGAATACGCCACGCATAGGTGGGAACGATGAGGATTACGTCGCGGCCCGTTTGGATGGGCGAAGTGTCGCGGGTTCGGATTTTTGCGTTCAGGTCTGTGAGGGGCTCCTGAAGCGCTTCCGCAAAGCGCCTTGCAATATATCGGCTGTTGCCGGTTCCCGAAAAACAAAAAATCATATGCATTGCAACTCCATTTCCGTACAATTCCAAGTGCCTATCGGCATTTTGTACTCGCTCTCGGCATACGCCGTAAATCCTGCCGCTTCATAGCAGCGTCTTGCGCTCTCGTTATTTTCAAACACAGCCAGCTCAATTAACGGAACTTTCATCCTCTTTTCGCGGATAGCGTATGATGAGATGTCCTATGACATCGCCATTCGCATCTATTGCTGTTAGCGGATAAAAACGCCCATTTTCAATCCGAGGCGTATAGTTTTCGATTATGTCATCCCCCGTAAGTGGATACTTACCAAAACTGTCGGCAGACCATTTGTATAATTCTTCCTCCGATCGAATCCAACCGGCTATAATCGGAGCATCTTCCTTTTTGAAATTTCTTAGTTTCATTTGTTTTAAGTCCTCACGATTCTGCTTTTTTTCAATCAAACCAAGACTTTTCCCAATCATCAGCGCTGATACCTCCGATATTGATAAGAACAAGTTCATCCCATGTCGTTTCATCTACACGCTCATCGCCTTTTTCAAATTGAGCAAAGATAAAATTGTAATCCTGATACCACTTCATGATTCACCTACATCAAACCGGCACATAGCCGATTTTATTGACTCCAATCACGCCTCTTCTTAAAACTGTAATATCTATTGTCTCATATTCTGATGTTTCAACGCCTATCCAACCTATCCGTGTCCGAGGAATACGGTTTGGACTATAAAAAGACTTGCGTTATATCGGATGTTTCCGGTTCTGCCTTGGCAATCTCAGCAGTGATTTTGCCTGCGTTCTGAAGAATCTCTCTATCGTCAGCCATCAGGAATAGATCCAGTCGTTTCGCCCAATCCTCCATTGTCATCGGAATATGACGTTCCGCACGGTCCTCTGCCAAGTCCAGGTAAGCAGATACAGTTAATCCCATATGTGGCTTGTCTGCATCGGTTCGCTCGTAAATCAACTCCGCTGCTGTATGTCCATGAACCGCATAATGCATCTTGTTTTGTCCATGGCCCAGCCTTTGATGGTGTAGTCCTTGACAATACCATTGGCCCACTTACGGAATTGTACAGCTCGCTCATTATCCACCTTGAATCCAACCGCAATAATCATTTGAAGATTATAATGCTTCGTATCACGAGTCACCTGACGGGAACCTTCGGTTTGAACTATTCGGAAATTCCGAATAGTTGAATCTTCCTCAAGCTCTGAGTCGGAATAAATTTTCTTAATATGCTCATTGATTGTACGAACATCCACATCATACAGTGTGGCCATCATCTTCTGGGTCAGCCATATATTCTCATCCTCATAGCGCAATTCAATGCTGTCCTGCTGCTCACCGACAGAAGCAACATAGGTCAAGTATTCCGCTGCACTGGAACGGATGGTTATTTCATCTTTTTTCTTTTTCAAAAAGGAGGCCTCCTTTAACATCCCAAAACCATTATTCTGCCTGTGTATCAAAGGATTGTTTCACAATTTCCATGATTTGATCTAATTCATCCTGATGCTCCATAAACAATTCTACATCGCCATTTCCCCAACGTCCTATGCCGGTAATATCTTTGCAAATACCGTTAGGGTCATTAATCTCTGAAAACTTCATATTAATCGAGATACGCAATCTTTGTTTCTGAAAAACAATATCAACAAAATTAGTACGCCGATGGTAACATCAAGTTGAACATGTAAATTGAAAAGTCCATAAAGCTTTTCTTTGGTAGAATGTATGTGACCAAACAACATTCACAAGGAGAAGACTCTATGAACCACTTACATTCTACTACAACTGAACACAAAAAGAGTAAATATCTTTCATATGAAGAACGCATCGTAATTCAAACTCGCCTCAAAGATGGATGGACACCCAACAGGATCGCCATGGAAATAGGCTGTGCGCCGAACACCGTCCGAAACGAGATCAAGCGGGGTACAGTCTCTCTATATCGAGGCAATGTATTCCGTTATAAGGCAAGCGCCGGGCAGGCCACCTACAAAAAGGAATCGTGCAGCCTGTTGTCGCCATTATGATTTCCTTGAAAAAAGTCCCTTTATCTCCTATGTAGAAGAACACTTTTTTGAGGACAAATGGTCGTTGGATGTCTGTGTCCACCGTGCCCTGAAGGATGGATCCTTTATCCGGGAACAGATCGTCTGCACGAAAAAACTTTACAATTATGCGAACCTCGGACTCCTGAGGATCAAAAACATCGATCTTCCGGAAAAGCTGCGGCGCTCTCCTACAAAGACACGGGTTCTTAAGAACAAGCGGATTGAGCGGAAAACCAGAGAATATTGGATAATCCGTGTACCCGGCCAGGACCCAAACGGTGTCATGACAGCGCTCAGTGAAATCAGGTCCCGGTATGGTGAGCATCGGAATGACATCTTCAAGACGATTACCACGGATAATGGATCCGAATTCTCGCTGCTTTCCAGACTAGAAGACTTGAGCAAGACCCTGGTCTACTTCGCGCATCCATATACCTCTTGCGAAAAGGAACCCGTAGAGCGTCATAACGGCCTAATCCGTAGATTCATTTCGAAAGAACGCAGAATCGATAGCTTCTCAGATGAGCAGACCTGCCAGATTGAAGTCTGATGTAACAGCCTTCCAAGAAAAATCCTCGATTATAGTACACCCGACGAGCTTTTTGAGGAGGAACTGGACAGAATCTACACCATAGCAGTGTAGCAATCTGGATAGCACAGGACTGTTCACATGTCAATGTTCAACTTGTTATTGCAATTTACGTCTATATTTTCGTGCACTTTTCTGTATAAGCCTATGAATTTCATCTGCATCAATGACACTCATCATTGTTTTCTGGTTATCTATAAATCTATGAGCCTCACGAGTAACATGCCCTGTCGTAACCAGAATAGACTTGTTTACCTGATCCGAGGACTGTACGCCATAAAGCGAACGAACAATTTTTACTCCAACACTGTTTTTTCTCCCGTAACGTTTGCATTCAATATAGAAAACAATCGGCTTCCCCATCTCAAATTTGGTAGCTACAATGTCTCTGCCACCGTCCTTTGTCGCCGGAGTAAGCTCCGTTTCAAAGCCTTCATCCTGAAAAAGCCTTTCAATCACCTCTTCAAATTCCCGAGGCGAGATATTATAAATCAAGTCTCTGTCTCGTGCTATGTCCATAATAAGCGGCTGAATTCTGTCATATTCTGCAAAAGCCTCATCTGAATCAAAGTCATTCTGACTGTATAACACACCCATCTGAGGGTCTTCCTCAAATTCTCCGCCCTCGATTTCATTATCCTCATAGTTATATGCGCCCATCGGATATTCATATCCAGAGATTCTGAATATAATCTCATTTCCGCATTCCGGGCATTCGGCATAACCTTCAATTCGATATTCTGCTTCATCACCCATGCTGTTTTCGCCACGGTCATAAACATTGCACTCGATATCAAACTCTTCTCTGTGTATTCCTAAGCTGTGTCTACAATGTCCACAGCGAATGAACACATCGTCCAATAATTCCATCATACAAATCTATCCCACATTCTTCTTCAACTGCGCAAACGCTGCCTTGATCTTTGCAGCCATCAACTTCCGACGTTCAGCAAGGAAGTCCTCGTAGGCCATGTTCTCCCAGCCATGTGGCAGTGCGTTTTCTTCTTCCATACGTAGGATTTCCTCTTCAGATTTTCCTTCACATACAATCGGGTAGTACACAGATGGCGCATCATCGAGGATATCCATATTGTCCTTCCAATCGATGAACGCATAGTTTGCCATCTGATTGATCTTGGCATCCGTATAACCTTTAGACTTAAGATAAGCCTTTGGGAACAGATGATGCTTTTCGAGAGATTTTCTATTCCCATCAGTACCCGGCTCAAAAAGTTTAGATACCAGCAAATTGCTCTTTGAGAAAAGAATCTTCGCGTCCATAATATTCAGTGATGCAACATATGCATTCCATGCATTATTACCTTTGCCGGATACAGCCAGCCCGTCTGAGCCAAGGAGCGTGATATCAAAATAGTCATTTGTGAGCCGCTCATTCACCCTCGACAGAATGAACTGTTTATATTCCTCCAGCGTATTAAGCCCTTTGATGCTATTCAAATGTCCCTCCACAGTAGACTCAAATGAGCCCGTGTACAATGAAATCAGTAAAGCATAAAAGAACCAGAGTGAGGTCAGGTGCATGTTTTCATTATACGACGCTTTGAAGCGATGCTTTGCAATCAAATAGAATGCATAACTGTAGAAAATCGCATTATTCGAGAGAATCAGGTCGCCGGAAAGATACCCTGCGTTCATAATTGCTTTTAGGAACTCATGCCAGCTGTGAACGTCAAGAACATCCGGGAGTTTCTCTTTCAAAGTGTCAAATCGTTGTTTGCGAAGGTCGTCATCAACGGCTCCACGGCGGTCAAAATCTGCTCCGCGAAGTAATTTATAACCATATTTCAAACGTGCTCTATCAAAGGCATAGGCCATCACTACACGGATGATTTCCTGAGCGGATACCGTGGTTATTTGGTTATAAGAGGTTGTCTTGCCCTTCGTCGGGTAAGTAGATTCTTTACTAAATTGTTCAATTTCTCGGCGACCATCATCCCAGTATAGCGAAAGCAAGGTTAGGATGAAGTCGTTCTGTTTCAGAGGAACGCCTCCGGAATTCACACGGACAAATATTTCTGATACATCTTCTTCCTCTGCATTGGCCTTGATATCGAATACAGGGAGGGTATGCTGTTTCAGATTTGAAAGTGCAGTTATATTTTCGGAAATTGTGTCCTGTTCTTCATCGGTCAGTTCCCTATCTTTAGATGTACGATGTTCATCCAGCTTCTTGGTGAAATTAATAATCAGCTTCGTAATATTCGAAGTTGTGAATACCTCACTGATATTATAGATCCACTCAGGATCTTTCTTTGTTGCCGAGTAGCCGACTTCGAACTTGTTCCGCAGTGGATTGTATGAAATCACAATGTCCTTCTCGTCAAACTTGGAGTTAATGACTTTTTTATCCTTCATCACTGCATATAGGGAAGTAAGGCGTTGTTGTCCATCGATGATTACCTCCTTCGGGGAATCATAGCTATGAGCATCAACACCAATGCTTTTCTTTTTGTCTAAGGTTGGACACTCCCATAACATGAGGTACCCGATAGGATACCCCCTCATCATAGAATCAAACAAATCCCTAACTTTAGAGTCTTTCCAAATAAACGGACGCTGTAGTTCGGGCAATCCAAGCTCGCCCGTATCTATCTTTTCAATCAGCTGATTTACCGTCAGCGTTGTGTTACTGAAAATTTCTTGCATTGCCGTGGTTCCTCCTCATGTCTCCAGCGCGGCAGCTGGATTTTTATCACTAAGCCTGTTCGTCTATAAACAGTCCCAGCCTATTTTTGTCAATAATCTCTGCTTCCGTTCTGGCATCGTTGTTAGCACATTTCAGCAGCGACCTATGTAATTCCCATCCTTCATCTGTTTTCACCAGATATCCTGCATACACTTCGCGGTTTCTTCTTCCCCATTATTCACAATTTCTCCCAACGACCAATTTCATACGTTTTTCTAAATCTCAAGAGACCAATTCAATTCCCACAGATTGTTTTATTAGAATAATCGCAACCACAAATCATCTGAATTTCATCATCTTTTTATATACTTTGTTTCCGATAAAGATCTTTGCTCGTAAAAAAGATCGCTCGTAAAAAAGATTCACTCATTCACAAAATACACATTTCCATGTGCACGGGTAATAGCTACATATAATTTATTGCGTGTCGCAGGTTTTAGCATTGATAGTTTCCCCGTTTTGTAAGCTTTCGCAGAAGTCTTATTTAAGTAAATGCAAACATCTTGATATTTGTCTTCACCTTTCATTTCTCCCCAGTTATAATGGTTATCTCCAAATAAAGCGCCCTTTTGATAATGTAATTTAACAGTATCACTATCCGTGATGACCTGCTTTATTTGCTCCAGATCATTTAATAGCATTATTCTTGTATTATCCGCTTCACCTCTATTCGAGTATATGGGTATTCCCAAATTATCCGTTATGAACTGACAGACATCCAGACTACATCTCCAGCTATTAGTTAATGATGTATTATCACAGACGAACCCTTTGTCTGTAAAACGTTTTTCATATCTAGTTTTCGACTCAAATAGTTTACCATTCACGTTCCCATCTCGACTGGTATCAAATGTATGCTGATAGAAATCTCCAACGAAAAGTTGGTCCACGTTTGTATCCATTAGCTTCTCTAAAAAGCTAAAATCCCGGCCTGCAAAATCTTGAACTTCATCGATAATCAATTCATCAAAATACTTGGAAATACGATCCTGAACGTCTCCAATTGCATGTGCAACATCAAGTAGCAAGGAAATCCTATTGCTATATAAATATCCATTCTTTGTAAGGTAGTAGTCCTTTTCATTCTGCCTGGCATAACGATTTTGATTGCATTCATATATAATTCCACGTGCTTTTATGTCGTCTGCTAAGAAAGGTTTATAACAAAAGCTGTACAGAAATGAAAAATATCTCATTAAGACAACGTTCTTAGGCCATACTCCGCAAAACTTTTGAAGTATCCTTCTATGCAGATTCTCATAATTAGCAATCGTATAGGTAACAACCAAAGAACGCTTCTCACAGGAGAGAGAATTAACAATATGCGTTGTTTTTCCAGAGCCCGCAACGGCAAATATTACTGTCTTATCCACTCTATAGCCCTCTTAATATAATCAGGTACCGTTAATGCTGTGTTTCCCGACAACAACTGAAACGCAGCCTCCGTCTTGTTCTTCAGCATTAATGTGACCGCATCTTTCCCGAATAATTCTGCACAGACTTCCGTGTTACACGCTTCTAGAACGATTTCAAAAGTCCGCTTTGTATTGTCGTAATCAAAAAACACTGCAATGTTGATTTCATATGCAAAGTCTTTGTATTTGTCAATACAATTCTTCTGATAATCACCATCATTATCAGTAATCACTGCGACCCTGCTCCCTGTGAGTTTCGATATTTCAAGATATCTCTTAAAACTTAAGCCGCGCACATCAATAACCTGTACTTCATCTTCTTCAGGTGTAACCCCTGTGCAGACTTTATAGAATTTCTCCATCAGCATGAATTCTGCAGGGCCTTCCACCAAAAGCGCTTTATGAGAAATTGCGTACTCTACTATGCTTGCTGGTGGCGTTTTTGCAAAATACTTCGCCGTAGAGTCACTCAAATCTCTCAGCATAATCGGAGTTTCATTAGCCTCATGATGCATAATAAGCAGATTTTTTATCTCAAGGCGTGTACTAATCGTGCTACTATGAGTAGTTATAAAAAGCTGGCCACCCTTTGCAGAGGCAACTCTCTGAACTAGTCTGCGAAGATTGACTGGACTTAAATGATTCTCTGGCTCTTCAATCAAAATAACGTCCATGTTTTTCCCAGAGCGTTCTAATGCAAAATCTGTTTTTATAAAAACTTGTTTCCCTGTACCCTTACTGTCTATGCCTATCTCATCTTCATAGATCATTAGGTCACTCTCTAAATCCATTGAAGAACCACTTTTGAAACCAAACGTATATTTTTTGTCCGCTGGAACCCTTTCGTTTAAACCTTGCAAACTTTCTAACTGAAAGGTCGTCCTCATTTGACGATACTGGCTCTTATGAATGGCCCGCTCCTTTTCATCATCTTCTGTGTATTGGCGGTACATTCTTCGCACGAAATCATTTGTTGCATATTCCGAACTCATTCTAGTACTATCGATTATTATACTGCGAAGTTTCTTTTTATACCCTGTATAGGGCTCATCCGCAAAAGTGGAGAACTTCACTGAATAGTAATCATATGGAAAGTAATCTTCATTTGCTTCAAGTGCATCCTTGATTTCTGCAGCATAGTCGATATTTGGGCAACATACCAGACGAATACCATCACATATTCTTCTGTCAGTATTGTTTTTACCATTCATCGTATGATCGAATTGTCCATCGAGATAAAGTTCAACCCTCAAAACAGGAAGGTTTTCGAAACTCCGCACACCCATTCCGAACCGTCTAACTGCATCAATATTCATTAGCTTATCGATACCGATAGCTTCGATTCTACGCAAACTTCCACTGGCAACAATATCAATAGCCTCTAGGATACTACTCTTGCCAACCTCGTTATCACCAATCAGAATATTGATCCTAGAATTTGGATAAACAGTGTAGTCCATGAATCTCTTATAATTCTGCAATCGTATCTTTTGAATAATCGCGCCCATTCTATATTCCCTTCCATTGATTTCCCATAAAAAGACACGTGATCGTTCAACGATCTCCTATTTCTTCTCTCCATACGGGGCTTGTTCCTCCGCCACCATCATCAAATCCTGCTGCGGCTTGAAATCATAAGTAACCGCTTTATGCTCCTTCCCCTGCATTACATACGCTTTCCCTTCCGGATTGTAAGTAAGATTGAATACCAGATCGGACAGCCATTTCTTGAATGACGGATTATCTTGGAATTGCTTGAACAGCTCCATATTGTCGGCCATGATAGAGAAAATAGCCTGCTGAAGAGCTCGTTCACTCTCTGTACGCGCCTCCTGGGCATCCGAATTCTTCATAGCATTCTGATACTTCTTGTCCTTGGAAACCATCTCTGGAATAGCCAGAATCTGCCGCTGTACATTATCAGCGTCATTCCAGTTGATGTTCCCAAACATATCGTTAAAGTCCATTATGATCTTAGAAAGAAGATCCATCTCTGGTTCAACAGTATGTCCTACCTTTCCTGCCGGAACCGGTGCTATCTCAGCATCCGCATCTTCCAGCTTTATTGAAATTGCCTCCTGAGCCTCATTACGATAACTATTCAGGTCAATTGTGGAAAGGATCCCTTCCGAAAGATCGTCGCCTCTCGGAGACGGCAATTTCGGAATAAGCAGATTCAAGAAGATTGACAGCTTTTCCCATTCTACATTTCCATACGGCAGGATTGCTCCCAAGAAGCCATATGTACGTACAAACGATTTCGCTGCACTCTTGAATTTAATCTGATCATCCAGTTCCAACTGCTTATAAATCGCTGTGCAGGCATCCAGAATCGGATCCAGACGGTCACGCTCTGCCCCACTCAGGAACAGATCAACCAGCTTCTCCACATCATTGTCATCATAGATTTGATACTCTTCCATCAAGGTAATCAAATCATACAGCTTGTTCGGATCCGTTTCGCCGGACAGAATAGTCGTCCGATAGAACTTAGAAAATGCTGCCTCTATGACAGATGTTTTGTTTGCAAAATCAAGGACATATACTTCATCCTTGCCTGGGCATGCTCTATTCAGTCTCGAAAGCGTCTGCACTGCTGCAATATCATAGAGTGGCTTATCGACATACATTGTCTGTAGAAGCGGTTCATCAAATCCGGTCTGGAACATGTCTGCTACAATGAGGATTCGATATGGATCCTTTTTAAACTCCTTAGGGATCTTGGCATCCGGGAAGCCGTTCAGTCCGGCAGATGTCAATGCCGGCTCAGCTCCGTTGTACTTGTGTTCTCCGGAGAATGCCACGATTGTCTTGTAAGGGCTGTGTCGTTCGGATAAGCACTTGTTGATGGCATAGTAGTACTCAACGCACCTGGGAATACTAGCCGTAACCACCATCGCACGTGCCTTCCCGCCGATTTTTTTCTTTGCGATGACTTGCTCATGAAAGTGTTCAACCATCATGGCTGCCTTCTTTGCGATAACTTCAGGATTTCCTTCGACAAAGGCACGCAGTTTTTTCTGCGCCCGTTTTTTGTCAAACATCGGATCATCTTCGACGGTCTTCATGATTTTATACCAGCTGTCGATGGTGGTATAATTCCGAAGCACATCCAGAATGAAGCCTTCCTGTATTGCCTGCTTCATTGTATAGACATGGAACGGACGATGCTTAATCTCGCCGTCTTCTTCATACGGAACGCCAAACATTTCTTCCGTTTTATTCTTCGGCGTAGCAGTAAAAGCAAAATAGCTTGCCGATGACACAAGCTTACGTCCTTCCATCATGGCATTGATTTTGTCTTCATTATCTGCTTCATCAGCTGTCGCAAGACCGGAAAGAGCCAGATTCATATTTGCCGAATTACGCCCGCTCTGTCCGGAATGCGCCTCATCAATGATAATGGCAAACTTATTATCCTTATGCTCCTGACCGATTTCAGAGATGATATATGGAAACTTCTCTATTGTGGAAATGATAATTCTCTTCCCATCCTGAATGGCTTTCCTAAGGTCTCCGGAGTGCTCTGCCCACGTCACAGTATTCTTGACCTGCATGAACTGCTTTATCGTGTTCCGAATCTGTTTATCCAGAATACGGCGATCCGTAACCACAAGGACGGAATCGATCATAGGATGACCATTCTCTTCAAGTCCGATAAGCTGATGCGCCAGCCATGCGATAGAATTGGATTTTCCGCTTCCGGCGCTGTGCTGGATCAAATACTTCTTTCCCACACCGTTTTCTTTGACATCTGCAAGTAGCTTCTCTACGCAGTCCAACTGATGATAACGTGGCCACACTTGTTTCACAGATTTCTTCTTTGTATCTTCATCTACTTCTTCGATAACCTGTGCATAATTTTCAATAATTCTCGACAGTTTCTGCTTTGTAAGGATATCCTTCCACAGATAGTCCGTCATAAGGCCGTTCGGATTAGGCGGATTCCCTGCTCCGTCATCATAACCTTTGTTGAAAGGCAAGAACCAACTGTCTTTTCCGGCAAGCTTCGTGCAAAACTGAATGGTTGCATCATCAACAGCAAAATGGACCATGCAGCGTTTGAATGTAAACAGCAAATCGTGAAAGTCACGATCCTCTTTATACTGACGTACAGCATATTCTGTGTTCTGTTTGGTCAGCTGGTTTTTAAGCTCCATCGTGATAACCGGGAGGCCGTTGATAAACAAGCAAACATCCAGCGCCAGCTTCCCGGCATCCTGCGAATAGCGCAGCTGCCGTGTCACGCTGAAAATGTTCTTCTCATACATGATTCTGGCCTGCTCGTTATTTTCGGTCGGTGTCAGGTAGAACATGATGAGGTCTGCCGGATAAACCTTCACGCCATTGCGAAGCACATCAATAATGCCACGCTTGGCAATCTCTCCGGACAGACGGTTCAGGAACTGTCGCTTCTTTGTATCAGAAGTGAACACACCCAGCTTGTCCATTTCCTTCGGCTGTGTATCCTGCAGAAACCGGAACAGGCGTATCTCGTCGACAGCATACTCTTTGTTATAGTCGGCGTTTGTTCCTTCCTCGTACCCGTTCTGTTCAACCAGCCACTTCACGATTAAGGATTCAAGGCCGCTTTCCTTTGTGTTGGTAAAAGCCATTGTCAATCCTCCTGTGTATCCATTTCTTCTGTATCTACATCCTCCTTCGTTTCCTCGTCAGGGTTTTCAATATACTCATATTCAGGAATCTCTATGTTCCGGACATCAATTGCACCCGTAACAGCAGCTGAGATCAGGCTCGTCCGGTATTCATCAATGAGCATCATTTCTCGTGCAAGCAATGACTTGCTTGAAGCAATCATGTTCCCCTTCGTGATTGCTTTTTCAGGGATTAGGCCATTAAAAACTGATGTTTTCCATCTCAAAAACTCATAAATATGATTCTGCTCTTCTATAGGAGGAACCGGAACACATATATTCTTCATCTCGCTGTATCGGGTAGTCCAAAGATCCGCCACGATACCTCTGCCGTTTCGATAAAACTCCTCAATGAACTTATGGCTCCTAAGTAAATAGTGATAGTACATTGAGGTGTTCTCTCGTGGGCATAAAATTATATTTATCAACGATACTGAACCATCATATTCAGAAAAGCCGCTTGACCCACGCCTATCAGAGCGACTATTGATAACAAAGTCGCCTTTCAGAACTTTCTTTCGGTTATCACTGTCTTTTGATTTCACAGCAGTATCAAGCTGTTTTGTCACACCAAACTTAGTGACCGACAAAGGCATAAAATCCTTATCAGAACATTTCTCAGAACGTTCCGAAAACAGATCGTTAATTTTTTTCATTTCCCAATGGGATGGAATTGATTCTATCCAGCTTACACCTGTGGGCTTGTATTCTGTATAACTATGAAATGCACTCATGATAACACCTCGCTTAACACTCCGGACATCTGTCCTATTACGTCATTGATATCTGCAGCAATTGCATCTATATCTCTTATTGGACGTGGTTCAAAGAAATATTTTGTAAACGTTAGTTCGTAGCCTATTTGTGTTTTCTTTTCGTCAATCCATGCGTCAGGAGTATATGGAAGAACCTCTGCTTTCATATACGCATCAATTCCTCCCGGATATGTAAACGGCACAATTTCTGTTTCCGTCTTGGTTTTATCGATCTGAATTCTACCTTTTTTGTCCTTAATAACAGATCCGAACTCATCATAAAGAGGTTGTAGAACCGTAATTCTCCAATGGCCGAATTCTTCGTTGCCGTACACATGGCTGATTTTACTTTCATCCATATCCATAAAAATGCGAACGATTTCTTTTCTAATGTCAGGACTCAGTTCAGCGTTTTTCTTCCCCATATTCTTCCACATTGAAGCCTTCATTTCTGTGGCATTAATAAGCTGAACTTTACCTTTTCGCTTATCACTCTTTTTGTTGCTTAAAACCCAGATGAATGTTCCAAGAGGTGTGTTGTAAAACATGCCATCAGGCAACGCAATTATAGCCTCAACAAGATCATTCTCAAAAAGGTATCTTCTTGCATTGCTTTCTCCACTTCCAGCATCGCCCGTAAATAAGGATGATCCGTTATGAACCTCCGCAATTCTGCTCCCAATAGGAGTATCCTTCTTCATTTTTGCCACATTATTCAAAAGGAATAACAGCTGACCATCTCTAACACTTGGAAGCATTTGCATAACCTCACCGCCCTCCAGATAGGTATTGAAGCGCGTATCGAGAATTTCTTTTTTGCCACCCATTTTCTCCGCATCAGTTTTCCAGCTCTTACCGTATGGAGGATTCGAAAGCATGAAGTCAAACTGACGGGACGCGTGCCAATCATCAGAAAGCGTAGAGCCATACATGATGTGCTCGGCCTCCTCGCCGTCGCCTTTCAATAGCATATCCGCAGTACAGATGGCATAGGTCTCCGGATTGATTTCCTGCCCAAACAGATGAATGGCGACTTCCTTACCGCGCCTCTTGGCTAACGTCAAAAGTCTGTCCTGAGCAACCGTGAGCATACCTCCTGTACCACAAGCTCCGTCATAACAAGAGTATGAAGCGTCTTTGATCTTGTCGGCTATTGGCATAAACACAAGGTCAGCCATAAGCTCAACAACATCACGAGGTGTCCAGTGTTCTCCGGCTTCCTCGTTGTTTTCCTCGTTAAATTTACGGATCAGTTCCTCAAAGATGGTACCCATGCCGTGATTATCAAGACCAGGATGCTTAAGAATCGTCTTTGCCTCATCCTTATAAATTGGATTCGGGCTCAGATTGATATCAGACGATGTAAACTTCTCAATGACTGCACCGAGGATATCCGCATCCACCATCGTGTCGATCTGGTTCCGGAACTTGAATTTATCCAGTATCACCTGAACATTTGGAGAGAATCCATCAAGATATGCCTTAAAGTCCGCCTTCAAAGTCTGTGCTTTGGAGCGACTGGTCAAATCCTTCAGAAGGAAGGGAGATGCATTACAAAAAGCCTGTCCCGCTACATTGCACAGCGCTGGCCACTGATTATCAATCTTGGCAGCGTCGAGCTGCTTCTTCATTGCCAGCACTGCTAGTTTCGTTTCTTCCAACATGGCATCCAGACGGCGGATAACCGTCATCGGCAGGATAACATCACGATACTTGCCGCGTACATACACGTCACGCAGACAGTCATCTGCAATTCCCCATATAAAACTCACTATTTGATTATGAATCTGATTGTCCATTATTTTCATCCTCCCTTAACTTTGATTGTCTATGGTCATATGCAGCCAACCTAAGCCTATCAAAGACGATGTCCAATAAAACGGATATTCGTCTATGACTGTTTCCTTGTCTTCATTTTTGTCATCGGCTGCGCCTCCGGAGCGAATCCAGTCGTCAACTTACGATAATTTAAAGTTGATGAGCCAACCGACTATTATTTTTCGTTGACTTTAAGTTCAAGGATATCCGGACGTGCATAATGTCCAATCGCATCATGCTCCATCTTACAGGCGGCAGGCAGGCTCATATCGAGCTCTGCATAGATGATGGTTTCTTCATCCCAAACCGGCTTTGTCAAATAATGACCATACGGATCAATGATGCAGCTTCCGCCTCTGCACACAAATTCCGGAAGTTCCGATACGATTTTGTGCTCACACAAGTCAGAAGGATACGAACTGCGTCTGATAATCATATCAGCATTTACAAAGAAACATTTCCCCTCGATCGCAATGTGCTGAATAGTGGCTTGCCATTCTGGATTGTCATTGGTGTTTGGCGAAATATAAATGGTGATTCCCTTTTGATAGAGCGCTACCCGAGCAAGCGGCATATAGCTTTCCCAACAGATCATGCTGCCGATTGGTCCCCACGGTGTTTCAGTAACAGGGAAATAATCCTTATTCGCATCTCCCCATACAACACGCTCAGAGCCTGTGGGCTTCAACTTTCTGTGTACCTTATATGACCCGTTCGGTTCAAAAATGACATTGCTGTTGTAGAGTGTTCCACTAACAGCGTCTCGCTCGGAAAATCCAAGGCTGACGTATGCCTCCGCTTTTTTGGCTGCCTCTGCGAGTTGTTGGAACTCCGAATCTCCGGCGACAACAGAGGCATCGTAGTATCGTTTCCAGTCTTTTCGTCCCTCATCGCTTCGTTTTCCCATGCTAAAACCGAAATTCATTCCAACAGGATATCCCGGAATAAACAGTTCCGGGAAAACAATTAAATCCGGTTTTTGGCTTGCTGCTTCACAAATATATTGAAGTGCCTTTTTAAGTGATGCGCTTTTGCTGAACATAACAGGCTCTGCCTGTACTAATGCGATTTTACAAGTGGTTTTGATATCCTTCATAACGACAATTTCACTCCTTTACAACTTCCGATTTATATGTACAATCTGTTTTCCTTTCTACCGGAACAGACTTTCTTCATTTTTCGTCCGACGATAAAGCTGACCAACTTGCTGCACTTTCTTGCTTTCTTCGGACAGATTGCAACGCAGTGCATACAAGAAATGCATTTAGCCTTATCGGTCAATTTCGGATTGTCCAAAGAAATGGCCCCCGTCGGGCATTCTTTTACGCACAGACCGCAGGAAGTGCATTTTCCGTTAGCAACAGGCTTGAACGGAACACCACCGTATTCTCGGTATGGTTTTTTTCCGGGGAATTGCGGTGTCATTTGTGTTTCGCTGCTTTGCATGATTTTGGCGGCAAATTCCAACAATTCCTTTTCGTCCTGCCAATCCGGGCGTCCGGTTCCGAATTGGTGCATCAAGGAATGCTCTGCGACAGCCTCCATTCCTGCGATACATACAAAGCCCGATGCTTCCAGAACATCCTGCAGTTCTAACAATGTGTCGTCAATCGCACGGTTTCCAAACACCGCCGCAAGAATTGCCTTCGTACCGTCTGCTTTTACATTTCGGAACATATCCACTACGACCGACGGAACGCGTCCGCCGTAAGACGGTACAGAAACCAAACACAGATCCTCTTTTTCAAATTTCACCTTCATCAATTTATCCGGTTCTTTGATTAGGTCGATTTCTTCAGATTCCGGATTTGTCCCTTTTGCAACAATATCTGCTACTTTCTTTGTACCCCCGGTTGGGCTGAAAAATATGTTATAGAATTTCATAATGCTCCTACTCCCTTTCTGAAAAATGAACCCAGTCTCCATTGATTGCCCGTAAAACTTGGCGTCAATTCTAAAAATCTTCCAGTTTTACATCTCCTTCATCATCTGGCAGAAGACAAAGGTACCCCTCTTCCTTTTTCCAATCCTGGATTTTGTCCGACCATGAACCGGATTCTTTAAGGAAGTTTTCTATGTACGCAGCCCCTTCATCCGACATTGCATAATCTACAAACTCTTGCGGTAATGTCACATGGTATTTTAATACATACTTCCAGGTATCCCTGTCCCAATAATACTTTCCATCAGTATATGCATACGGGCCAAGCAATCGCTGTCCGGGTTTGAACGGATGCTCGTATATGCCGGGGCACATGAAGTAAAGCTCTGTTGTGCGAAGATACGCTATCACTTGATTGGGAACGGTGTACCCTTCCTGAACATGGTCGTAAATACTCTCGCTACCACCGTTGATTTCCTTATATGGTGACAGGCAGATCATTTTCGACATCTCATCGAAGAATTCTCGGGCATCTATATTTTCATCTGTTTTTACTTCATGACCAGGAACATCTAACACGATAAGATCTGCAATACAAGGTCCTTCCACTTTCATTACTCTTTGCTCGGACATACCGTATTCGCCGGACTTCACTTTTTCTGCTGCATATTTCGTTATCCAGGAAAGATCACCTGCGTATTTTGGATTGATAAGCTTAACTTCGGCATCCATGAAAGAATCATCCATCATTTCAATTGATATGGTATCTCCAAGATTAACTACTTCTCCTTCCTCAAGGTCGGTACGCAGATGAAGAACCTGTCCTCTGTAATCTTCGTATGGACAACCCGCTACTGATAGAATTTTCATAATTCTTTCTCCTTTGATTCGATCAGCTCAATTGTGTCACCGGTGTTGACACTTTTTGTTTCCTTTGTAATCTAAATTGAAAACTTTTCCATCAGTCGCAGTTGTTGCAGATTTTGCAACAACTGAATCCCGCTGTAATTCACCTTCAGACATATTATTCCGCTGTAACCGATTTATAGTAATTTCCAAAATCCGCCAGTGCATCAATAATCGGCAAAAGCTTTTCTCCTAGTTCCGTCAGGCTGTAATCAACTCTTGGCGGCATTTCCTGATAATCATGCCGATGTACAAGACCGTCATCCATCATCTGTCTTAGGCTGTCAGTCAATACTTTCTGGGAAATTCCTTCCAGATTTCGCTGTAATTCATTGAATCTCCACGGGCGTACTCTCAAATTTCGTATAATCAGGAGTTTCCATTTGCCACCTACAAGTGCCACTGCTGTTGCCACCGGGCAAGCCGGAAGTTCGTCTTTTGTTTTCATGCAATTGTGCCTCCCAAAAACTGTGATTGCTCGCAAAAATTATAGCACATTCATTTTTGAATGTGTAGTTACAAAAAGGTGCGTACTTACCTTTGAATGCACAGCATTCTCTCACCGGAGCAGAAATCAGTATCAACGATCTTCCGGCAGGAGCTAACGTTCCTTTCGTGCACTCTCATAAGAACAATGAAGAAGTTTACGGAATCCTTTCCGGTAAAGGAAAAGTCATTATTGACGGAGAAGAAATTGCTCTCACTGCAGGTGATTGAGTAAGAATCGCACCTGTTGCAAAGCGTCAGTTCTTCGCGGCAGAAGATCAAGGAATTTCTTTTGTCTGTATTCAGACCAAAGAGAATTCTCTGGAAGGCTTCACTGCGGATGACGCTGTAGTATATTAATATTCCATCAAGACACAACAAGCTTCTCACCACAGGGTATTTACCAATGGTGGGAAGCTTGGTTTTTAGATCCAAAGACGAATTGGTAATATGACAAAGCACCGATCAACTTGTGACCGATGCTTACGCAATTAAACGCTCCACTTCTGTTTATTTATTTAAAATTATAATGCCTCCGATATCTCGACCACCGTAGAATATTCGTGCCACTGTAACTGTCCTCTCTTTATCATCGACAAGATAATACACAGAACAAGAAGTTCATTCGCAATATACGAATAGATTTCACGTAAATCACCAAGTGCATCTACAGAATACCGACATTGTAGTTATCCGTCATATGCCAAACTCCTTTGCAAGTACCGCATCGACTTCATCTGCAGAATATACCTTTCCTGCTTTGATGGAATCAACACCCTTCTGGAGTTCTGCATCAAGTTCTTCTCTGGTCATTGCACCAACGGCTAATGGCTTAGAAGAAGGAAGTTTCAATTCAAACGGCATACCTTTTTTCAGTACAATCTGACTATAAAGCATCTGAATTGCACTGGATGAAGAAATGCCAAGCTGAGAAAGAATGCTCTCAGCATTATCCTTGAGATTAGTATCTATCCTTGCATAAACAACGGATGTATTTGCCATAGTATCGCCTCCTTTTTCTTTATTATATTTGTTTTTTGCTTGCAATTGCAAGCATTTGCATAAATTATTTTGTGACGAAACTTTGAATTTAATACGCCTCTTATCGGGGCTATTTCATTCCAGAGAAGGGAATAATATCATTATGACCGGCAATCCGGGAACCGGGAAAACGCATACGGCTATTGGAAGTTGCCGATTTGTTCTGTGTATCAAAATTTATATGCCTAATCAATATTTTCTGTAAGTTCGCCTCCGCCGGCATACATTTTTCTGTCTTCCGTCGGGACACGCCAACATTGTCCGGATTTTTCGAATTCTTCAAATGATTTGTACTTATTTTCGTACCCATAATACATCTCGTTCTTCATCCCGCCAAAGAATGTTTCCATGCAAACCCTGATCCGAGTGAAATAAAAGGCCCTTGAGGTTGGAAAATTTGTTAAACGCCTTCTTTAACATGCGTTTAATCTGCGCCGGATTCGGGCTTTTGGCAAGATCAAATGATATTTTTCTTTTGGACACTTACCCATAAGACCAGCTTCGTGCATCAGGCGTTGTACTCTTTTATACATTGAGAGCTTTGCTCTGTTTTTACCGGATAAATTGGTCAGCACCCGCCGTCCCGAAGCATCTTATTCATGGAATAAAAATTCGGAGACTGCACCATTTCGGATACCCTCCAATGTTCTATCTCATCTGCGTATGCCGTTATCTACAGCCACCTCCGAGAAGGCTCGTATTGGCTGCATTTACGATTGCCTGCACGCCATGGTTCTTTGTAATATCTCCGCGTACTGTTTCAAACTTTGTCTGTCTTTGCAGGATCAAGTCTTTCATCCTTCCACTGCATACAGATGTATTTTCTTATCCAGTCCGGGTCCTCATAATGACCGAATTCACTCATCTGACATCCATGGCAAAGATCGTCTGCCATCTCAATAATGACATCTATCAGTTCCAGGTTCGTCTTCCACTTCTCCTCTATGGCATCATATCCCAAAAGCGCACCGAGAATATTACCGGTAACCGCTCCAGTGGAATCACTGTCGCCCTTATGATTAACCGCCGAAATCACACCTGCCGAGAAGTCATCCTGATGACGAAGCGCACAGTAAAGAGCAATGCCGAGAGTTTCCTCTGCAACCCAGCCCTCGCCTAACCTGTGGATATTATCAAGATCATCCGCCTCGTTTCCGGACAATTCGATTGCCATATCAATAATATCAGTAAGCTCCTTCAGATTCCTGTCTCCCCGGAATATCTCTGCCACCTTGTCTCTGGCTTCAATTACGATATTCTTAAGAGTTTTCTTTTCTTCGCCGAAAACGATACAGTTGATAATGTGCGTCACAATAGCCGCTGGCATATAACCAAGGGAATGCCCATGGGTGATAGCTGCGATCTGGGCGCCTTCCATGTCCAGTGTGCCCATCTCCATATGCTTATAATTCAGCGCGACCGGAGCCACTCTCATGATACCGCCGCAGCCCTTGCTTTGATTCTGTGGCTCTTTCACATAATCGTTCACAAAGTCTTTACCGTTCTTCTGAGCGGAAAGCGTAGACAGACAGGTATTTCCCGGTGCTCTGCTGCTATAAAGCTCCGGCACATCCGCAAGCCATGACCTGCAGGAATAATTCCCTCTGCGATCCTGTATTTTCTGCTTATCGAAGGGACACTCCTGCGTATAAAGCCAGTCCTGATATGCCTGTGTAACATAGTGTCTTGGCCAGCCCTGGATCCCTCTCATTGCTCCTCGTGTATCTCCCACAAGGAGCCCATTCGCCGTAAACAGAGTCATCTGAGTATCATCGGAAATCAGAGCCTTCCCAGTGAAACTGTCCAGCTCATACTCTGTGATTCCTCTCTCACCGTATTTACCGAAGATCTGCTCTTCTCCCTGATCCTCTTCATGGCTTCATCCATTTCCTGCTGATCCTCATCCCGGTAAAAATTATCGAAGGCAAAATTTCTATAAAACTCTTTAAAATTATACTGATCCTGCGTCCGGTCAAGCACCGCAAAATCAATCCTGCGGAACAGGTCCTTCTCTCTTAATTTATTGTAATTCATTTCCTTCAGTGCTTTATAGAAAAGATCTGAGATTACATGCGCATCATTACCGAAAGCACCACAGCCCCAGGCTCCAAGAACAAGATGCCTGTA
>ERZ809074.864-NODE-864-length-43293-cov-11.844304_pt1 | contig 43293 bp, 31 predicted proteins | sample MGYA00520795_ERZ809074 | MGnify/ENA primary metagenome ERZ809074 (study PRJEB31570, sample SAMEA3212989) | Homo sapiens | biome: human-gut; feature: human gut; material: fecal | place: Sweden | collected 2011 ...
CAAGCGTGAAAGTGTATCTTTTCATTTCTCATCACCATCTTCATTATACATCAACGGCGATGAATTATCAATCTTTTTAAAAAGACATTAGTATAAAAACAAAAACGGCTGCCCTCAAGTCTTCCCTTAGTGAAAGGGAGACTTGAGGGCAGCCGCATGATAGCATTTTGTGGTTGAATACAGTGGATAGGCTGGGATTGCCGAAGTCGTGTCCTTACACGACAGTGTCATACTCGCCCGCGCCGCCGCCGGCAAAATAACGGTGCAGATCGAATGGGGAGAAGACACCGCGGTCAGTGACGATGCCGGAAATGAGGTGCGGCGGGGTCATGTCGAATGCGGGATAATAGCCCTTCACGCCCTGCGCCGCCGTGCGCACGCCCATGGCCTGCAGCGTAAATTCCGGGTCGCGCATCTCAATTTTAACGGTGTCCTTTGTTTCATGGCCGATATCCGGCGCGCCGGTAACGAATGTCGGAATACCGAAATGATTGGCGCAGATGGCGATCTGCAGTGTCCCAACCTTGTTGACGACATAGCCGTCGAGGCAGATTGCGTCCGCCGCGCAGGTGAACAGATCGACGTGCTCCCGTTCCATGACGAAGGCGGGCATATTGTCGGTGATCACGGTCACGTCGAAGCCCATATCATGGCAGACCGTGGCTGTCAGGCGTGCGCCCTGAAAGTACGGCCGTGTTTCCGGGCAGAACAGGCGGAAGGTCTTTCCGGACTGCTTCGCTTCCTTCAGCATCATGCCGACGATCGTCTCGCCGAAGCACTGCGTCATGACCGTGCCGCCGTCTGGGATGAGCGGCACAAGATACTTTGCGATTTCATTGACCTTGCTGTAGCGGCGGTTATTGGCGTTTACAGCATGTTCGCGGATAGCAAGATCAACCGGACGCCCCTCACGAAGCGCCAGCTTTGCCGCCGCCAGACAGCCGTCGCAGACCAGCTTCATCCGCTTGTAGGTTGTGGGGCGCGCGTTTGAGATTGTTTCGTCCGCTGCCTGCAGATAGGCCAGCTGCTCATCCGCAGATTTTTCCCGGCATTCATACGCGGCCAGCGCCATGCCCATGGCCGCCGCCGTATACGGCCCCGCGCTCTGCGTGACCATATCGCGGATGGCCTGCATGACCTCTACATGCGTTTTGCAGCGAACAAATTCAATTTTTGCCGGGTAAATCCGGCGGTCGAGGATCCGCACCTCGCCCGCGTCGTACCACGCGACGTTTTCATATTGCAGCATGAAAGCCAGTCCTTCGTCTGCCCGGAACCATGTCATACGTCCATCTCCTCCAGAATTTTTTCAAGATAGCGGCTGAACCGCTCTGCGACCGCCGCGCCCGTCTCGTTGACCTCCTCGCCGGAGACGGCTTCGCCCGTGATCCCGGCGGCCATATTGGTAATAACGGAAATGCCCAGCAGCGGCAGGCCGCAGTGCGCCGCTGTCAGCGCCTCCGTCACAGTTGACATGCCAACAGCATCGCCGCCCAGCGTGCGGATGGTGCGGATTTCGGCAGGCGTCTCGAACTGCGGGCCGGGCATGAAGAAATATACGCCCTCCTGCACGGAAAAACCAAGTTTTGCTGCGCAGGTCTTTGCCAGTTTGCGCAGTTCCGGGGTGTACATGCGCGTCACGTCAAAAAAGCGCGGGCCGAATTCGTCCACGTTCCTGCCCCGCAGGGGACTGGAGCCGTTCAGTTTGATATGGTCGGCAATCAGCATGAAATCACCGCGATGATAGGAAAGATTCACGCCGCCCGCCGCGTTCGTCACGATCAGAGCCTGGACGCCGAGCAGCTTTAAAAGCCGCACCGGCTGCGTCAGCTGCTCGAAATCGTAGCCCTCATAGCTGTGAAAGCGTCCCGCAAGGCAAACGAGCCGCTTCTCGGCCAGTTCTCCGAAAATCAGCTTCCCGGCGTGGCCGGGCGCGGTAGAGACGGGGAAGTTCGGAATGTCGTGATAGTCGATCTCAACTGTGTTTTGAAGCCTTTTTGCAAACGGTCCGAGCGACGAGCCGAGAATCACCGCGATCTGCGGCGCAAACGGCATCCGTGCCCGAACATAGTCCGCGCTTTGTTCATAAAATTTATACGGTTCATTCATAATCGCTGACCGCCTTTCCTTCTTTTGCTTATCATACCGCGCAGGAGGGGACTCCGTCAACCAAAACTGCAAAACATGGGGGGAGCATGAACACATTGTGCTGGAAAAATCCAGACATCAGAAACTATCTGGGCTTTTTCAGTGCCCGAACATTATGAATCAACAGCGGGACTGTACGGGAATACTCCGCCGACTGTGTTGGCTCTGTGTCGCCTCAGCAATGGTTTTGACCGCAGGTCAAAACCAGCGGTATTACTTACCGCTGCCATGCTTGTGCATGGAATTGTCGGACGATCGAACCCGATGAGTTTGGTTTAACATACGAATAATCAAAAAAAGAAACCATCCGAATGGATGGTTTCTTTTTTTGGTGACCCGTACGGGAATCGAACCCATATTACCGCCGTGAAAGGGCGGTGTCTTAACCTTTTGACCAACGGGCCTGGTAGCGGCAATCTGACTCGAACAGATGACACTCCGGGTATGAACCGAATGCTCTACCAACTGAGCTATGCCGCCATATTGCCTTGCGCCGTATCTCACGGGCACGATGTATTATAAAGGATGTCGAGCGATTTGTCAACCGGAAACTTTCACTTTTTTAGAAATTTCTCTATGTTTTTTCGCTCACCGGTGCATACTAGCAGCGGGTGATAAGAAAAATGACACTTCTGTATTTTTGTCTGATTGTGCTTGCGGGCGGGACAGTCTATGTCTGTATTGAATTTCTATGGCGCGGACGTTCACATTGGAGCATGTTTCTGGACAGCGGACTCTGCGCAGCGCTCATCGGCATGCTCAACGAGTGGGCGCCGGGGCTGCCGCTGAGCGCGCAGGCGCTTCTGGGTGCCTGTGTCATATCGGGCTCAGAACTTGTGTTCGGCTTCCTGTTCAACCGTGCTTATACCGTCTGGGACTATCGTGGCCTGCCGCACAGCTTTCGCGGGCAGATTTGTCCGCAGTATTTCTGCGCGTGGCTGTTCATTGCGCTGCTGGCGGTATTTCTGGACGATGGGCTTCGGGTTCTGGCTCTCGGCGAATCGCTGCCGCATTACAGCTTATTCTAATTCGCCCAACACGCCGTCCCGGTAGAGTTCCGTCACACGCACGGCGCGGATCTCATTGTGCAGATCCGCCGCCTGTACATAGACCTTGATGTAATTCATGGCGTGACCGGCGTACAGGCCGTTTTCTTCCTGCTCAAACAGAACCTGCTGCGTCGTGCCGAGCATGGAGGTATGATACTGTGCTTCCAGTTCTGCTGCGGCAGACGCTGCCTCTGCTGCGCGGCGCTCTTTGACGGCGTTCGGGATCTGGCCGGGCATGTCCGCCGCAGGCGTACCCTTGCGGCGGGAGTAGGGGAAGATGTGGAACATGGAAAGCCCGCAGGTCTTCAAAAACGCCAGAGACTCGGAGAATTCCTCTTCTGTCTCGCCGGGGAAGCCGACGATCAGGTCGGTCGTGACGGCACAGCCGGGGAAATACTGCCGCAGCAGACGGACACTTTCGAGATACCGGGCTGTGTCGTATTTGCGGTGCATACGCTTTAGAACAGTATCCGAGCCTGATTGCAGACTCAGGTGGAACTGCGGGCAGAGATTTGGATACCCGGAAAGCGCCTTACAGAATGCCTCGTCAATCGTGCGCGGCTCCAGAGAGCCGAGACGGATGCGTACGCCCGGCACAGCCTCGCACAGCGCTGCCAGCAGCTGCCGCAGGCAGCTTCCGTCCTTCCATTCCCAGCCCCAGGACGAGATCTCAATGCCGTTGATGACGATCTCCCGGTAGCCCTCAGCGGCAAGGCCCGTTGCTTGCGCCACAGCCGCCTCCAGCGGCATGGAACGCACCCGGCCGCGTGCATAGGGAATGATGCAGTAGGTACAGAAATTGTTGCAGCCGTCTTCGACTTTCAGAAGCGCTCTTGTCCGCGCGGCAAGTCCGCCCGCGGGCAGAATTTCAAACGCGCGGGGGCCGCCTGCGTCGTCCACGCAGTCCCATTTCTGCCGCGTCTGCGCGGCATCGATCATATGCCGGACGAAAGCCTCCCGTCCATCTGTGCCGATCAACACATCCACGTCAAGCTTTCGGATCTCGTCCGGGCTGCTCTGCGCATAGCAGCCGCACACACCGACCACGGCCTGCGGGTTCAGCTTGCGCACGCGCCGGATGGCGTTGCGGGATTTTTTATCGGACACGGCCGTGACGGTGCAGGTGTTGATGATGTAGCCGTCGCAGATCTCGTCAAAGCTGCCGAGCGTATGGCCGCTCTGCACGAGCAGCTGCTCCATGGCCTGCGTTTCGTATTGATTGACCTTACAGCCGAGCGTATAGCATGCAAATTTCATAAAACCACCAAAATCAGAGATTATGCACAAAAAAGGTTTGTATTTTTTGTGGATAGTATAAAATACCGTTTTCGTTTATACTGAATAATAGCAAATTTGATAGCAGCACTTCTCTTGTTTTCCCAGCAGATGCGTACTGAGCCCAGCGTTATTATACCGGATGCTGTTCCGATTGTACAGTCCATTGCAGGAGGATTTTCCGTGAGAGAATTTACCGTCATGTTCCATTCCGTGAATGAGATCGCGCAGTTTGCCACGATTGCGAACCGCCAGCCTTTCCCGGTTCATTTCAATTACAAGGATTCCCGGCTCGACGCAAAATCGATTCTGAGTCTCTGTGCGCTCCCGCTGCAGACACCCGTTTCCGTCGAACTGCCGGATCGCGCGGCGGACGGCTCCTTCCTTTCGGACATTGCGCAGTTCCTCTGTGACCCGGACGCATAAACAAAGTGATATCGCACCCTTTCGTTTCATATGCTTGTACAAATGAAACGGAAGGGTGTTTTTCTATGGAAAAGAAGCTGCTTTGCCTTGTGCTTGCGTTCGTTTTCGCGGTGGGACTCGGCCTGACGGCCCGGGCAGAGGATCTGGCGCTGCCTGCGCCGTCGTGTATTCTGATGGAAAAGGACACGGGGCAGATCCTCTATGAATCCAACGCACATGAAAAACTCCGCCCGGCCAGCGTCACAAAGATTATGACGCTGCTGCTGGTGATGGAAGCGCTGGACAACGGCTCCATCGGTTGGGACGATACGGTTACGACCTCTGCCGCAGCTGCCGCAAAGGGCGGCAGCCAGATCTATCTCGAGGAGAACGAGCAGCTGCCGCTTCGGGAGATGCTTAAATCTGTCGTTGTCTCGTCGGCAAACGACTGCGCTTGCGCGCTGGCCGAGCATGTGGCAGGGAGCGAGGCAGCTTTCGTTTCCCGCATGAACGACCGTGCAGCAGAACTCGGCATGACGGATACGCATTTTGTCAACTGCACCGGACTGGACGACGGGCCGGACGCGGACACGCATCTGACAACGGCCTATGACATTGCGCTCATGTCCTGCGAACTGCTGAAGCATGACGAGATCAAGGAGTATACGACCATCTGGATGGACACCGTGCGAAACGGCCAGTTTGGCCTGTCCAATACCAACAAGCTTGTCCGCTTCTACGACGGCACGACCGGCCTCAAGACCGGCTATACCTCTGCCGCCGGGTATTGTCTGTCGGCCTCTGCTGAGCGTGGGGGAATGGAACTGGTCGCAGTCGTGCTGCACTGCAAAACCTCAGTTGACCGGTTTGAATCGGCCAAGGCGCTGCTCAACTACGGTTTTTCCAACTATGCCCTTGTTACGCCGCAGCCGGAGAGCGGAATTCCGCCTGTTCCGGTCGTACTGGGGCGGCAGGAGTCTGTCACGCCTGTTCCAGAACACAGCACGCCGGTGCTGCTGGAAAAGGCGCTTGCCGCGCAGGTACAGACTGCCATTGCGGTTGACGAGACGGTACAGGCGCCTGTGGCTGCCGGACAGCGGATCGGCACGATGACTGTCACGGCGGGGGAGCAGCTGATTGCAGAAATCCCGCTTGTTGCGCCGGAGGATGTCGCTGCCCTCACATTCCCGGAACTCTGGGCAGAGTTTTTAAGACGTATCTGTATGTCTGCGTAATTTATTTTTGCTTCGGATCCGATTCGGCTTTGTATTTTCGGCCCACGCGCCGGGACGCGTCTGTGACGCTGCCGCGTGAGATGGCTGTGATGCCGAATTTTCCGCGCAGTTGGTCAATGGCATGGTCAAGCTTGCGGGCGCGTTCCTTTTTTTCGTCATGAAACAGAGAAAGCTGCACGGCGTCGTCTCCGCACAGATCGTTCAGCGTCACGCCGAGCAGGCGCAGCGGGGTTACGCCGTCCCAGAGTTCGGAGAACAGCACCCGCGACAGTGCATATAGTTCTGCCGTTACATCTGTCGGTTCCGGCAGGCGGCGCTGGTGCGACCGGTTCCGGAAATCATTGCCCCGGATCGTCACGGTCACACAGGTGCAGCGCCTGGAGTCTGCGCGCATGCGGGACGCGACGCTGTCGCACAGGGCAAGCAGAATCTGATTGGCCTGCGCCGGTGTTGTCACATCCTGTTCAAGTGTGACAGAGTTGCCATAGCCCTTGACGGCTTCCGGCTCAGCCAGAACAGGCGCGTCGTCGATGCCGTTGGCGTAGTCATGAATGAGTTTCCCCAGCTTAACGCCGGTAAGCCTCTGAATATAGGCCAGATCCGCCTGTGCCAGATCTCCAATCGTGCGGATGCGCGCGGCGGTCAGCTTTTCCGCCGTGGAACGTCCGACGGAAAACAGCGAACCGACTGGCAGCGGCCAGAGTTTTTGCGGGATTTCGTGTGCAAAAAGCGTGTGCACCTTATCCGGCTTTTCAAAGTCGCTGGCCATCTTCGCCAGCAGCTTGTTTGGCGCAATACCGACATTGACAGTAAAGCCCAGTTCAGAAAAGATCGTATCCTTGATGATATGCGCGATGGCAGCCGGGTCGGGATAGAGAAGACTGGTTCCGGTCATGTCCAAAAAGCATTCGTCAATCGACACCTGCTCCACGACGGGCGCATAGCGGCGGCAGATGGCGATGAATGCTTTGGAGTTTTTCGAGTACAGCCGGAAATCCGGCGGAGCCAGCACAAGCTGCGGGCATTTGCGCAGCGCCATGCCGACGGGTTCGCCGGTCGTGACGCCGAATTTCTTTGCGGGAATGGATTTTGCCAGGATGATGCCGGTGCGCTTGTCCCGGTCACCGCCGATGGCGGATGGGATGAGCCGCAGGTCGGCCTCGCCCGCCGCAACGCGGCGCGCTGCCTCCCACGACAAAAACGCACTGTTAACATCCACATGAAAAATCAGCCGCTCCATCCGCTCGCCTCCTTCCGCATCCAGTATAGCATATTTGAGCGGAATTTGCGAACAAAAAATCGAAAATCGAGAAAATAAAATGACAGCAGCATCAGAAAGCCCCTCCGCAAGCCGCGTGCAGCTTGCGGAAGGGCTTTGAATCATCAAAAATCTGTTGTGCTTCCAAAGTATGCGAATGGGAGGGCGCCGCAAACCGGCGTCCTCCCATTCTGGTCACTTGCAGTTCTTTGAATCCTGATTCTGCGTCTGGTTCGAGGTGTTCTGCGATTCGGTTTTGTTTGTTTTGTTCTGCTTGCTCATGATGAGCCTCCTAAAAAACGTGGATTGCGGCGCAGCCGCAGGGATAGCTTGCCCGCTTTTTCAGGATTTATCCTTCGGATTGCAGAGCAGCGCGGCAAGAAACCCGAAAAAGACCGCCGCTGCGATCCCGGCTGCCGAGGCCTTGAGTCCGCCTGTCAGTGCGCCGAGAATGCCCTGCTTCTTGACGGCCTCGCGCACGCCCTTGGCGAGCGTATTGCCGAAGCCTGTCAGCGGGACGGTCGCGCCTGCGCCCGCAAAGTCTACCAACTTGTCATAGACGCCTGCGCCGCCTAAGATGACGCCCAGTACCACATAGCACACCAGAATCCGCGCAGGCGTAAGCCTTGTTTTGTCGATCAGAATCTGCCCGAGCATGCAGATCGCTCCGCCGACGAGAAATGCTTTCAGATAGTCCATCGTTACACTCCTTCCGCCGTGATGGCGACCGCGTGACACACGCCGGGAATCGATTCGCCCTGCCAGCTGGACGTGGGGGAGAGCAGCGCGCCCGTTGCGCAGAACAAAAGCCGCCGCAGTTCCCGTTTTTCAAGCTTGTCCAGCAGATACCCGCACAAAACGCTTGCCCCGCACCCGCAGCCGGAGCCGCCTGCATGCACGTCCTGCTTTTTCGTGTCGAAGATGAGAAGTCCGCAGTCGTTGTAGACCGAGGAGAGGTCTACGCCGATGCGCCGGAACTGGTCAAGTACGATCGTCTTGCCGAGCATGCCGAGGTCGCCCGTCACAATCAGATCGTAGTCCGACGGTACCCGCCGCAGGTCGCGGAAATGTGCCTGCATTGTGTCGATGGCTGCGGGTGCCATGGCCGCGCCCATGTTGTTGGCGTCCTTGATGCCGTAATCCTGAATTTTTCCGATGGTCGCGGACTCAATGCGCGGCCCGTGCCCGCTTTTTCCCACAATGCAGCAGCCAGAGCCGGTGACGGTCCATTGGGAAGTCGGCGTACGCTGTCCGCCGTAACCGAGCGGGAAGCGGTACTGCCGCTCTGCCGAGGCGAAGTGTGACGAGGTGAGTGCCGCCGCCGTATCCGCAAAGCCCGCGTCTACAAACGCAGCTGCCAGAAGAAGTGACTCCGCCATGGTTGAGCACGCACCGTAGAGTCCCAGAAACGGAATCGACGTGCCGCGTGCTGCGAACGACGAGGAAATGCACTGGTTCAGGAGGTCCCCTGCAAACAGAACGTCAATGTCCTCATAGCTGATGCCAAGTTTCCGCTTGGCCGTGTCCAGCGCAAGTTCCTGCAATTTACTCTCGGCCTTTTCAAACGTCTTCTGTCCCAGCTTTGCGTCCTTTCCGAGAAAATCAAAGTGCGCCGCCAGCGGCCCCTCGCCCTCTTTTTTGCCGCCAATGGCCGCGCGGGACAAAATAACCGGCTTCGATTCAAACACGAGCGTCTGCGCGCCCTTGCGCATCACGATCAGCTCCCTTCAGCTTTTGTAACCGCCGATTGAATCATCGGTTACTTTTCCGGTAGTATGTGCGCAAAGCGTAAAAAATAACCGCCGGGGTAAAACTCCGACGGCTGACCTGTATGAAAGCAGGTCAATGAGGAATGGAAAAATGAAAAAGAAGTCGCACAGATAGTATGCACGGCTTCCTTTCGTTTAAACCCGGATATTGAATTATTTTTTCGTGTCCTTCAGCGCACGAGCCAGCCACACGGAGCCGAGGTCAAGCGCAGTAAAGAATCCGTCTTTCTCGCTTTTCTTGACGATCCGGTCACGGGCGCGGACGTTTGGGTCGGTCAGCTGGAGTTCAACGGAGACTTTGCTGGCCACGTCGGCGTCGCCGACCTTTTTCGTCTCGAGGATCTGGAGCATGACAATGTGAGAATCGGCCATCGAGCCGTAGTAAACAAGGTTGTCCTTGCGCATAAGGGGACGGCCCTTATAACTCAGGATCGTTTTTTCGTCAGCCATAATGAATCTTCAAACCTCCTGATGATCTGTTTTTTATAGTATAGCAAAGAATCCCTGTAAAAGCAAATCAATTTCACAAATTTGATTTTTTGCAGGCCGGAGTGTCGTATCGTGCAGAATACACAAAAAACAGGAAAATATTTTCTGCTTTCTAACGAAAAAATAACTTTACAAATACGGACGGATACGCTATAATCCAGACAATCATTCCAGATAGAGGCGCGGGCTTCAAGAGTACCGGGCGGCAAGCACAGGCAGTGGCCGTTCGGAAAAGGGGAGACCGCCGAAATGCCGCAGGCGCTGCCTGTACCCGCGGTGTTGGCTCGGCAGATAAGATCTGCCGGACTGTCACAAAGAAAAACTTTGTGAAGCGCTATCGATGGAAGCGGCAGGGGCGGGGATTTCCGTTTTCTGTTCATTCCGTGGATCGCTTTACAGAAGCGACCCACTTTTTTGTTGCTTCTGCAAGGCCTGTCTGGGAAAGAAATTTCAAACGAAAGGTGAATGAAAACAATGAAAAGAATCCTTGCTCTCGTCCTGGCAGCTATGATGCTGCTGAGCATGGCGGCCTGCGCCGCCTCTACTCCCGCAGCGGCCGACACTACCGCATCTGAGACTACCGAAACAACGCAGGCCGCGACCGGCGTCGAAGACGGCGTGTTGACTGTCGGCATGGAATGCGCCTATGCGCCCTATAACTGGACGCAGATGGACGATTCCAACGGTGCTGTCCCTATTTCCAATGTTCCCGGCGCATATGCCAACGGCTATGACGTTATGATTGCCCAGAAGATCTGCGAGGCCAACGGCTGGCAGCTGGAAATTGTCTCCTCTGCGTGGGATTCCCTCTGCCCGGCTGTGCAGTCCGGTACGATGGACGCCAATATCGCCGGTCAGTCCATGACTGCCGACCGCATGCAGGAGGTCGATATGGCCGGTCCGTACTACTATGCCACCATCGTCTGCGTTACCACGAAGGACAGTCCCTATGCTTCCGCAGCGTCCATTGCCGATCTGGCCGGCGGCAAGTGCACCGCACAGTCCGGCACGATCTGGTATGACTCCTGCCTGCCGCAGATTGAAAATGCCGAACTTCTGGCTCCCGCTGAGACGGCTCCGGCCATGATCATGCAGCTGCAGACCGGTGCGGTTGACTTCATCTGCACCGACATGCCCACCGCCATGGGCGCTGCCGCACAGGACGACAATCTCGTCATTCTGAATTTCTCCGGTACTGACGGCGATTTCCAGTTCGCTTCCGAGGCCGAGCGCGCCGAAAACGTCAACATCGGCATCTCTGTCCGCAAGGGCAACACGGTTCTGAAGGATGCAATCGACAAGGTTCTTTCTCAGATGACGGAGGACGACTTCAACCAGCTTATGGACGAAGCTATCCGCATCCAGCCGGAAGTTTAATTGTTTGCCCGCGCCTCCGGCGCGGGCAAAGTAAAAGTGAAAGGAGACTACCCCGTGGATAAGTTCGCCAAACTCATGCAGGATATCGGGATCTTGTGGGAAAAATACCGCATGATGTACCTGAACGGTATGCTCAATACGCTCGGCCTTGCGCTGGCTGCGACCGCGATCGGCTGTGTCATCGGTCTGCTCTGCGGCATTCTCAATACCATCCCGTGCGCCAAAAATGATCCGCTGCCCAAGCGTATCCTACTGAAACTTCTCCGCGTCATCATCCGCATCTACGTCGAGGTTTTCCGCGGTACGCCGATGATGCTGCAGGCCGTGTTCATTTTCTACGCGCTGCCGTATTTCACCGACAACGCGCTGCGTTTCGATAATATCTGGGCCGCGTCCATCCTGATCGTCTCGATCAACACCGGCGCGTATATGGCCGAGTCCGTCCGCGGCGGTATCATTTCCATCGACCCCGGCCAGACTGAGGGCGCGAAGGCCATCGGCATGACGCATTTCCAGACCATGACGAGCGTCATTCTGCCGCAGGCCATCCGCAATATCCTGCCCCAGATCGGCAATAACTATATCATCAACGTGAAGGACACCTCCGTTATGTTCATCATCGGCTTTACGGAGTTCTTTGCCTCGCACCGCTATATCGTCGGCATCAACAATAAATATTTCCCGTCCGCTGTGATCGAAATGGCGGGCTATCTTGCTATGACGCTGATTGCCTCCGGCATTCTGCGGCTGGTCGAAAAACTGATGGACGGCTCCGACAGCTACGAACTCGTGCAGGAGGATCCGCTGACCATGACAGCCGGGACGTATTCGCACCCGAAGCGCGGCAGCAACTATGACGAGCAGAGCAAGGAGTTCCGCGAGCGCACGGAGCAGGAACTTAAATTCGGACGCAGCAGGGGGGATCGCTGATATGGCAGACAATATTCTTGAGATCCGGCACCTGAGCAAGTCCTTTGGCACGCACGAAGTCCTGCGCGATATCGACTTTGATGTCAAAAAAGGCGACGTGATCTCCATCATCGGCGCGTCCGGCTCCGGCAAATCGACGCTGCTGCGCTGCGTGAATCTGCTCGAAACGCCAACGAGCGGCGACATTCTCTACCACGGCGAAAATGTCACCGGTAAAAGCGTCAACGCCGCAAAATACCGCTCCCACGTCGGCATGGTCTTCCAGTCGTTCAACCTGTTCAATAATATGACGGTTCTGAAAAACTGCATGGTCGGCCAGATGAAGGTGCTCGGCCGGAGCAAGGCGGAAGCGCAGGAGCAGGCCATGCGGTATCTGGAAAAGGTCGGCATGGCGCCCTATGTCAACGCCAAGCCGCGCCAGCTTTCCGGCGGTCAGAAGCAGCGTGTCGCCATTGCGCGCGCACTTGCGATGGACCCCGAGGTGCTCCTGTTCGACGAGCCGACAAGCGCGCTTGACCCGGAAATGGTCGGCGAGGTGCTCTCTGTCATGCAGGATCTTGCGCACGAGGGCATGACGATGCTTGTCGTGACGCACGAGATGGCGTTCGCCCGCGATGTGAGCCAGCGCGTCGTGTTCATGCACGAGGGCGTAATCCTGGAACAGGGCGCTCCCGAGGCCCTCTTCGGCGACCCGCAGTGCCAGCAGACAAAGGATTTCTTGGCACGATTCCGCAACACCTGATAATCCAGAAGCCTATTTTTTATGAAACGATACAAAAACGTACTGCCCCTACAACCAAACCAGAGAAATTGCAGCATACGCAAAACCAGCCTCCGCCGCAGCGGGGGCTGGTTTTATATATGCGGCTTATTTCAGTGTCTTGACCCATTCGCGCAGGGTATCCGTGCTCGTGCTGCTTCGGAAGACCTTGCCTTCGACCAGACGCGCGCCCTTGCAGCTGGGCGCGAGGGCCTTGTTTGTGCCGCCCATGCCGCTGCCGCCGGAGGTGGCAAACGGAACAACGGTCTTGCCGGTCAGATCACAGCTTTCCAAAAACGTATTGACGATGGTCGGCGCAACATACCACCAGATGGGGAAGCCGACGAAGACGGTGTCATAGTCTGCAATGTTTTTGCAGACGCCTGCGATTTCGGGGCGGGATGCGGGATTCTGCATCTCGATCGTGCTGCGGGACTGCTTGTCCATCCAGTTGAGATCGGCCTTTGTGTAGGGAACCTTCGGTTCAATCGCAAACAGATCGGCACCGATAGCGTCCGCCAGCGTCTGCGCCAGCTTTTTTGTCACGCCGGACGCGGAAAAATAAGCGACAAGTGTTTTACCCATGAGAAAAACCTTCTGTTTCATATTCTGTTTTCAGTATAGCAAAGCTGTCAAGCGTCGAGCGTTTCCAATAAAAAACTCACGGGCCGGAAGCCGTCGTTGCAGGAGATCATGGCAGAGCGCGGATTTTTCATCCATCCGTCATAAAGATTTTCCCCGCCGCTGGCCAATGCCAGCACAAACGGTGACATGCTCTCCCATGCGCTCAGGCAAAGCCCCTCCGGTCGGGTCCACCCGTCCGCCACAAACACTTGCCCAAGTGTCATGTCACACGGATGCTCCATCGGGTTTTCATATTGCGCCATCAGATCAGGATAGCAGGCCATCTTCATGACCGTGATTCTGACTTTTTTCATAAGCAGCCTCATTCCTGGTATCGGTGCACATACATCCTCGACAGAACTTCTTCTCCGTCACCCTGGGCCATGCAGAAAAAGTTCCAGCCATAGCGCTCGTAGAAGCCGGTGTGGTCGGTCAGCAGATAGAGTGTATCGATGCCTTTTTCGTGCATATCCCGGCAGACGAACTGTAAAAGCGCGCCCGCAATGCCGCGGCAGCGGCGATCCGGCTCGGTATAGACAGCGCAGACGTTCGGCGTCAGGTCCTTTCTGTCATGAAAGTCGTTTTCAATCACGCCCATGCCGCCGATGATGCGCGAACTCTCCAGCACCAGATACCACTGCGGCACAGGGCCTGCCTCACGCAGCGCATCATCCATGCTATCCAGATATGCCTGCTCCGGAACGCCCCATTTCGCGTGGAACCACGCGGCGGCCTGCGCTTTCAATTCCGGCCTGTCCGTGAGCCGGATGAGCGAATATTCCATAGGCAGTCCTCCTTTTTCTGTATTGATTATAATACACGCAGCAAAAAGCCGCAAGCCCGGAAAGGGGCCTGCAGCTTTTTGCATAAGGGGGTTATTCGTATTCCACGCCGTCGTGCTTGTGCACGCCGGTGACGGAGAATTCCACCCACTCGGACAGGTTGACCGCGTGGTCGCCGATGCGCTCGAAATACTTCGCAATCATCAGCAAATCCAGTGCAACCTCACCCTGGCCGGGTTCGCGGGCAATCGCGGATATCAATGCCTGCTTGACATTGGAAAAATCCTCATCGACCAGATCGTCCTGTTTTGCAATCGAGCGAGCCAAATCAACATCGCGCCGGACAAACGCGTCTACGCTCTGCGTGACCATGGAACTGGCCTGCTGTGCCATGCGGCAGACAAGTGTGCAGTCGAATGTATTGTGGCTGAGGAAAAACGGGATGATTTCCGCGATATCCGCTGCCTGATCGCCAATGCGTTCCATATCCGTGATCATTTTGAGTGCTGCCGAAATCTGCCGCAGATCACGCGCGACCGGCTGCTGCTGCAAAAGCAGCTTCAGGCACAGGGCTTCAATGCTCCGTTCCTGCTCGTTTGTCTGTTCCTCCAGTTCGGCGACCGGTGCGGCGGTTGATGCGTTCTGCTCCTCCAGCGCCTGTGCGGCAAGGCAGATGGCTTTCGCGCACGTTTCGCCCATCTGTGTCAACTCATCGTTGAGTAAGGCAAGCTGCTGGTCAAATTTACTTCTCATTATCCGAACCTCCCGGTGATGTAATCCTCGGTGCGCTTCTCCTTCGGCTGATAGAACAGCTTCTGGGTATCATCGTATTCGATGAGTTCGCCCAGCAGGAAAAATGCTGTTTTGTCCGAAATGCGCAGTGCCTGCTGCATGTTATGCGTGACGATGATGATGGTGTACTGCTCTTTCAGATTCGTGGCAAGTTCTTCGATCTTGGAGGTCGAAATGGGGTCGAGCGCGCTTGTCGGCTCGTCCATCAGCAGAACCTGCGGCTGCACAGCCAGTGCCCGCGCGATGCAAAGCCGCTGCTGCTGTCCGCCGGAAAGACCCAGTGCGCTTTTTTTCAGCCGGTCCTTGACCTCGTCCCAGATCGCCGCGCCGCGCAGCGACTGCTCGACGATTTCGTCGAGTTCATCCTTTTTGCGCACGCCGTGCGTCCGGGGGCCGTAGGCAATGTTGTCGTAGATGCTCATGGGGAAGGGATTTGGCTTCTGGAAGACCATGCCGATCTCGCGCCGCAGCTCGTTCACGTCCACGGATGGTGCGAAGATATCCTGTCCATTATATTTGATCTCGCCCTCAATGCGCACGCCCGGGATCAGATCGTTCATGCGGTCGAGCGTCTTGAGAAACGTCGATTTTCCGCAGCCGGAGGGGCCAATGAGGGCTGTGATGCTCTTTTCCGGGATGTCCATCGACACGCCCTTGAGTGCCTTCGTCTGCCCGTACCAAAGCTGCAGATCTTTGACTGTGATAATATCGTTCATACACGATTTCCTTTCAATACAGGCTCGAAGGCCAGTCCGTACCAGTGGCCGGGCTGCCGTTTGGCCGTTTCATGGATGCAGCTGTCGCAGAAATCTGCCGCACGCAGAAGCGCGGCCTCTGTGCGGCCCGCTTCAGGCCGCAGGGGTTGACAGATTTCATTGCTGGCTCCGTTTCTGGATCTGTTTTCCGACGATCCCGGCGGCAAGATTAATCAGAAGCGTCAAAATCATAAGAATGGCCGCGATGGCGAAGGCAACGTCAAATTCGCCCTCCTCCTTCGCGTAGGCGTACAGCGCGACCGTCAGCGTTGCGCCGGGGCTGGCAAGCCCAATCACGAATTTGTTCAGCGTGTGGGCAAAGCCAGCCGTGAATAAAAGCGCGGCGGATTCACCCAGAATACGGCCCGCAGAGAGAATGCAGCCGGTTACAATGCCATCGATGCAGCCCGGCAGCACGACCGTGCGCACCACGCGCCATTTACCCGCGCCAAGACCGAACGCGCCCTCGCGGTAGCTCTGCGGAACCGTCCGCAGACTTTCCTGCGTCGTGCGCAGGACGGTTGGCAGGTTCATGATGACGAGCGTCAATGCACCAGCCAGCAGGCTCGTCTGCATACCGAGAAATTCACAGAAGAACAGCATACCGACCAGACCGTAAATGATGGACGGAATGCCGGAAAGCGTCTCGGCGGCGTATTCAATGGCTGCGACAAGTTTCTTGTTCTGTGCATATTCCGTCAGATAGACTGCTGCGCCCACGCCGAGGGGCAGGACAATCAGCAGGGAAGCAAGCAGAATCTGCACCGTGTTGCAGATATCCGGCAGAATGCCGATCGCGCCGGTGATGTAACTCGGCTTTGTCGAGATCAGGTGCCATGTGACATACGGCAGGCCCTTATAGAGTACATACACAATCATGAACACGACCAATGCGGCCGTCAGCACGGCGGCAAGGAGCAGCAGCGCACGCATGACGGCGGTGTACACCCGCCTGGACGCGGATAGCTTGTTTGTCAGCATGGTTTTACTCCTTTTTGCGCTTCAGGAAGAAATTGAGCGCCGCATTGATGAGCATGATGAACAGATAAAGAACCAGAGCGATGGAAAACAGCGCCTGCCGCTGCAGGCCCGACGCGTAGGACATTTCACTTGCGACTGCCGTGGTCAGAAAACGCACGCTTTCAAACAGCGACGGCATATTCGGCGCGTTGCCCGACACCATCATGACGGCCATGGCCTCGCCGATGGCCCGGCCCACGCCGAGCACGACGGCAGCGGCAATGCCGCTTCGGGCCGCAGGTGCCGATACGCGGAACCACGTCTCGACCGGCGTTGCGCCGAGGGCCAGCGACGCGTCCTCATATTCCTTCGGAACCGCGTCGAGCGCGTTGACGGAGACTTTAAGGATGGACGGCAGGATCATAATTGCCAGCACGATCATGGCGGACAGCAGGCTTGCGCCATCCGGCACATGGAGCAGCTTCCGGATACCGGGAACGAGCACCAGCATGCCGACAAGACCATAGACAACCGACGGGATACCGGCAAGCAAACTGACTGCCGATTCCATGACGGAGCGGAGCTTCTTCGGGGCCATTTTGGAAAGAAACACCGCCGTCAGGAAGCCGACCGGCACGCCGAGCAGGATTGCGCCGCATGTGCCGTATACGCTGGTGAGGATGAAGGGGAGAATGCCGTATTTCGGGTCGGCGGCCGTCGAGGCCCACTCGGTGCCGAACAGGAATTTCCCGAGGCCGATCTTTGTGATGGCCGGCAGGCCGGATAGAATCAGGTACACGGTAATGAGCAGTACGCAGCCGACCGTAACCAATCCTAACAGGAGGAAGACGCCGTGTACGACGTCTTCCATTGTCTGTTTCTTTTTCATATCAGCCGTTCACCGGGACAGCACCGGCGGAGGTAATGTACTGGGCGGCTTCCGCGCTCAGAGCGAAGTCAAAGAACTTTTGTGCGTTGGCGGAGAGGGTTTCGCCGGTCTTGGTCACGAGGACGAACGGACGCTGGATGACATAGCTGCCGTCCTTGACGGTATCTTCCGAAGGAGCAACGCCGCCGACAGTCAAAGCTTTGACGGTGTCCTTGAGTGCTGCGAGGGAAGCATAGCCGATGGCATCCGGGTTCTGAGAGACGGTGGTGATGACGTCGCCGGTGGAGGTCAGTTCCTGACGGTACTGGCAGGCATCCTTGGTGCCGGTGATGGACTCGAAGCCGTCGCGGGTGCCGGAACCAGCTTCACGGCCGATGAGAACGATAGCTGCGTCATTGCCGCCAACCTCGGACCAGTTCGTGATCTTGCCGGTGTAGATATCGGCGATCTGTTCGACTGTCAGGTCGGAAACGGGGTTTTCGGGGTTCACGATCATGGCGATGCCGTCGAGCGCAACGGTCGTTTCGGTCAGCGTTGCCTTTTCATCATCCTTCAGCGCGCGGCTGGACAGGCCGATGTCGCAGCGGCCTTCGGAAACAGCCTGAATGCCGGAGCCGGAGCCGGTGGGGTTATAGGTCACGTCAATGCCTTCTTTTTCCTTAAATGCTTCGCCGAGCGTGCCGATGACCTTTTCCATCGAGGTCGAGCCGTCGGTCGTGACCGGGGAAGTATCCTTCTTCTCACAGCCTACAAGCGTCAGCGCGGCGAGGGCAATGACAAGTACAGTCGTCAGAATTTTGTTCATCTTTTTCATTTTGATGATCTCCTTTTTTTATTTGTTTGACATCTCGTCTACGGTCATCAGAATACTGCCGCAGTCTAAAATCCGAAAGCACGATCCGGTAAAACTTCAATCAAATTTTTCACCGCAATGTTAAATTACGCAAAAATCCCGGGTGGCCGGTAAAACCCTCGTGCGTTTATAATATTTAATGTATATTGCTGTACAAGGCGTCTGGCGCAGACATTTTTTGTTGTTAAAAAACACGGGAAAGGCTTGAAAAACCATGTAGTGTATGCTATCATTGGTATACATGCCAACAAGGAAGACTCCATTTAGATGGCCCTATGGCATTGGAAACGTTTTAACCCTTTTTCCTTCAAGCAAGCAGTTTGGGCTTCCCCGTCCCCCGCGGGGAAGCCCACCCCCCCTCTCTTGTAAAAAAGGCTCCCCTTGGGCACAAGGGGAGCTGTCAGCAAAGCTGACTGAGGGGATGCGAACGTCACAAATTTCGGAGCACTCTGAATTTTGAGGCATATCCCCTCCGGCATTTGCTGACGCAAATGCCACCTCCCCTTACCGCGCGGGACGCGGCAAGAGGAGGCTTACGGGATGGATTTTCGCCTACAAATTGATATGCCCAATTTTGGAGGGCAGAATATGCAGAAAAAGTACAATTCGCAGCTGGTTCCTTTTGCGAGACAGCTTCGCAGTGAAATGACAAAAGAGGAACGGCACCTATGGTATGATTTCCTGCGCACCTATCCAATTCGTTTTTCCAGACAGAAGGTACTGGGGAAATATATAGCGGACTTTTACAGCGGCACATACGCATGCACTGCCCGTTTCGGTGTAGGGGTCGATGCCTACATCGACCCGGCAGATTGCACCGTTTTTACGGTAATCTGCGGCGAATTCGCAACTTCCAGGCGGGCCGATGTAGGCATCGGCCCCTACAGAGTACTGCGAGAATTCACGGCTGCTCATCGGGCAGACAGAGGCGTCCGCCCCTACGCCAGCTGCGGAAACCCTACACAAAATAGGAAATCAATGGCTTTTTGACAGACTGGGCTCCCCTTGGGCACAAGGGGCCGATTCCCCCTATCAGGGGGAAATGGCCCGAAGGGCCAAAAGGGGTAGGGGCGCTGTCAGCAAAGCTGACTGAGGGGATGCGAACGTCACAAATTTCGGAACACTCTGAATTTTGAGGCATATCCCCTCCGTCATTTGCTGACGCAAATGCCACCTCCGCCTTACCGCGCGGGGCGCGGCAAGGGGAGGCTCACCCGGAGCAAACCCTCCACCAATCCATCAAAAAACGACCCTCAAATTTGTGGAAAATAACCCCTATTTTTTCTTGCGCAGAGGCCTATGGTGTGGTATGATAAGGAAAACTGAAAAAGTGTGACCACCCGCCGGACGAAGAATGCCTCTGCCCGGCGCGAAGCGTCTGTAAAAATACAATGGCTGTGCCATTTTTAACATAGATGCAGTTTCCACACACGAAACAAACAATACAAAGGAGGAGATCTGAAGTAATGAAGAAGAGATTCGTTGCTTTTTTGTTAGTTCTGATTATGGTGCTCGGCATGCTGCCTGTGTCGGCGATGGCGGCGAGTAATAGCACGGTCGTGCTGCATCCGTCTGTGAACAGAACTGTCACCGGCGTGAAAGTCAAGGTCGGTGATACAATCAGCGGCCATACGGTAAGTACAATCAGCGGCTATGACATCACGGTTGATCTTGGCAAGTACAACGTCAACAACGATACGTTCAGACTTCCGTATGCCAAGGACATCTGGGAAGGTGTAGACAACAATAAGGTTGACTACATTTCTTGGGCTGGCGGTGGCAGCAACAAAAGAAGTGAAGGCGGCTCCGCGCTCCTTGTCAATGGTAAGAACACTGCTTACTATTATTTTAAGGGTGCAACCCCCACCAAGTACACCTACCATCTGATTCACGAGTTTAACTACGTTGGTGGTAAACGCTGGGATATTATGGCAACTACAGCGGCGGAAAGCTACCAGATCGACGTCAACAAAGGCAAGCCGACCCGTGACCGCTACAAGTTCGATGGTTGGGCAGACACGGCGAATGCTACGACTGCGAGCTACTTCGGCGGCGAACTGATTACGCTGACCAAGGACAATCCGATCAAGACCATCTATGCCGTCTGGAAGCCAATCTTTGAACTGCGTTATGATGCGAATGGCGGCACCGGTGCGCCGGATAGTCAGACGTATACGGCATTGTCTGCAACGTCGACACAGGCTACCTTTACCGTCCCCAATCAGACCCCGACCAAGGAAGGCTACACCTTCAAGGGCTGGGCTGACAGTGCGACTGCGACCGATGCGCAGTATCAGCCGGGCGGCACGATTGCCGTTAAACATGAAAACAGCCCCAAGACCGTCTACGCCGTCTGGGAAGAGAGCGATCCTCAGCCCCCGCTTATTCCTGCTCCCTCCTATGACGATCTGAAATCTGCTATCGGGCAGATTCAGGTAAAGGACGTCAGCACGCCCAGCTGCGGGACGGAAAACTACGACCTGATCGACAACACGGAGAGCGAGCCGTTCAACTGGACGAAAACGGCGAGAGCGGATCAACCGGGGAAATACGACGTGACCATCAAGACCGCGCCGTATGTCGCAAAGTACAACAGCGAAAAAACGAAGACGCATGAGCTCAACAATGCGAACCAGACAACGCTGAAGCTTGTAATCAGCTACGAGAATAACAAGTGGGTACTGGACGACGGCCTGCGTGTGATCGAGGTTAAGCACAGCGAGCAGAACCCGCCCACGGATATCCCGAACCCCAATCCGGGTAACATTGCCGAAAACCTCAAGGTCAAGGTCGTGTGCACCACGCCGAACTCCGGACATGAGCCTGCATTCTACAGCCTGATCGACGGAACCTTCACCCATACCGACATTGAGCAGTCCGGTGATTATCCGACCTGCTCGATCACGATCACTCCGACCAGCTATATCAGCAAATACTCGGATGATACAAGCTGCGAGCATACCACATCCGACCAGCCCAAGACCGTGCTTCTGTTCTGGAACAAAGAAGTGCAGAAATGGGCTGTGAACGATGACCAGATCGGCCTGAACGGTGTTGTTTTCAACGCGGTCTGCGAAGCTGTCCCCGACACCTTCACCGTCACCTACACCGACGGCGTTGAAGGCGAGGAAATCTTTAAGGACGACGTCCACACCGGCCTCAATGCAGGCGACGCGACCCCCGCGTTCGTGGGCGGCACTCCGAACCGTGAAGGCTACACCTTCGCAGGCTGGCAGCCCGAAGTTACAGAAACGGTCACGGAGACTGTGACCTATGTTGCGATGTGGACGCCTGTGGAGCCCAAAGCCCCGACGGCTGACGATCTGAAAAAGCTTGAAATGGCTGTTCAGGTCAAGTGCGTCGTAGATGATTCGCAGCAGCATACGGAAGCCTACGGTCTGCTCGGCGTTTACGATGAAGACTACTTCGTCGGCGAGCCGAGGAAGGACGGGGACGACTGGCTTTGCGACATCAACTATTACCCCGAACGCTATGTGGCCGCGTTCAACACGACGTTCCAGAACCTGAAACATGTCCAAAACGATGAGAAGATCGTTCCGGTCACGCTGATCTGGGACGGGGGCAGCTGGCAGATCAAGACGCAGGGCCGCGTACATGTGACGGAGGTATACACCGTCACCTACACCGACGGCGTTGAGAACGAAGAAGTTTTCGCCGATCAGGTCTATTCTGACCTTAGGAAGGATTCCACGACCCCCGCGTTCAACGGCACCCCGACCCGCACCGGCTACACCTTCGCAGGCTGGGAGCCCGAAGTTGCGGAAACGGTCACGCAGACTGTGACCTATGTTGCGAAGTGGGAAAAGAAGACCTACAAGGTCGTTGCCAAGCTGTATGTGAACGGCAAACCGGCTTACTATCAGAACGAGGATTTCTATACCTATAAAGTTTCCGGACTTTATGGTGAAAACATCGATTTCGACACCATCAAGGCAGAAGCAGTGGAGCAGGCGAAGCAGATCAAGAAGGCTTCCGCTTCCTACACCGCTGTGATCCTTGAGGATCACGAGCCGAACCCCGTCTGCACGACCTTTGGCGAGCATCAGCCCGGTCAGGCTACGCACTATGTCAAGGTCAATGTCAAGACCGAAGAGAATGTCGTGATCTTCCAGTCCTTTGAAGGCAAGACGGATCTTACGAAGCTCCACACCACGACTGCGCCCTATGGCACCAACGTTGTTGAGTTCCTGAACGGCCTCGGCCTCGATCTCGATGTCGCTGGCTATACGCTCGACACGGCCGAAGACGGCAATACCAACTGGTACAAGAAGGACAGCCCCAAGTGGACGTTCGGCGCGAACGATACGATCAACGGCTGGACGAATGTTCTGCTCAAGTACACCATCACCCCGCACAACATCTACGCATTCGCAAGACTGAACAGCTATTTTGCACCGCTGACCACGAAAGAGTTCGATACGCCCATCACGCTGAACGAGGCGACCCTGTCCCGTCTCGGCCTCGGCAGCTACAACAGCCTCGGCTACATTTCTATCGGCAGCTTTACCTTCGATGCAATGCCGCTGGCGGGCGATCAGTACTTCGGCGATGATGCGGAACTGAGCGCAGTTGCTGAGAAGCTGGCGACCGACATCGCCCTCGAAACCGGCGTTTCTGACAAGATTGCCGAGAAGATCGCATGGACTGTCCTGTACAAGACCGTAAACGAAGAGGACATGGCGCCCGGCTATCCGGCAACTGACGGCTACCAGCTGTCCGGCAACCTGGATCTCGCAACTGTGATGTTCAAAGCAGGCGGCGAAAACGTCACGGGCATGCCCGCTGTCAACTACACCTACGACGACATCCTTGAGATCCACGACTTCTATTTCACCGGCGACACCTTCACCCTGCCCGCTGACCCGACCCGCGAAGGTTATAGCTTCGAGGGCTGGAGCGTTACGGTCATCCCGGCTGAAAATGATGCCGACCACCTTGACGCTGACGGTGCAGACGATGCGGCCGATGAAACGCTCCTCAAGGCTGGCGACACCTACACCATCACCGCGGGCGGCGTGAAATTCACCGCACAGTGGAAGAAGAAGACGTTCACAGTCAAGTACTACCTCCCGGATGAAACCGGTGCGTGGGTAGAAAAGAAGATGGACACGGTTGACTCTGTTGACTATGCCACCTACAGCCTGTGGACTCCGAATGCAGAAGATGGTTACGAATTCAGCGGCTGGTATCAGAAAACAGCTGATATTGGCGTAAAAGCTAAGGTCGAAAAGCTGTACATGGCCAAGGAATGGAAGCTCTACGGCAAATTTACGCCCATTGAGTACACCATTCAGTATGTATACAACGACGGCAAGGCCACCAGCACCAACCCCACGACGTACACGGTTGAGAGCGATACCATCACGCTGGCCGATGCGACCGGCGCTGACTGGGGCAAGACGTTCCTTGAGTGGCACGACGAGAACGGCCAGAAGATCACCGAGATCCCCACTGGCTCGACTGGCGACCGCGTTATCACGGCATACTGGAACTGGCCTGTCCATCTCCACTACCTCGATAAGGACAACAACGAGATCGAAAGCGCTACGCTCTATGTCAGCGAGCTTGAACCTGGCGCATGCGTCCTGCCGACCGGCGAAAAGACCGGTTATGACTTCGACGGCTGGTATGAAGCCAAAAAGGATATCGGCACCGCCAGTCACAAGCTGAACGCTCTGTCCATAGCCAAGAAGTGGGAGCTCTACGGGCGCTACACGGCAAAGACCGACGTGAGCTACACGGTCAAATACCTGCGTGAAGGCGACAATAAGGTTCTCGCGCCTGAAAAGGTCGTGACCGATCAGACGTTCGACACCGAAGTGACCGAGCAGGCCGCAGACGTGGTCGGCTACACGCCGGACGCACCCAGCAAGACGATGATCCTTGATGAATACAACAAGGTTCTCACGTTCTCCTATTCGGCCAAAACCTACCGCTACGAGATCCACTACTTCCTGCAGGAGCCCGACGGCTCTTATATGGAAAAGGAAGTAGACACGACCCCCACCGGCGTATTTGATACGACGGTCACGATCACCCCGGATCCCAACAGATACGGCGCGCACTATTCCTACAACAGCGTCAAGAGCGTTGTCTCCGGCGTTGTTACCGTGGATGATCCGGCGACGATCCTGAAGCTCAATGTCTACTACGATCTGGACTTCCATACCCTGACGTTCGACACCATGGGCGGCTCCGCCATCGACCCGGTCACGGTCCGCCACGGCAATGCAGTTGCAAGACCCGCTGACCCGACCAAGGACAAGTACACGTTCATTGGCTGGTATGCCGACCCCGAATTCACCGAGGAGTATGACTTCACAACGGTTCTGGAAGCAGACAAGACCATCTACGCCAAGTTTGAACTGACGTCCACCCCGATCGGCGACATTTATGTCCGCTACGACGTCCTGCACATCAAGCAGCTGCCCGACGGCTCCTATGATCTTGCCAACGCTGAGGTCGAGCACCTGAGCGCCAAGAAGGACACCACCGTCACCGCGGTTGTCAAGGATTACAGAGCAACGCATCACATCAACGTCAACAGCACCCTGAGCAAGCTGACTGACACCGCCATCCAGCCCTATCCCGGCGCGGACGGCAAGCCTGTCTACACCATCCTGTCGGTTTACTACGATCTGGACTTCCACACCCTGACCTTCGACACCATGGGCGGCTCCCGCATTGACCCGGTCACGGTTCGTCACGGCAATGCAGTTGCGAAGCCCAAGGATCCCGTCAACGGCGGCTACATCTTCGACGGCTGGTACACTGACAAGACCTACAGAACCCCGTACAACTTTGCGACTGTGCTGACGCAGGATACGACGATCTACGCCAAGTGGTTCCTGATCGCCCTGCCCGGCGTCACCATCAAGAAGACCACCCCGAAGCTGAACACGTCTGATCACTTCGCGTACGTTCAGGGTTATCCCGACGGCACCGTGAAGCCCACGGGCAACATCACCCGCGCTGAGACGGCCGCGATCCTCTTCCGTCTCATGGACGAAGGCTCCCGCAAGACCTATTACTCCACCAAGAGTGGCTTCCGCGATGTCGCCACCGGCAGCTGGTACAACACCTACGTTGCGACTCTGAACAACGCCGGCGTTATCACCGACAGTTCCAACGGCTATTTCCGCCCGAATGAAGCCATCACCCGTGCGGAACTCGCAGCGATGCTCGCCAACTTCACCGAGACGGCTGGCGCTGCGAACTACTTCAACGACGTGTCTGCCAGATACTGGGCAGCCAACGCCATCGCCATCTGCGCCAAGCTTGGCTGGATCACCGGCTATCCCGACGGCTCCTTCCGTCCGGACAGAAACGTGACCCGTGCTGAACTCATGGCCATGATCAACCGTGCCACCGGCCGCGCACCCAAGTCCGCCGACGCATTCCTGCCCGGCATGAAGACCTGGAGCGACAACACCGCCGATAAGTGGTACTACCTCGACGTGCAGGAGGCCACCAACAGCCATTCCTACACCGTCAAGGATTCCGAAAAGTGGACGGCTCTGAACGCCGACCCCAACTGGTCGCTGTACGAGTAATCCGCACGACCCCTGAATCCCCAGTATAACCCAGCATTTCAGCCGCTGCCGCCGTTTCGGCGGCAGCGGCTGGGAGAAATAAAAGGTCTTCTGAGCCATTCGGCAGCAGCCCTTCCGCTTAACCGCCGAAGCTTTTGCCGACTGGCTCAGATGCCGTTTAAAAAGAAGGAGAACGAACATGAAGAAAGCCAAAAAACTCATTTCCCTGCTCCTCGCCCTGACCATGCTCCTCAGCATGATCCCGATGGCCATGGCTGCGGAAACAACAGTTAATCTCGGTAGGACCAAACTTGACGATGCCATTTTGGAAAAGGGAACTCCGTCCAGTTTTTCGCATCTCCGCGATATGAAGGACGGCAGTGCAGCAAAAGGCGTCGGTGAGACTGGCTTTTGGCAGAGACTCCCGAGAAACACTGTTGTCGGATATGGCACGGTCACGCCTGTGAACTATGCTGTTCCCAAGGAAGGCAGCGTCACGGTTTCAAACGAAGGCGTCATTGGCGACTTCTCGTTCTCGCTTGAACCGTGGGCAGGCAATGAATTCACGACCAATCCGCCTTGTCTGCAATTCAACTACACGGCACTTGCAGTTGGTTCCACGACGGTTACTGTTAAGTATTACTACAATTATGGCCTGATTAACATTCAGGGCGGTCGTACATGGTATGAAGAGACTGCAACCTTTACCATCAATGTCAACGATGGCGATATCAACAAGCCCAGCAAGCCCACCGTCGATGACGTAAAGCGCTTCCGCAACTATGTCAACTCGACCAGCTCCTCCAAGGGCGCTGTCTACATGTGGTGTGATACCTATGACCATCAGGCATGGTTCGATTATATCACCGAGGTTGATGACGCATATACTCTTGGTGATGTCGTTGCCAATGACGGCTCGGTTCTGTCTAAGTACACCTATCCGTGGGTTTGCGTCATGACCCTCGATGCTAACAAGTATCTGGATGCCTATAACTATGAATTTGACGATGAGTGGGGTACACACTATCTGAAGGACGGTCAGGCCGCAACAGAGACTGCAACGTGGTACTGGAATGCAGACCTCTCCAAGTGGCAGTTCCGCAGCTCAGAAGCTCCCATTTACATCGACATCACCCACACTGCCCCCACCCCGGAAGTGACAGAATACACCGTTACCTACAAAGACGGCGTTGACGGCGCTGCATTCGCTGACCAGACCTACACCGTCAAGGAAAACGACCCGACCCCTGCATTCGAGGGTGAACCCACCCGTGAAGGCTATGTTTTCCTCGGCTGGGAACCCGAAGTTGCCGAAACCGTTACCGGTGATGCGACCTACGTCGCAACGTGGGAACTGGAAACCTACACCATCACCTATGATTTCCGCAAGGTCGTCAAGACCAGCGATGTCAAGAACTTGAACAACCCCACGACCTTCACGATCGAAGACCTGCCCCTCACCCTCAAAGCCCCGACGTTCAAGAACAACGAATGGCCGCAGAAGTTCCTCAACTGGCGCGATGTGGACGGCAATGTTGTCACGGAAATTACCGAGCCCGGCGACATCACGCTCTGTGCCTATTATCAGTATCCTGTCAGATACCGCGTATATGACGAGGACGGCAAAGTGGTCGAAGCCCTGACTGTCATTGACTGGTACAACGAGGATGATTTTGCTTCCTACGAGGTCAGACCCGCAACTGTTGACATGCCCGGTTATGAACTCGACGGCTGGTATCAGACGCTGAAGGATGCAGGCAATGTAAACAAGCGCTTTGGCTCGCTCTACATGGCCAAGAAGTATGAACTGGTCGGCAAGCTGAACTGCTGCATCAACGTCACCGTTGAAGTCAACGGCGAAACGGTCAACGAGCAGAAGTTCACGGGCGCCAAGGGCGGCACGCCGGACTATCGTTTGCTGTATAGTGATATTGTGATATCGGCTGCTGCTGATGGCAGTCTGGTGGAATATGCAACGTACATTGATGGTGAGCGTTCCACTGGTACGCTCCCGGTCTTCGGCACCAACGCGAACGTGAGAATCGTTATCACAACAGCATCGATTGGATAATGCGCTGAACGCGTAGTATCAAACCCCATACAAAAAGCCTCTCCCACCTCGGGAGAGGCTTTTTCTTGTCACTAAGGCTCCCCTCTCAGAGGGGGCTTCGTGGGTGCGCTCCGCCGAGTCGGAAGGGGCTGCAGGCAGTACGAATTCACATTGGACTTCCGCTTTTCGCTGCTGCCTGCCGCTCAACCCACTCAGGCGCTTTACGCTGGTTCCTCTTTTTAGGGGAGCCTTTTGCGCGAAAAGAGGAGCAAAAAACAGTGGACTTTTCCGCCCGGCTGCGGTATGATAAAAGCAATCGAATAACGAAGATGTGTAGCTGTATTTTGCCGCGGTGTTCGGCAGGATATGGTGAAAAAAGAATGGACCTACTCGAAAGAACTGTGCGCGAGAGGGCCGCTCCGAAGCGCGAAAGCGCCGGGTCGAAAGACAGCCATTGCGGGAAACCGTGAGAAGGTAGGAGCAGCACGCGGGCGGATATCCGCCTAGATCGCAAGTCAGGAGAATTGCTCTCTTCGGTTATAGCTGCGAACACCGGATCCGTGTGCGGATCGGGTGTTTTTGTTTTGCACTGGAGGCCTCTATGAGAAAGCTTTGGAATATGCGCTGGTTCCGCGTTTTGTTCGGCGTGGTTTTGACTGCCGCGCTGCTGGCGCCGGTCGTGCTTCCTGCGCTGCAGATGCAGCAGAAGGAGCCGGAAAACCCGATACGAAAGGAGAATATCCAGCCGGTCAGACGGCTGAGTTTTGGCGACGGAGACGGCGGAACGCTTGCCGCCGCGCCGCTTTCGCATGAAGACAGTTCGGGCGGCGGCAAGTCGGAACAGGAGCAGCAGCCGGAGCAGCCGCCGGAGGAGAACACCGACGAGACGCCCGAGAAATCCCCCGAGCAGCCGCAGCCCACGCCTGAGCCGCAGCCCGGACAGGCAGGCAGTGAACAGCCCGGCGAGGAAACCGGTGGCCAGACGGACGATGCCGGAGACGAGGCGCAGCCCGATGCGCTCGACCTCGGACTGGTGCTCAGCTGGTACCGCTACGGTGGGGAGCGGTATCGCTCGATCTGCCCGGCGGACACGACCGTGCGGCAGGATGTGCGCACCGCGCAGCTTCCGGACGGATATCTCCGCTATGAACTGGACCTGCGCGGACTCGACGCAGTCGATACGCAGATCACCGGCGTGCAGCTTTCGGAGAACAACGGCGCCTATGAACCGGCGGATGTCCGCGGCAGCATTGAAATGCAGGTCGGCCCACAGGGCGAGGACAGCTATTACACACTCCGCGTGCAGGCTGTCTGCACGCATGTGCTGGAGGATGGAACGCGGCAGGAGCAGGAGACCGAATTCTGCTTCGTGCTGGTCTATTCCGACGAATTGGATTTGGAAGCGCAGCTGCAATGGAATCTGGCCAGCGGCGGCGCGGCCAGTCTGCGCTGCCAGCCCGGCAGACAGGCGGCGCGCACAGTCAAAAGCGATGAAATCAGCGAAAATCTCCTGCGCTACAGCTTCCGTCTGGGTGGCGAAAGCGCCGAGGACGCGAAGATTCTCTCTGCCGAGTACCGCAGCGCAGATGGGCAGAGCGGTACGCTGCAGACAGACGGCGGCGCGCTGACGCTCCAGAGCGATGCGGACGGAAAAAATACCTATACGATCGCCCTTCTCACCGAAATCAACAGCGGCGGCCGGACACGGCAGCTGACGTTCACGTTCCTGCTGGAATGGCAGGAGGAACAGGATATCCGGCTGAATCTCGTCTGGATGAAAAACAGCACCGAGGCGCAGAGTATTGTCTGCGAACCCGGCGACCGCGTTTCCGCCGAGATCCTCCGCACCGAGTTGAAACTCGGAGAATTCAGCTACCGGCTTGAACCGGATGGCCGGGATGCAGAGCAGCTGCGGATTATTTCCGCCAGTCTTGCCGCAGAGGGCGGCGCGGCACAGACGCTTGCCGTCCCGGACGGCAGCACCGTCCTACGCATCCCGGACGGCGCCGCGTCGATCAAATATACTCTGACCGTGCAGGCGCGGTATCAGAAAAGCGACGGCAGTCTGAAAAACCTGACATTTACTTATGTGCTCCGCTATTCCGGCGATGTGAGTCTGGAACTGCGCTATACGCTGCTGAACGGGACACAGACCGCGATCCGCTGTGCGAACGGGCAGAACAAAACGGCACAGACGGTCTACAGTGACGAGGTAACGGACGGCGTTCTTGCCTATACGCTGGCGCTGACCGGCGGCGACGCGGCCAGCGGCGTCGAGATCAGCGACGTTTCCTGTTATCAGTCCGGCAGCGGCAGAACGAAAGCACTCGGCGCTGATGCGTCTGGCCAGATCGAACTGCTGGTCAACGAAGACGGCAGCGAGGGCGAAAATACCTTCACCGTAACGGCCAAATCCGCAGCCGGAGAACAGTACACCTTCAGAATCAATGTTCCCTACAAGCTGCGCGGCGACGGGAAGGTTATCATCGAGACGAATCTGACCGACGGGCAGAAGGTGATGAACGGGACGGAAATCATGCTGACCGTGAGCGCGTGGAGCGAAAAGGAGGACGGCACGCGCATCGCGCAGATGACTGCCTCCGATACCGTTGTGACGCTGGACGGCGTGGTGCAGCGCAGCGGCGGCGCGTCAGGCGATCGGCTGCAATACAAGCTTGTACCGGAGAATCCGGCGGCGGGCGACGAAAACGAGCATACGCTGGTCATCAGCTGTGAAGATGCCTACGGCAACAGCGACACGATTACGCTGACCCTTCTGGGTGAACGCACCCGCAAGGGCGAGCCCATTGGTCATGCGACAATCTACATCGACATGACGGTGCTGGGCCTCGGCGTGACATCTCCGCTCAGCTACGAGGTGCTTTCCGGCGAACCCGCGTCCTACAGCGTAGCAAAGGCCGTCTGGGGCTACGACGCGGGCGACCCGTTTGGAACGTCAGCTAACACGTTCGGCTGGCCGAGTTCTGAGGCCGCATATAACGGCAGTCTCGACAGTCAATTCTATCTCAAACGCCTCGGCAACGGCAGCAGCATGGGCACCAGCGCCAACGCGCTACACGGCAGCTGGTCCGACTACGGCTCGGACCGTGAATCCGTCCTTGCCGCCATCGACGGCATTTTCGGCGAAAATTCACCCTATGCCGCGCTCTGGCGCAGCATCTATCTGGCAGGCATCAGCCTGAACGGCTGCCACGATACCTCCGTTGGAGAGTTTGACTTCGCATACGGCTCCGGCTGGCTGTATTCAATCGGCGGCGGAACCTATTATCCGACTACGAGTCTTGCTGATTACGAATTGCAGGACGGCGACGTGCTGGTGCTGCGCTATACGCTGGCCTATGGCCGCGACGTCGGCAGCGGCGACATTGGAAACGCGTTCTGCGTGTCCATGCTCAACGGCTCGCTGAACGTTTCACACCAGTGGTCGCAGGACGGCACAGAACCGGCCGTCTGCGCAAGCTGCGGCAAGATCCGCGCATGTGAGCATCCGCAGACGGAATACCGCGAGACAGAAGACGGCACGATGTGCTATGAATTCTGCCTCAAGTGCCAGAAAGCCATCACAGATCCGGAACTGCACGACTGGCAGATCACACCGATCGAACAGAACGACGAGCAGCACAGCAAGACCTGCCGCCGCTGCGAAAAGCAAATCGAAGAGGAACACCGTTTTGAATTCATAGAAGACACTGCCACCTGTAAACAGGAGGGCGAGACAGTCTCCCGCTGTATGGACTGCGGCTATGAAAAGCGTGAACCGTCCGAGAAACTCAGCCATAGACCTGCGATCCATGTCAGTGAACAGGAACACTGGGAAGAATGCGAGGTCTGCGGCGAGGAGATCGAGGGCTCACGCGCCGAACACCGCTACGAATGGGACGACGGTCTGCAGGACTGGGCCTGCACCTGCGGTTATACCCACAAGGAGGTCTGCAAGGGCACGCTGGAAGCTATCTTGGACCTTTGCACCTGCAGTCATGAGACGACACGGTGCAGCGGCTGCGGCAAGACGTTTGAGCGCGACGCGCCCGGCGCGTTTGACTACCCGCACAGCTATGAGATCGTCGTGGATGAATGCACCTGCAGCCTTGAGGTAAAGCAGTGCGTGTACTGCGGCGACAAAAAGGAGCAGCCGGGTACCTATGAGAACTATCCACACAGCTATGTAGACGGCTTCTGCCGCTTCTGCGGCGCGCCGGAGCCCGTTACCCCCGGCCCAGACCCGGATCCAGATCCAAATCCCGAACCCGGCCCGGAACCCGATCCGGGTACGGAGGAAGGCCCAGAGGAATAAACAGGAGGAACACAGATGCAGGAAAAAATCAAGGAAATTTTAGACCAGATCGAAACCGTGATCGTTGGCAAGAACGAGGTCATGGAGCGTATCCTGATGGCGATTCTGGCGGGCGGTCATGTGCTGATGGAGGACGTGCCGGGCGTTGGTAAGACGACAACGGCCATGACGTTCGCGCGCGTGCTCGGCTTGCAGACGCGTCGTGTGCAGTTCACCTCCGATACCATGCCGTCGGATATCATCGGCTTTTCCGTCTATGACAAGGACACCGGCAAGCTGGTCTACAAACCCGGCGCGGTTATGACGAACCTGCTGCTGGCCGACGAGATCAACCGTACCTCCAGCAAGACGCAGTCCGCGCTTCTGGAGGCGATGGAAGAGGGCCATGTCAGCATCGACGGCAAAACGCATCCGCTGCCCGACCCGTTTATCGTCCTTGCAACACAGAACCCCGCCGGCTCCGCCGGTACGCAGATGCTGCCGAACTCGCAGCTTGACCGTTTTCTGGTCAAGCTGACCATGGGCTACCCGGACTTCAAAAGCCAGGTCAGCATTCTCGAAGAGCGGCATACGGAAAACCCGCTGGACCGCGTCCAGCCCGTCGTCGGTGCGGAGGAGTTGAACGCGCTCAAGCAGCGTGCGGCAGCTGTGGAAATGAAGACAAGCGTTTATGAATACGTCACGCGTCTGGCGGAGGCGACGCGCGTACACCCGCTGGTGCAGCTGGGCCTCAGCCCGCGCGGCGCGCTGGCCGTTTGCCGGATGGCAAAAGCATACGCCTATGTGCAGGGCCGCGATTATGCGATGCCCGAGGACGTCGCGGCGATCTTCCCGGACGTCTGCTGCCACCGCCTGATGCTGAGCACAAAGGCCCGCATGATGGAGCGCAGCGCAGCACAGATCGTGGATGAAATTCTGAAAAACGTGGAAATGCCGGTCATCCGCAGGAGCCGGGAGGGCGTATGACCGTACTTCGGATCGGATATGCGCTGCTCCTGCTGACGGTTCTGGGGCTGGACGCGTTCTGCGGCAGCATCCTGAGCGCAGCGGCGACAGCCCTTCTCGTGCTGACGCCGCTGGTCTGTGCTCTGCTGCATCTGCGTGCGGCGAAAAAGCTGCGCGTGCGGCTGGACGCGCCGGTCAATCTGGAAAAGGGTGAAGCGGGCACGCTGCGCATCCGCGTGGAAAATGCAAGTGCACTGCCTGTATGCCTGCTCGGCGTGCGGCTGCGGCTGACGAATCTGCTGACCGGCCAAACCGCCGTCCGGCACTACCGGCTGACAGCCCTGCCCAAAAGAACAAGCGTGTCGGAATACCGCATTTCCAGCGCGCACTGCGGCAGGATTCAGCTGACGGCAGAGCGCTGCCGCCTGTATGACCCGTTCGGGCTCATCGGCATCCGGCTGGGTGAGCCGTCAGTCGCGGCCATGACCGTGCAGCCGAAGGGCTTCGTGCAGAGCGTCTATGTTTCGCCGGATGCGAACTGCCCGGACGACAGCGAGAATTATTCGCCCGACCGGACGGGATACGATCTGGCCGAGGTCTACGCCCTGCGTGAATACGCGCCCGGCGACAGCCTGCGGCAGATGCACTGGAAGCTGTCCAGCAAACTCGACAAGCTGGTCGTCCGGGAGCCGTCGCTCCCCGTGCGCCGTTCTGTACTGGTGTTCTGGGAGCGGACGCAGACCGCCTCGCCGGAGCAGTCCGACGCGCAGGCCAATGTTGTCATTACGGCCTGCCGGTCGCTGCTGGAATCCGGCGTGCAGTTCACCGTCTGCTGGAACGACGCGGCGGAGCAGCAGTGCGTGAGCCAACCCGTGCGCAGTGTCGATGAATTGACGGGCCTTCTGCCGCGTCTGCTCTCCGCAGGCACGGCACAGGGCGAAAGCGGCGCGGCGCTGTTCTGCCGGAGCAGCGGCGAGGCCATTCTGTCGCACATTTTGTACATTACGGGCTGTGTCCCGGAGGACGCGGCTGAGCTCGGGCGCTTCGGCCGCCTGACCATATTAAGCTGCGGGGCAGACGCGCCGGAGGCGATCGCCTTCGACGCAGAGCACTATGCCGAGCAGCTTTCTGAACTCGAAATTTAAGGGGGAACGGGCATGAAAAAACAGGATACTGCCGCGTTTTCCCTCATCCGCTGCGATACGGAGAAAAAAATGCCCGCACTGGCGGTGCGTGCAATCCGTGCCGCGCTCTTTTTCGCCGGACTTCTGACTGCGGCACAGGGAGCCGCCGGGATCTGGACAAACTACGGCTGGCTTTGGGCCGCCGCAGGCGCTGCGGCGCTGGTCTGGCAGAGCGTGGCGCTTGGACTCCCGCGCCGCTGGCTCCGCGCTGTGCTTCCGCTGCTCTGCCTGACCTGCACAGCGGTCTTTTCCGGGCGCTTCCTCGCGGGAGCCATTACGGTCAGCAGCGCCGCGTGCGAGACGCTGACGAAGGCCACGGGACATATCCTCCTGCCGCTGGCCGGAGTGGGAGCGGACGCGGCACTTTTTGTGGCTATTTCGGCAGCGCTGCTCGGCACGCTCTGTGCCTATGCTGTCCGCTGGTCGCCGACCGTCTGCGGCCTGCTGCTGACGGCGCTGTCTGCGGCACTTCTGGCGCTGATAAAACCGGCTGCGGCGCAGGTCTGGATGGCGGTGTTCCCGCTGTGCGCGGCGCTGCTGCTGGCAGGCGGCGCGGCAGACCACAAAGAATCCGTTCCGCTGCTTTTGGGATATAGTACGCTTCTGGCGCTGGCGGGCGTGCTTGCCGCCGTGCTTCTGGCTGTACCGGGTCTGCGAAGCGGTGCGCTGTTTTCCGAGTGGGGCGCGGCCTCTCGCGCGGCGCTGCATGAACTCCGGTACGGAGCCGGACAGGCAGTGCTGCCGGAGGGGGAATTTTCCGGGTTTTCCGCCGCTTCTGAGCAGACGCCGTGCCTGACCGTCACGATGGAGCAGCCGACGGCGCTCTATCTGCGCGGCTTTACCGGCGATACCTTTACCGGCACGGCATGGCAGGCGCTTGATACGCAGACGCTTGCCGAACAGACCGATCTGCTGTACTGGCTGCACAAGGAGGGCTTCTACCCGCAGACGCAGCTTGCCGCCGCGTCGCGCGGCCTGCAGCGGCAGGAGCAGGCGCAGACAGTCCTGATTGAAAATACCGGCGCTTGCAGCGCCTATGTATACGCGCCCTACGCGCTCTCCGCGCTCCCGCAGGAAGGTGCACTGCGCACAGACAGTCTGGAAAGCACCCAGATCCCGACAAGCGGCCTGCGCGGAGCGCGGCAGTACCGCTTCACCATGCCCCTTGCGCCGGAACAGACAACAGCAGAGCTTCTGGACACACTGCGGGAGCAGCCGGAGACGGCGGACGCCTACCTCAGCGCGGAGGGCAGCTACCGCGCATTCGTGCAGGAGCAGGACGTGAAGCTTCCTGAGCAGGCGCGCGCGCAGCTTGCTCCGATTCTGGATGAGCTCTGCCGGGAATACGGTTCCGCAGGTTCTCTGACGCCGGAGCAGGCGCAGCTCTGCACGGCGCGTTTTCTCGAACAGCTGGACGCGCTCCGCGAGGCCGGAACGCCGCTGCCGCTGGATGAATCGATAAAGGGCACGACGTATCAGACCGCGACCCTGACCGTTCTGGCCCTTCGCTATTACGGCATCCCGGCGCGCTACGCCGAGGGCTTTGTCCTCACGCAGGAGACTGCCGCGCGTGCGCAGGCCGGTTCTGCAATTACCCTGACTGCGGCGGACGCGCAGGGCTGGGCTGAGGTCTATCAGGACGGCGTCGGCTGGATGCCGCTGGCCCTCACGCCGGGCTACGGAGAGTTGACGGATATTCTTTCCCCGCATCAGTCCGAATCCGCCAGTCAGACCGGCGACGCACACACGGACGACGGTTCCATCGCGCAGGCGGAAACGATAGAGGACGAAGCGGACGAAACAGAGGATACGCCGCAGGAGCAGCCGGATGACGGCGCGCAGAGCGCACCCGCAGTCAAAGCACGGATCTGGCTCTGGATCTTACTGATAGTCGGACTTCTGCTTTTCCTGCTGGCAGCCGTCGCGCTGCGCTATGCGCTCATTCGCCGCAGATGGCGTTACCGCTTCGAGCGAACTGCACCCGCGCAGTCTGTTGCCTGGGTGACGGGGGCGCTTGCGGCGCTATGGCCCGCGATGGGGCTTGGCTACGACGGCGGCTCGGTCTTTGCGTTCGGCGAATCGCTCCGGGAAACGGATGCAGAATACGCAGGTGCGGTCCGTGACCTTGCCGCGCTGAACGGCGAGGCCCGTTTCAGCAGTCACACTATGACGCGCGAACAGGCGAAGCGCGCCCTCCAGGTCTGGAAACAGACGGTAGACCGCCTGCAAAAGAATGTACCGCTGCCGCGCCGCGCGTGGCTGAAATGGATTCGATGCCTGTACTGATAGGGGAGGACAGATATGAAACAAAAAAAGGTTCGGTTGCTCGGGGTGCTGCTTGCGGCCGCCATGCTGCTGGGCTGCCTGCCGGTGCAGGCGCTGGCAGCGGAGGGCGGCTGGTTTTACCTCGCCGCCGACTGGAACGGAACGCTGCTGATTGCGCCGGAGCGCGTCTCCTATACGGCGGATCAGATGATTTTTGAAGCGCTGAACGCCAGCGGTCACAGCTTTGGCCCGGATGCGCAGAGCGTGACGCAGATCGACGGCAAAACTGGAAATTTCATCCGCAGCGACGAAAACGGAAACCACGACCTGACGCGAAATGCTGCACAGGCCCAAATACGGTATCTCTGCTTTACGGATCAGCAAACGGCGCAGCCGTCTGCTGTTATGCAGAGCCTGATCGCTGCTATGGCCGATTACAGGCTGGAGGAGCCGGACGTGCAGCTGGCCGCAAAGGAGGCTTATGAGGCCGCCTGCGCCGGATACGTCGCGGCGGACGATAATGCGGCGCTCAGCCTGTACACGACGCTTCACAACGCGGTCGAACAGTACAAGCAGACGCTGGACGGCCAGAAATACAATGTTACCTTCTCGGACCGGAACAGCGTATGGAGTTCCGGCGATACGCTGTATGCCGAGAACCAGTATGGCCGCGTCTATCAGGACGAGAACGGCAGCGGAATGCTCTCGCTGCCCGCCGGAAGCTATACCTTTACCATGCAGGCGCAGTCCGGCGGCGTGACGGGCAGTATCACGGTCCCGGAGCAGACCTCCGTGACTGCCGTGCTTGACAGGACCGACTGGCTCAAAGCGGACGGCTTCATGCTTTCATCCGCGTCCAAAACGGAGTTTGACGGCAGCAAGCTTCCCGTAGAGAAGAAGACGGCGCGTGAATTGAACGCCGTTCTGGACGACAGTTTTACCGGGACACTCTACGCGCTCTGGCCGTATGACACGAGTGTGTTTCCGGATGCAAGCAAGCTGAAGCTGACCGCAATCTATACCCCGGCGGGCGGCACGGAGCCGCAGCAGGCCGAACAGGCGCTGAAATCCAGAACCAGCGGCGTGGACGGCGTGCTTGCCGTCGGTATGCAGGGCAATACCGTCGTGTACCGCGCCAGCACGCAGGACGCGCAGGGTATGACGCAGTATCAGGACTATACGCTCACCATCCGGCGTGCGCCAACGCTGAAGGAACTGCGCGTGACGGAGGAAAACGGCTCTGCCGCTGCGCTGGAGAAGTTTGACGAGAGCACAAAAAGCTATACATGGCTGGTGCTCGGCCAGCAGGTCACGCTGACGCTGATCCCCACGGAAACGGAAGGGTATGAACTCTATGTCGATGGCGAAAACGTCACGGAGACAGGCAGCTGCACGGTTTTGCTAGAGGAGACAGAGAAGACCGTAACGGTCGAACTGAAGGCCGGCGGCAAAACGACGCAGTATACGCTTCTGCTGCGCCGCACGGATAGCTGCGTGGTGCGTATTCCGGTTGATTCTGCGGATATGGAGATGACAGTCTGCGACGAGAACGGGAAGACTGTCAGCGGTACCTTCTATGCGGCTGCAAAGCAGTACCGTTTTACGCTGATCCCCGGCAGGCGCTATACCTATACGGCGACGAAGGACACTTACTATCATGTGACAGAAAGCTTTGTCGCCGCAGAAAAAACGCTGCCCCGCGTCAGTGTGCAGACCGGCACATGGCTGACAGAACTGGCGCTTGGCAAGGACAGTCTGGCAGCCAGAAAGGGCAGCATCGCGCTTGACCAGACCTTTGACCCGACAGTCCACGCCTATACGGCGGCTGTGCCCGATACGCCCGCCGCAGTCTATCTTTGCATCGACGGCGATGTGCAGACGGCAAGCACAAAATTCCTTGCGCAATACCGTACCATCACCTCCACGGCGCAGGACGATCAGCTGCTGGAGAAGACAATCACCTCTGACCAGCTTGGAAAGCCTATATTCCTGCGGAATCTGCTTCTGAATCAGAACGGACGCGGCAATACGCTTACGATCCGCTGCCAGCGCAGTGTCGGAAGCGTTACATACTATCAGGATTATATCGTCATGCTCCGCCGCACGCTTTCGCTGCGCAGCCTCTCGCTCACCTGTGCCGGGCAGGCGCAGACGCTTACATACAGCGGCGGCACAGGCTATACCTCCTCAATCTGGGACTATATCGTCACCGTGCCTGCGGCAGCGCAGACGCTGTCTGTTTGCGCGGACATTTATGCCTCGGATGCCTGTTACCGCGACGGCGGGAACACCGGCTATCATGTCTGGCTGGACGGGCGCGAACTGACGCCCAGCGTGGCTGCCGATGTGCCGCTGAACGGGACAGCAGATCCGGAAACGGTCACGCTGACGCTGAAAAACGAATTTGCAGGCGAAGCGGCGGATTCAGAATACCGGATTCAGGTGCGCAAGGCCCAGCCGGTTCTCTTTACGCCGCAGCTGACGCCTTCGGACGCGCTGCTGTTTGTCTGTGATATGCTTTCCGGAACGCGCGTCTGGCCGGATGCGAGCGGTGCATATGAACTGTTTGACGGCTTTACCTACCGATATCTGCTGACCTGCCCCGGCTATGCGGGTCGGAGCGGAACCATTGATCCGGCACACAGCGCATCCGGCGCGCTGGTTCTGAAAATCGATGAGGACACTGTCGCCGTTACTGACGGCGCGGCGCGCGCCGGGATGACACTCCGCGCGGCGCAGAAAAACGAAACGATCCAGTCCCTGCCTGCCGAGTGGGCTGATTTCCGCGGAACAAGTTATGATGCCAGCGGCACACGCGGCGGCAGCGCGGGCAGCAACAATGCCGTTGTGTCCATCCAGACGCCGATAGATGCCGATGCGTCCACGCTGTACTGGTCGAATGCGCTTGGCAGCGGCACTGGCAGCCGTTCGACCGGCTGCCCGCTGCTGGTAGACGGTGTTCTGATCGTTTACGCAGGGGATATGCTCTACCGGATCGACCCGGTTTCCGGCGAAATTCTGACGCAGGCCAAGATGGATCACGCATCAAGCTTTTCCATCACACCCCCGGCATATGCCAAGGGTATGGTGTTTGTCGGGCTTTCCGACGGTACGATTCAGGCGTTCGATGCCAAAACGCTGCAATCGCTTTGGATCTATCATGACCCACTTGAGGGCCAGCCGAACAGCCCAATCACCATCTGCGGTGACTATCTCTACACCGGCTTCTGGCGCAGTGAGGAATTCCCTGCAAACTTTGTCTGCCTGTCCATCACAGACGAGGACCCGACGAGGACAGACGAAGAAAAGACCGCCTGCTGGTATTGGACGAATCCGGGCGGCTATTACTGGGCAGGCGCGTATGCCTGCGAGGACTATGTGCTGGTCGGTACAGATGATGGAGCGGATGAAAGCACCTCCATGACCGGCAGCCTTCTGCTGCTCGACGCAAAGACCGGCAGACTGCTTGACAAATGGGACAGCCTCTACGGCGATGTGCGCAGCACAATCTGCTATGATACGGCAACCAAAGCATTCTATTTTACCACGAAGGGCGGCTGGTTCTGCGGCGTGCAGACCGAGAAAACGTCCGACGGCTGGCGGCTGCGGGCAAGCAGCAAATGGACGCTGAAGCTGGAGAATGGATCGAGCACCGTGCAGGCCATGAGCACCTCGACACCGGTGGTGTACAATGGCCGCGCCTATATTGGCGTCAGAGGTACGGCACAGTTCGACGAGTACAGCGGCCACAGCCTCACCGTTGTGGATCTCGCCTCGCACAAGATCGCCTACCGTGCGCTGACACAGGGCTATCCGCAGACATCCGGCATTCTCACGACGGCCTATGAGGCCCAGAGCGGCTATGTCTATGTCTATTTCGTCGATAATTATACACCTGGCAAGATCCGCGTCCTGCGGGACAAACCGGGACAGACGCGTGTGGAGTATGTGACGAAGGAATCCGGCGTGGATACACCCTACGTTCTCTTTACGCCGAGCGGGAAGGACGCACAGTATGCGATCTGCTCCCCGATCGTGGATTCCTACGGCGTGATGTATTTCAAAAACGACAGCGCGAAGCTTATGGCCGTCGGGCCGTCGGCCACGCTGGAAATCACCCGGAAGCCAAACAAGACGCAGTATAAAGCCGGAGAGGCGTTTGATCCTACCGGCATGCAGGTCGATCTTGTCTATGCGAACGGCATGCGGCGGGATGTGACAAAGTATGTCCAATGGTCGGAAGATCCACTCACGGAGGACGATGCAGCGATCGATATCCGTTTCCCCTATGTCCTGTATCACGATCAGGACAGCGAGGAGTCCGGCCGCCTGACAAACGTCAAGACACAGACGCCGGTCGCATCCGTCCAGCTGACAGTTGAGCCCGGAACGGCAGAAAGCGGCCGGATCGGCACGCTGACATGGGCCTACGATATTGAAAGCGGAACGCTCACAATCAGCGGCGAATTTGAAGACGGGCAGAAGCTGGCCGTAGCCTATTATGATCAGAATGGGCACCTGGCGCAGGTAAAGCTGCTGACGCAGGTGCAGACGCTTGCGCTGGTCGAAAATGGCGCGCGAATCCGCCTGTTCCTGCTGGATAAAACCAATCAGCCGGTCTGCAAGGCCATGACAGTAAAGGGGTGAGCGGATGCGAAAGACACGGATTTTTGCGCTGCTTCTGGTGCTGTGCCTGCTGCTGACTGGCTGCGGCAGCACACAGACGCCGCTTGAGCGGACAGCAGAGTATCTGAAAACAGCAGTGCCGGAGCCGGACTTCGGCTCGCTGGACGGCGACTGGATTGTATTCGGTTTGGCGCGGGCCGGGGCAGATCTGTCAGATGACTATTTTGAACGGTATTACAGCGCAGTCGAAGCCGCAGTACAGGCGGCAGACGGAAAACTCGACGAGAACCGGTATACCGAGTATTCCCGGCTGATTCTTGCGCTGACGGCGATCGGGCGCGACCCGCGAAATGTCGGCGGCTATGATCTGCTCCTGCCGCTGGCAGATCTCAAAAAAACGACAGCGCAGGGCGTCAACGGCGCGGCATTCGCGCTGCTGGCGCTGGACTGCGGCGGGTATGAAATTCCGCTGGATCCGGAGGCGGCGGTGCAGGCAACACGCGACGGCTATGTTGATGTGATTCTTGCCCAGCAGAACCCGGACGGCGGCTGGAGCCTCGGCGGGGGAGCATCGGATCCTGACCTGACCGCAATGGCCTTGCAGGCACTTGCCGGGTACCGCAGCCGCACGGACGTGTCTGCGTCGGCAGATGCTGGACTCTCATGCCTAGCGCAGATGCAGCAGGAAGACGGTGCGTTCCTCTCTTGGGGAGCGGAGAGCAGCGAATCGGTCAGTCAGGTGCTCGTAGCGCTGACAGCGCTGGGCCTTTCACCGGATGATGCACGGTTTGTGAAGAACGGGCAGACGCTGGAAGAGGTACTGCTGCGCTTTGCGCAGAACGACGGCAGCTTCGTGCATACGCAGGGCGACGGCGGCAATCTGCTTGCCACCACGCAGGCATTCTACGCACTCGCAGCTGTCCAGCGCGCCCGCGACGGAAAGACCTCGCTCTACGATATGTCAGATGTCGCACCCTGAAAAGCTGTATCCCGGAGGTAAGTCAAACTGCTTCGCTGGATTCACCGTGAATGACTGTAAAAACACCGCATGCCGCGAAAACTGTTGATGTACATAAAAATTTATATTTGTCAACGCGCCCGTTTTGGTGTATAATGGAGTTATCAAAATAAAGGGGGAGTTCTTATGACAAATAAGGTCATCACCATCAGCCGCCAGTTTGGTAGCGGCGGACGAAGCATCGGTAAGGCGGTGGCCGAGAGGCTCGGCATCCCCTATTATGACAAGGAACTGGTCGATAAGGTCGCCAAGGAAAGCGGCTTCTCGCATGAGTTCATCGAGGAGATCGGTGAATACGCCTCTGTTACCAGCAGCTTCCTGTTTAATATTGCCGTCTCCTCGCACCCGATGGGTCTGGTCGATACCATGTCCGTGTCGGATAAACTCTACGTCTGCCAGACGAACGTCATCCGTGATCTTGCCAGCAAGGGCCCGTGCGTCATCGTTGGCCGCTGCGCGGACTTCATCCTGAAGGATCAGCCGGACTGCCTGCACATTTTCGTCCACTCCGACATGGCCCACCGTGCTGCCCGCGTGCGCGAGCGCTACGGCGAGACGAGCAAACCCATGGAAAAACGCCTGCAGGAGAAGGACAGCAAGCGCAAGGTCTATTACAAGCACTACACCAACCGCAACTGGGGCGAGGCCGAAAATTACGACGTCTGCCTCGACAGCGGCACGCTCGGCGTTGACAAATGTGTCGAAATTGTCTGTGATATTGCGCAGATGAAGTGACCTGTTCATAAAAAATAGAGTGACTCGGGCAGCTGTCCATAAAACAGGTGTTGAGAAACAAACACTATGGCAGTTGCCGGACAAGGGTTGCTGACAAAAAGGGTATGTGCCTTAATGGTACATACCCTTTTCCTTTTGCGTTTGGCTTTGCAGATGGATAGGATGGATTTGTGTACGATTTAGGACAGAAAATGAAGGATTGGAAATGTCAAGAAATGTGCAGTCGGGAAACACCCAAAATCTGAAAAGCTC
>ERZ809074.871-NODE-871-length-43196-cov-9.024988_pt1 | contig 43196 bp, 53 predicted proteins | sample MGYA00520795_ERZ809074 | MGnify/ENA primary metagenome ERZ809074 (study PRJEB31570, sample SAMEA3212989) | Homo sapiens | biome: human-gut; feature: human gut; material: fecal | place: Sweden | collected 2011 ...
TATTATCTTTTTTCTGCTGATTCTTTACTATGAATTCTTGAGAATAATAATCTATAATTTGATCGTTTGACAAAGCAATAGCACGAATCAAATCAATATTCTTTCGACTCTGTAAATCAATAGCCGGATAACCGACCATGTTGGCTTGATGCATTTCGGGGATCTCTCGAGCAAGGAGTGAATCCAATACGTCGAAATCTTCATTTTCTATGGCAAGTGCGATCGTTTTTATACGAAGCTCGTCCTGATACTGTAATTCCAAGGTTGTGTGCGTATCTATATACCCGATTTCACGCCTTTTTACGCTGGTTCCCGCACCGTATGTAAACCCAAAATGTTTCCATTCCGACATATCAACAAACCAAATAAACTTCTCATTTATGAGATATTTAATAAAGTCGTAGTTCTTAAACTCGAGCGCATAGTCGATCACCGACTTGCAATATTCGTCGCAATTAAGAAACAGCTTATCTTCGCGCTTCATATAGCGTTCCCAAACCTCTCGGTCATGAGAGAAGGCTATATCGTAGTTGGTCATATGGCTACTAATCGGCAAATGCACTTTTCCTGCAGAGAGGATTTCCTCGCACGATACCTCCAATAATTCGGTCACGTAGGGCAGATCATCGACTTGAATCCTCTTTACCCCTTTCAGAATTTGAGAAAAACGGTTAAGAAGCTTTCGGATCTCTTCATCGTTTGTCGAGCCGTCTCTCAGCTCAAGATAAGCTCTGCAAAATCTGCGGATAGAATCGTATTTTTTAAGAATAGTCTGTCTTAAGTAAATCCCGATCTTACGATCGTCTTTTTCCAACGTAAACATAAATGATTCCTCCTTTTTCCTTTGCCTAATTATAGCATAGAAACAGAGCCTCGTATATCCTTGTTTTGTGTACACGATATGTGTGCATATAATATTCAATGTTGAAATGTACACTATTCGTGTATATTATAATCCAACTTGCACCGTTTGTCAATCCGCAGAAAAAAGTTGCAAATGTCACTACTTTCAACCCGTTTTTAAGCAGAGGAACATATCTTTCATCTGTGGGCTTCATTACAGTGCCTTCGAATACCCCAGAAAGCAAAAAAAGAGTGCCAACGGCACTCTCGTTTGGCGGAGGGAAAGGGATTCGAACCCTTGTGAGATTGCTCTCAAACGGTTTTCAAGACCGCCTCGTTATGACCACTTCGATATCCCTCCGTATAAAAACGGAACTATGAAATTGTATTAGAAAAAACATTAGAAGAAAAAACTTTGCTGTCCGAAAAGTGCGTGTGTTTCCCTCAAATACGAGGCTTTTTCGCTGATTGCTTCCGCTATGGCAAGGAGGTTTCAAGACCGCCTCGTTATGACCACTTCGATATCCCTCCGTATAAAAACGGAACTATGAAATTGTATTAGAAAAAACATTAGAAGAAAAAACTTTGCTGTCCGAAAAGTGCGCGTGTCTCCCGCAAATACGGGGCTTTTTCACCGGTTGCTTCCGCTGTGGCAAGGAGGTTTCAAGATTGCCTTGTTATGATCGCCGTAGTTTGTCGACGAATACCGAGATATCCTTCCGCATATAACGATTCAAATTTGCTTTTGTCAAAAAACACTTCTAAGTATTTCATATGCAAACGACAAACCGCTATCACGCTGAAACAGTGTCATTTTAACACATACGGTGTGATTTGTCAAGTATTTTCTTGAAATTATTCCCTATAGGTGAGCTAAAGTTTCCATGGAGTGAATTCTCAAAGTAAATTTCGTCGTGGAAGATACTTTGAAAATTTACTTTTGTATGTCGGGCGGCACGAAAACTCCTTCCTGATATTGAAATTTGAGGGGAATTGTGGTACAATGAAAGCGAATTGGAAGTTGGAGATTTTCTATGAGTACGATAAAAGAAATCCTGCATAAAGAGAAATAACAGAAAAACATATTGAACAGCTTCGGCAGGAAGGGAAGCAAGGGGTTCGCTATACGGCTATGATGCTGGATATTCCGTTTTTGCTATTGGGGCTGCTCAGTGATATTGGTTGGATCATACATCTGATTGCCGGCATGATTTATTTTTGCAGAAACGGTTTTCGCTATGGGTTGGACTACATAGCGCTTGCTGCGTTGGTAGCTGTCGTGTTCGGTGTTGCTTACCTTATTTATCTGAACAAAATACATGAAAAGGAAATTGCCACAAGGCAGCAAAAAAATTTAAGCTTTGGGATGACGGCTTATGCGGGACTCGCAGGAGCTGTGATCGGCATATTTCAGATTGTGCAATATACAGGCGTTTCGGCGGAGCCCGTGTGGATGGTTATCGGCGGCTTTATTAACTTTGCCGCGGGATTGCCCATCTATCTTTCATTCAAAAAAGGGATTTTTTATGGGTTAAATAATCCCTGATCTGTTTTAGTGACATATATGCATAGATTGCGCAACCGGAAGGTTGTTGCAAATATGGAAACAGTTTTTGATTGATATGTGTACGATATATTGACGGTATGACGAAATTATGATATAATATACCCCGTACGTATGTGCATGGTTTCTTGCTGGTATTATCGCTGATACAATCATTTGCCGGCGGGGAGGGTCTTCTTTTGATGCGGATAAACCAACCGGTTCGGTATGAAAAACGACAAGAAACCTTGACGCTGACTTGAAATACCGGATGAACGGAGTAGATGAGAATGGGAAAAATTTTGGTTTCAAAAGCATATTGCGAGCGGGGATATGTGAAATACGGATTTGATACAGACGCGAGGCATTTACCGGAGCATATTGCGGCGCTTTCCAAACTGTTAAGCAAAGGTTCCTACATGGTAGAACTGTTTTCCGCATGTCCGATCAATGCGGCTATGCAGAAGACAGATCCGTTTCCGGCAGAGAATCGGGGGATGTCATACTATGTGTTCCTTGATGTGGGGCATTTGTTCCAAATGGATTTGTCTGCGCTTCGATTTTGCTGTATATGTTCGTCAGAGACCTATCCGTCGACGTTAACCCACAGAGGTTTGGTTGCCGAAGCTTCTTTTTCTTTGTGTTGGGACAATTATATCGAATCATCTGAGCTGGTGGTGCGAAAAAGGGACTATCCGAATTCTGTATTGAAGGAACTGTATCTTTTCTGACTGAAGCCGTGCAATATCGCTCTATCAATAAAGAGGGGCTGTCGCTGAATTTGCGGCAGCCCGTTTGTTATGGTAATTGAAAAGATGCGCTGTTATTGCACGGCAGTCAGACCGGACTGTGCGATGGTGGCGCTTTTTTCGATGGTTTCACCATTGCGCTCTATGGTGAATGTTACAGTGTCGCCCACCCGTGCGGACAGCATGGCATCCACCACGATAAATGTGCGTGTGATTTCGTATTTTTTACCGTTTATCGTAACGGCGCGAAGAAGATCGCCGGATGCAAGAACACCGTCCGCAAGACTGCCGTCGGTGACGCTTTCAACGCTGACATCTTCGAGTATGATTGCCTCCCGTGTATCGTCATCAAAGACCGCGCGGGAGGTTGACGCTTTGACGGTAATGCCGATGATACAGCGGTATGCGTTTTTATTCTGCGTTCCGTAGCAATAGTCGATGATGCTTTGTGCAACGCCTGCGGCAATGTTGGAGGGAATTACATAGCCGACGTTATCCACATCACTTTCCACCAGTTTTGCATTGGTAATGCCGATTAGTCTGCCGGACTGGTCGAAAGAACCTCCGCCGCTGTTGCCGGGATTGATCGCAGCATCAATCCGAATCAGGCGCATCTGTCCGGCAGTGCGTTGATCCGCAAGTGTTATGTTGATATATTCGGAATCCACGTTGACAATACCCGAGGTCACGGCAATTCCGTTGCCTTCCGCATTGCCGACCGCGATAATATTCTGACCGACATAAACTTCATCCGAATTTGCGAATACTGCCGCTTTGGAAAAGCCGGACGCAAGCAGTTCCGATTCCTGGACGTGGAGTACCGCGATATCATACGCCATGGATCCGCCCACATACGTAGCGGGAATTGCATATGCATTGGATTCCGACCCGTAGACGTAGACATGAATGTTATCGCTGATGCCGGCGGATGCGCTTGCGGAGTAAATCACATGGTAGTTGGTGATAATGAATGCTTCACCTGTTGTCTCATCCAGCCGGTAAATGACGCCGGATCCGGAGGAAGTGGACTGGTATGTTCCGGTTCCGCCGTAACCGAAGAAATGGTTTCCGCCGTTGACCGTGAAGGTAGCGCTGACGCTGACTGTACTACGGATGGCAGTGCCGCTGGGATTGACCAACGGATCTGTGCCGACGGTCCCGGTATCAGCGCCGGTTTCCGCTGTGGATGTAGAATTTTCGCCTTGATCGGTTGCCGGTGTCGTTCCTTTTGAGGAGGATATTTGCACTCCGGTGGTTGTTTCCTCCGCATTGTTCTTTGTGCAGGTAGAGATGAATTTGCCGCACGAAAACAAAGAGAGCGTGCAGAACAGTATCATCACAAGTGCTGTGAGAGACAGCCAAAGGGAATGTCTTTGATTGGTGGTATGCATGAATAAAGCCTCACTTTCTTTTATGCAATCAGTTTACTATGAGATCTTTATTGTTTCGTGCCGACAAACGGGATTTTATGTGACGAGAAATGAATATCCGTAAAAAATTGTCTAATGGTGACGGAAAGAGGCGACGCTGCATAGAATAGTAAGGAAAGCACTGCTTTGATCAGCGCGCTGTGTGCACGGCAGTGCTTGCCAAGAGAAAAGGAGGAATATTCCAATGCCTGAAAACAGAATGCCTTGTGCGACCGGCAACGGCAGGGAAACGGTCTGTATTGAAACAAACCGCATTTTTGATTCGTGCAGAGACCGGGACTGTTTCGAAAACACCCGTGTATTCCTGAACGGATTGGGCAGAGAGATCATTGAACACACTGGCAACGTGCGTGTGAAGCGTGCGGAGATTGCGTGGACCAATATCACGGCAGAACCGGTGCAATTCAACCACGGGTTCTTTGCGGTAGATATCCGTTATTTTGTCCGTCTCGTTTGCGAAGCATGTGTCGGACCCGGCAGAGCACAGGAGTTTGAGGGAATTGCAGTGCTGGATAAGCGCGTAATTCTGTACGGCGGCGAGAGCCATGTCAACGTGTTCCGATCTTCCGGTGACGGCGGATTCTGCAGTGTACCCGAGCCTTGCTGTTCCGAACGTAATGCACCCGATGTAGTGGTGGAGGTTGTGGACCCGATTGTGCTGGATGCTAAGGTTGTGGAGCCGAAGCAACACTGTTGCTGTTGTTGCTGTGCCTGCGACATTCCGGATGCCGTTCTGACCCGTGTGGATGGCAGTATCGTGGACGATGACCGCGATGACGGCAGACATCTTGCGGTCTCACTGGGAATCTTCTCAGTGATCCGTATGGTGCGTCCTGCGCAGTATTTGGTCCAGGCGTCCGAATACGCGGTGCCGGATAAGGAATGTGTACAGCCGGATTCCGAGGACCCCTGTGGTGCATTCCGTGCGATGCCGTTCCCGGCAAATGCATTTTCCACGCGCGGACCCGGAGAACCCCGCACGTCGGATCGTTCCCGCTGCGGTTGCTGAACGCTAAAAAAGGGGGCAAAAAGCCCCCTTTTGGAATGCCTGGTATATTTTTATTGCTCTTCCTCATACATATTCTCGGATTCCGGCAGTGCCTTTTCCTCTGCGGCATCTGTGCTGTCTGCGGCGGGCAGAGCGACTGCCATGTCGGAACGTTTGATATAAGTCGGGAGTCCCTCTCCGCGGATGCAGGCGCCGTCCACAATGACCTCTCCGATTTCGGGACGGGAGGGAACTTCATACATGATTTTGAGCATGGCGTTTTCCATAATGGCGCGCAACCCTCTGGCGCCCGTATTCCGCTCCAGAGAGAGCTGTGCCACTGCCTTCAGCGCGTCATCGGTCAATGTCAGCTTAACATTGTCCAACTCCAGAAGGCGCACATACTGTTTGACCAGGGAGTTCTTGGGTTCACGGATAATGCGCATCAGTGCATCCGCATCCAGATCCTCCAAAGTGGAGATGATGGGAAGCCGTCCGACAAGCTCCGGGATCAGACCGTATTTTACAATGTCGTGCGGCGTGACATCACGGAAAATCCCCTGCGTGGATCTCTCCGCCTTCTTGCGGATTTCGCTTTCAAAGCCGATGGTTCTGCCGCCTTTGCGCTGTTCAATGATTTTATCCAAACCGTCGAAAGCGCCGCCGCAGATAAACAGGATGTTTTCCGTATTGATGCGGATGAATTCCTGATTGGGGTGCTTGCGTCCGCCCTGCGGGGGAACATTCGCGACAGTGCCTTCCAGAATTTTGAGCAGGGCTTGCTGAACGCCCTCACCGGATACATCGCGTGTAATGGAACGGTTTTCACTCTTCCGTGAAATCTTGTCGATTTCATCAATATAAATGATGCCGCGCTCGGCAAGTTCGATATTGTAATCTGCTGCCTGAATCAGGCGAAGCAGAATATTTTCCACGTCTTCGCCTACGTACCCCGCTTCGGTCAATGTCGTTGCGTCTGCAATAGCAAAGGGAACACGCAGGGTTTTGGCAAGTGTCTGGGCAAGGTAAGTTTTTCCGACGCCGGTGGGGCCGATCAGAAGGACGTTGCTTTTCTGCAATTCCACCTGCTCGTCTTTGGCGGCGCCCTTTTTGCTTCGTTTGGTCGCCTTTGAGGCGGTGGAGGAGCGGGTCAGGATCCGTTTGTAGTGATTGTAAACCGCAACGGAAAGGGTGATCTTTGCCTCATCCTGCCCGATGACATATTCATCAAGGGATTCCTTGATCTTTTGCGGTTTGGGAAGTGCGGAGAGAGAAAGGTTGCCGAAACGGTTGGTTTCCTCTGCGGTGGATTCCATGATCAGCTCATTGCATGCAGATACACAGAAGTCACAGATATAGACGCCGGTAGGTGAGGGAATCAGAAAATTGACTTCATTTTCCCGTCTGCCGCAAAAAGAGCAGTAACGTACCGTGCCGTGCGGCGTCCGACCTTCCCCCTTGTTTGTGGTATTTGACATAGTCTTGTTTACCTTTCTTCCGCATTGTCAGGCGCGCTTTTCCAAAATTTTATCGATCAGACCGTATTCCAGCGCCATTTGAGCCGTCATAAAATTGTCGCGGTCCGTGTCGTGCTCAATCTGTTCAATCGGCTTGCCGGTACGCTCGGATAAAATCCGGTTGAGTGTATCGCGCGTACGCAGGATCACTTCCGTGCGGATTTTCAGGTCGCTTGCCTGACCCTGTGCACCGCCCAGGGGCTGATGAATCATGATTTCGCTGTTGGGGAGCGCATAGCGCTTGCCTTTTGTACCCGCTGCCAAAAGAAAGGCGCCCATACTGGCAGCCATACCGATGCAGATGGTAGATACATCGCATTTGATAAAATTCATGGTGTCAAAGATTGCCATACCTGCGGTAACAGACCCGCCGGGGCTGTTGATATAGAAGGAGATGTCCTTGTCGGGATCCTGCGCCTCCAGGAAAAGAAGCTGTGCCACCACAAGGGATGCAGTTACGTCATTGACCTCGTCAGAAAGAAAAACAATCCGGTCGTTCAACAGGCGGGAGAAAATATCATAGGAACGCTCCCCTCTGCCGGTCTGCTCAATGACCATGGGAACCAAGGCGTCACGCATAAAATTCGGCTCGTTCATGTGTTGCGGTTCATCCTTTCATAAATGTTTTCAGTGTGTAAGAAGTGCGTTGCCGCGCTGAACGGCAACGCACACGGAATACGCTTACTCCTTATCTTCAGCCTTCGGGGCTTCTGCGGTGTTTTCCTCGGCTTTGGGTGCATCTGTAATGACGGCATCCGCCTTGACGAGATCCATTGCTTTTCTGACGGCAATATCCTTGCCCATGTCTTCATTCGATACAAGTGCCTTGATTTGGTCCTCAGGCATATGATATGCATCGGCAAGTTTTTTGATCTCTGCATTGATTTCCTCGTCGGAAACTTTTATGCCTTCCAATTCGGCAATCTTTTCCAGTGCCAGACGGTATTTCAGACGTTTTTCCGCATTGGGACGCAGCTGATCGCGCAACTGATCCAGTGTCATGGAAGTATACTTGAGATAAGTGTTCAGGTCCATGCCCTGTGCACGCAGGCGGCTGTCGTAGTCGCGGACGTAGTTTTCTGTTTCTGCCTCGATCATGGAAGCGGGAATCTCACCCTGCACCTTTTCAATCAGTGCATCTGCAAGCTGACCTTCCACTTCGGCGTCCGCAGATTCTGCCTTTCTCTTTTCCAGTTTCGCCCGCACATCGGCACGATATTCATCCATGGTATCAAATTCCGATGCATCTTTTGCAAAGTCGTCATCCAGTTCGGGAAGTTCCACACGGGTGATTGCATTGAGCTTGGTCTTGAAAACAGCGGGCTTTCCGGCGAGCTCTTCCGCATGATAGTCGGCAGGGAAGGAAACATTGACGTCGAACTCGTCACCGATATGGTGTCCGACAATCTGATCTTCAAATCCGGGGATAAACTGACCGGAGCCAAGCTTCAGGGAGTGATCCTCGCCTTTTCCGCCTTCAAACGCAGTGCCGTCGATAAATCCTTCAAAGTCGATCTTGACCGTGTTGCCTGTCTCTGCAGCATGATCCGTGATTTCGATCTCACGGGCGTTGCGCTGACGCACAATATCAATTTCCGCATTGACTTCGTCATCGGTGACGCTGACTGCGGGTTTGGTTGCGGGGATTCCCTTGTAATCGGCAATTGTGATTTCAGGTTCGACATCAACCTTGGCAGAGAAAACAACACCGTCGTCCATGGATACGACATCAAAAGCGGGGCGACCAACGGGCTTGATGCCGGCTTCTTTTACGGCTGCCTCATAGGCATTCGGAATAACTTCATTCATTGCATCTTCATAGAAGGCCGCCTTGCCGTAGATTTTTTCCACTACGCTTCTAGACGCCTTGCCCTTGCGGAAGCCGGGTACCGTAATCTGCGGTGCTTTTTTACGGTAAACCTTTGTAATGGCATCCTCAAAGGTTGCCTTGTCAACAGAGAATTCCAGCGAGTAGCTGCTATGTTCTCCTTTTTCTGCTTTGATCAGACTCATTGAAACGATCCTCCAATAGAAATTGTGATTTTTACATTCAGATATATTTTACATATTTTTTGTGTGTTTGTCAAGAGCAAATACGAATATTTTCGATTCTGCCTGCATATTCCGACCGCTTATGGATCCTGCGGCGGAAGGGCAATCAATTTCGGCAAAAATTCAAGGTAGTCCGCGGCACAAAAAAGAAATTGCGGTGGGGCAGCGGCAGTGACCTCGGGCGGAAGCACAGTGACGTTGTGGATGTGTCCGAAGGCGCACACGCGGACATCATACTCCCGTAAAAGCTCCAAAAACGGGACGGAAACAAAATCCATCCATACGGGCGGAAAATGCAGAAACGCGCAAATCGGCAGTTTTTCTCCGGATTCTGCGGCGTGCGCATTTTGCAACTGCTTTGCGGCATCAAGGCTCAGGCGCAGTCTGCCAGTTTCGCGGGCAACCATTTTGTCAAAATCGACCTCTCCGACGGTATTCTGGATTTTTTTGTCGGAAAACCAACCGCGCGTACCGCACACAACGGCGCCCGGTAACAGGTAGGCGTTGTTATACAGAATCGAGAGGGAAGTGAAGCCGTGTTCGCAGAAAAAACGGTTCATCTTGGCGGCGGTGTTCCACCAGAAATCATGGTTTCCTTTGCCGATCAGCTTTTTGCCCGGCAGGGAATCCAAAAACGCAAAATCGCTTACGGATTCCTCCAGTGTGGTTGCCCAGGAAATGTCCCCGGGGCAGATGACATAATCTTCGTCGGAGACGACCCTGCACCAGTTGGCTTCCAGGCGCGCGCGGTAATTTGTCCAGCGCACACCGAATTTTTCCATGGATTTATCTGTCTTTGTGTTGGTGGATAAATGCAGATCTGCAATGGTGAAAATTGCCACAGTCGGGACTCCTTTCTTCTGCGGTACCGGCGTATAACTGCTCTCGTAGAGGGAATACTGTTCTTATCCGAGAAAAAGGAGATGAATCAAATGGATAAGAACAATGATTGCGGATGCCGTATTGATCACCCGATCAAGGGGATCAAGTGTGACGTAAAGAACTGTGTTTACCACAAGGATGATTATACCTGCAACGCAGGTGAAATCGCAGTAGGACCCTCTTTTGCTACCGACTGCGGCGACACTGCGTGCCGTACCTTCGAGCAGAAAAAGGATTCCACCGTCGGCTGATTGACTCTCATACAATTCCCGGAGCCCTTGGGCTCCGGGGGGCATATAAGGAATCCACGCAGGACACTTACGATTTTTTGATATAGGACAGGAGTTCTTCTTTCATGTTACCTGCATCAATGACGCGGTCGAAACGAATAGGACGTTGATCGAGATCCCGAAGCGGATAAGGAACGGGAACGCCTGTGTACGCGGAGAGCAGCGCAGTTGCCTCCAGCGGGTCATTGACCGGCTTTTCCGTCAGGGCGCCGTAAACATCCGCAGCAAATTTGAAAGGACTTGCCGTGGAATCGATCAGCATGGGGCAAGGTTTTTTTTCGGATGCGAGGTATCGGTCTGCGCAACAAAGTCCGACTGCCGTGTGAGGATCCGCAAGGTAGTGCAGATTCTCCCAGTAGGTGTGGATGGTCCGGGCGGTTGATGCCTCATCCGCAAAGCCTCCCGCAAACGTTTCCGCGATTTTTTGCAGGGTTTCCCGATCTACCGTATATTTGCCTGTTTCGGACAGCTCACGCATCCACATGCTTGTTTTTTCTGTTCCCGCGATGAAAGAGAGCAAACGCTCCAGGTTGCTGGAAATCAGGATGTCCATGGAGGGGGACATGGTCAGATGGAAGGGACGGTTGCGGTCATAGGTGCCTGTTGCAAGGAAATCGGTCAGGACATTGTTGCAATTCGAGGCACAGAGCAGCCGCCGGATGGGAAGTCCCATGGATTTTGCCAGGTAAGCCGCAAAAATGTTGCCGAAATTGCCCGTCGGAACGCAGACGTCAATTTCTTCCCCCATGCGGATGTGTCCCTGCCGATACAGATCACAGTAGGCAGATACATAGTATACAATCTGCGGAACCAATCGCCCCCAGTTGATGGAATTGGCGCTGGACAGGATATATCCCGCTTCCGCAAGTTCTCCTGCCGCAGAGGAATCGGCGAAAATCTGCTTGACACCCGCCTGCGCGTCATCGAAATTGCCGCGGATGGCGCACACATTGACATTATCTCCGGTCTGAGTAGCCATTTGCAGCTTCTGTACGCGGCTGACGCCGTCTACCGGATAAAACACCATGATCTTTACCCGCTCCACGTCCTTGTAGCCCTCCAATGCCGCTTTTCCCGTGTCGCCGGAGGTGGCAACCAGGATCAGGGCATTTTTGTTCTCCCCGGTTTTGCGCAGGGCGCGGGAAAGCAGTCTGGGCATGATCTGCAGAGCCATATCCTTGAACGCCGCAGTAGGACCGTGCCAAAGTTCCAGAATATAGCGGGAGGCGCCTGCGGGGACGACCGGTGCGGTGCCGCCCGGAAAGGCATTTTCGCCGTATGCCGCAGTGGCGTCGGTGAGCAGTTCTTCATAGGTATAGTCGGTCAGATAGAGCGACAGGACGGTAGCGGCGCGCTCCGGGTAGGGCATGACGGCAATCTTTTCCAGATCAGCCGGTGTCAGCGTCGGAATCTCGCAGGGAATGAACAGTCCGCCGTCGGGAGCGAGCCCTTGTTTGATGACATAGGCGGAATCGTATTCTCTGCGTAAAGGATCTCTTGTAGAGCGGTATTTCATGGTTAATTCGTTCCTTTCGGGAGTTTTTTTCTGCTTGCCGTGACATCGGAACCGGAACCCGGTCAAAGTACGCGGTCAAAGAAATTCTCGTAGTTTTTATGGAAAATCCGGTCAATCATCTCGTCGCTGTAGCCACGTGCGGACATTTCATCGGCGATTTTCGGCAGGTCTGCGATGGAAGAGAAGCCCTCCGGCAGATCGGTGCCGTCCAGATCACAACCCAAACCCAGGCAGTTTTCCGCACCCAATTCGCAGTAATGATCAATATGGTCAACGACGTCTTTGACGGTTGCGGGAGCCACCGAGGTGTCACGCAGATGCGGCGGGCAAAGGCTGACGCCGACAATGCCGCCCAATTCCATCAGCGCGCGCAGATGTCTGTCGCGCAGGTTCCGTGTATGCGGGTGCAGCGAATAGGAATTAGAGTGTGTTGCGATGAAAGGCTTTCCGAATTCTTGCGCAATGGGGATCAGGTCGTCCACACTCTGCTCGGAAGCGTGCGAAATGTCCGGAATGATACCGATTTCAAAACAACGGCGAGCCACCTTTTTGCCGAAATCGGTCAGCCCTTTTTCCGTGTTGTGAGAGCCGCCGATACAGGTTTCTCCTCCCCAAAGCAGCGTCAGATAGCGTACCCCGCGGGCATAAAGCTCTTCCAGGCGCGAAAGATCGCCCGCCAAAAGGCGCGCGTCCTCGACGGCAAGAAAGGCGGCACGCTTTCCCTGTGCCCATGCGGCACGCCGCTCTTCGCCGTTCCGAACCTGCACGATGCGATTGGCATTGGTATTCAGTTCGTCGGAAAAGAAATCGGTGATAGCGAGAAAATCGTGATAACAGGTCTGATCGTCGTGCCGGCGGTTGGACCATACGGCGAAGAACTGTGCGTAATTTTCAAATATTTCGGCTTTGTCCAAAGCGATATGGCAGGAACTGCTGGCAAGATGCTCGCCTCTGCCAAAAAGCTCAGAAGCGGTGTCGCAGTGAGTGTCAAATAAAGACAGCTTGCGTTCTTTTTCCATGGTTTCTCTCCTTTTGTTGTCGTTACCGGACTTGCCCGTAAGCGCCGAACGCATCCGGAATATGATTGATTTTCAGTATTTTAGGCTGCCTGCGCATTCCCTCCGGCAGCGAGAGATAAACTTCGATCACGTCCAAACGAGGCTGTTTATCGGTCGCATGCAGGGCAAGGTAGGCTTTTGCCGCATCTGCGATGTTTTTGCGCTTGGTGTAGTCCATGGCGGTCGCCGGACGGTACCATGTGGTTTCGGGGGAGCGGCAGGTGCGGGTTTTGACTTCGACAAAGATGAGGAAGTCGCTGTTTTCGGCGATAATGTCAATTTCTTTATGCGACAGGTGCAGATTGCGTTCCAGAATGGTATAGCCGCTGTGGCGCAGGTAACGTGCCGCGGCATCTTCGCCGATTTTGCCCGTTTTTTCCTGATCGGTCATGACGGTGTCCCTTCATTCCGTTCCGTATCCTGATCCAGAAAACGGATGAACTTTTTGCGATGAATGGGGGAGGGACCGTATGTGCGCAGCGCATTCATATGTTCTTTGGTGCCGTATCCTTTGTGTTTCGCGATGCCGTACTGCGGGTATTGCCGGTCAAGCTCCAGACACAGCTGATCCCGTGTGACTTTTGCAAGAACGGATGCGGCGGCGATGGAGGGAGAAAGCGCATCTCCGTGGATGACCGCACGTGCAGGCAGCGGAAAATCACGTGCAATATTGCCGTCAATCAGCGCATAATCGGCAGGTACACACAGGGAAGCAATGGCGCGGCGCATTGCCAGCAGATCTGCTTCCAGGATGTTGAGCCGATCGATTTCCTCGACGGTCGCCTGTGCAACGGCATAGGCAACCGCATGTGTGCGGATGGTATCAAAAAGAGCCTCTCTGCGCTTTTCGGTCAGCTTTTTGGAGTCGTTCAGTCCGGGGATTTCCAGTCCTAACGGCAAAATACAGGCGGCGGCAACCACCGGACCGCAAAGGGGACCGCGCCCAGCCTCGTCCACGCCGCAGATGGCGGTAAACCCTTGTCGCGCCAGTTCCTGTTCAATTTCATAAGTCATCATACGTTTCCGCTCCTTTCAGAGACGATCCAGCGTTATGCGACCGATTTTTGCGCCCCGGAATTCATCCAACAGCATAACGGCAGTCCGTTCCGTGTCAATCTCGCCGCCGCCGACCAGAAAGCCGCGCTTTCTGCCGATCAGGCAGAAGAGCTCATAGTCGGTCAGTCCGGCGATTGCTGCCGGGTCTCCCAGTTTGTAACGGGAGCAAAGCATGGAAGGGTATCCGTCGCGCAGCCGGCGGCACAGAATCACGGCAAGCTCTTCAATGTCCAGAACACCGTCCTTAATCGCGCCGGTCAGCGCCAGGTTTTCGCCGACAATCCGGTCGTCGAATTTCGGCCACAGGACACCGGGCATATCCAAAAGATCGATTCCCATGCCGGTTGATACCCATTGCTTATCGCGGGTTACGCCGGGACGGTCTTCCACCTTGGCTTTTTTGTTGCCGGACAGGCGGTTGATCAGGGAGGATTTTCCCACATTGGGAATACCGACGACCATCGCAAACAGACGGCGTCCGGACATGCCCTTTTCCTCATAGCGTGAAATCCGGTCCGCAAGTACGGTGCGGATGGCATCCGGAATTCCGGTCAGACCGCTCCCGGAGATACAGTCGGTCAACAGACACACACTGTTGTCGCTTTGATAGTGTTTTTGCCAGAGCCGGTTTTGCTCCGAGTCCGCAAGCGATGCTTTGTTGAGCAAAATAATCTCAGGCTTTTGCCCGATCAGTTCGGGAATGTCCGGATTGCGCGATGCATGCGGGATGCGAGCGTCCAGAATTTCAATGATCAGATCCACATTCGGTAGGTTCTCCCGCATCATCCGGCGCGTTTTCGCCATATGACCGGGGAACCACTGAATAATGCCTTGCTGTGGCATAGTTTCAAACTCCTTCAGTCAAAGATTGTAAAGGGAACCACGCGGAGCACCACTCTACCGAGAATTCTGCGCTCATCGACCATATCAACCTCGGGATAACGGCTGTCCTTGGAATTGTTGCGGTTGTCGCCCATCACAAAGACCATTCCTTCCGGTACCTGCCGCTCATAACATCCGTCATCCGTGATATATTTCCCACCATAGAAGAGGAAAGAACCGGTGTAGTAGTGCAGGTTGGCGGGTAGCGTCGCGTTGCTGTTTCTGCCGCCAAGCCAGATATAGGTGTCATCGGCATAGGCGTTTTCGATTTCTTTGCCGTCTACATAGGTGATCCCGTTGACAAAATCAATTTTTACGGTTTGTCCCCCCGTTGCTATGACACGCTTGACCAACGGCTCGTTCAGCGTTTCGCCGGTTTGGTGGAAGACCACAATATCACCGCTTTTCGGTGTATAGAACACGTCGGAAATCAGCAGCATCTGTCCGTTTTTCAGCGTTTGATTCATGGAATCACCGTTGACGCGACACAGTCTTGCGGCAAAGGAGAAGAGCAGAACCACGGCACAGACGGAGAACGCAAAGATCTCCAGATAGTCGAAAATGGTACTGACAACGCCGGATTCCTCCTTTTGCGTCTTTTGCAGAATCGGGAGAATCGTTTCGGACGACACCTCCGCATTTTCTTCACCATTGTTGTTTTCTTTGTCCGCTGTATCCGGCATTTCGGATTCCCCGTCGGCTGCAGTCGGTGTACCGGACTGTATATCCGATTCGGCGGATTCTTCCCGGGAGGTCTGATCCCGGTCTTTTTCCAGATCGTCCATATTTATTCCCCTTTCACCATCAGGTTCATCAGTTCGAAACCGTCGGGGAGATAGTATCCTGTCGACGCGCCTGCCGCCTCCGAGAAGACCTCGGTTCCTTTGTGCGCACAGTCGGAGCAGTAGAGGAAAAAGGGAACCGGGTTTGAAGTGTGTGTGCGCAGGCGGATCGGTGTCGGGTGATCCGGCAGAACCAGAATTCTGAAATCTTCTCCGGTGGATTCCAGGTAAGCGAGAACCGGTGCAAGAATTTTCTTGTCTATCAGTTCGATGGAAAGCACTTTGTTTTCGATTTCCGCACGGTGACCGCATTCATCCGGTGCCTCGACATGTACATATACATAGTCCGAGCCGTCCCGGAAAGCGGAAATTGCCGCCGCGGCTTTTCCGTCATAATTGGTATGGACGTTTCCGGTTGCCCCGGGAACGTTGACCGTTTGCATACCGGCACAGATGCCGATTCCTTTGATCAGATCAACGGCGGAAATGACGGTAGCGTCCAACCCCCATTTTTCTTTGAAAGAGGGAAGCTGCGGCTTTCTGCCCGGGCTCCACAGCCAAGCGGAATTTGCAGGGCGCAGACCGCGTGCGCGGCGTGCTTCGTTGATCGGGTGATGATTGAGAATGTCGTAACTCTGCTTCATCAGGGCAAGGAACGGGGCGCCTCCGTCTTCTTCTTTGGGCAGATAATCGCGAATGACACGTCCGGGAATGTCATGCGGGCGCATAAAGTTGTAGTGTTCGTCACCGCCGTGCCAAAGAATGCAATGCCGGTAGCTGACGCCGGTATAGAAGGTTCTCTGCGCGTTTCCGAGCGCATCCTGTAAAGCATGGATTAGCACATCCGCTTCCTCGGTGGAAATTTCATCTGCGCTGTGGTCGATCATCACGCGATCCTCGTAGCAATCCTGCTCTTCTGACAGCGTGACCAGATTGCAGCGATATGCGGTCTGATCCGGCTCCATCGTCAGCCCCATGCTGACTGCCTCCAGCGGGGAACGTCCGTGCGAATAGATTTTCGGGTCGAAGGAAAGGATTGCCATGTTGGCGGTATCGCTTTCCGGCACCATGCCGTCGGGAACATTGAGAACCGTGCCGACAAGAGATTTTTTTACAAGCATATCCATGGTGGGTTTGTCGGCGGCTTCCATGGGGGTGCGGTTTGCAAGCTCCGCGATGGGCTCATCCGCCATGCCATCCGGGATCAATACAAGGTATTTCATAAGTGTACCACCTGTTCATTATGATATTCGAAATCATTATACCATATTTTCCTGATCACTACAAGCGCAAATCCGCATAAATTTTGAAAGAATTCACAAATTTTCTTCGCCCCATTTGTTGAAATCCGTACGCGAATATGGTATAATCAATGGCAGAGGAAAGGAGGTCTGCCTCTGATGGAAGAGAAAAGAAGCGCAAGAGAGGAAACACGCAGACTGAAACGGATCATTGTTGTCGTTTTATGCTGTATGGTGGCATTTATTGTGCTGTACCTGGTGCTTTCCAATGTGATTGCGTCAAACAAAAAGGACGACGGGGAAGACAACTTTGTCGGACGGAAATATACAATCATTTACCATGATACGGTGGCTGACAACGATGTGATGAAGGACCCGGATTATCTGGGGCTCAACCGCGGTATCTGGTATTATAATACCCCTGCCGACGGGGAGGGGATTGCACTGGAGGACCGGACCAAAGGGGATTACGGTCAGCCGGTGGAATTACTGTATGACTATCTGCATACAGTCATTGCAGGGGATGCGGAAACCTACAATACGTATTTCAGCGATTATTACTTTGCCAAGGACGGCAATGAACCGAAGAAGCATTTTTATCAGCAGGAGTTATACGGAAACGGAGGAATCCGGATCCGCGAGATGCAGCGTGCCGTCCGGAAAACGGATGAAAACGGAAAAATCTATACGCAGTATGATTATACCGTGACCTTCATGATTCACAAAAACAACGGTACCTTTATGCTGATCGACAGCGATGCGGAGGTGACTTTGTACTATGTCATTTCGGATATTTCCGGGGAGTATAAAATTGACAATGTATTGAAATACAGGCAATGATATGCACAAAATACTTTTCTTTGTGATCATTTAATTCTAATTTATTTTTTAGAATCTTATTGACAATCACATGAATGTGTGATATAATGATATCATCATACTGGGTCCGGTTACGGACGGAAAGGAGAGAGTATGGATCTGACAATGACGTTGGTCTGGCTGGGCGTTTTTCTGCTTTCCATCTTCTTGGAGGCGCAGGCGCCGGTATTGACTGCCATTTGGTTTTTTCCGGGTGCGGTGATCTGCATGGTGCTCGCCATTTTTGGGGTACCGCTGTGGGTACAGCTTGTGGTGTTCTTTGCCGTTAGCGCAATTTTGCTTTTGCTGACCAAGACCGTGTTCAAGAATCGGTTCAAGAAGAACAATCCCACGATTGCCACAAACTGTGAAACCATGGTCGGACAGGTCGCCATCGTAGAGGAGTACGTGGATAACCTGGAAGCAACAGGCGCCGCAAAGTACAAGGGTCAGCTTTGGACTGCCAGGATGGAAGACGATAGTCAGCATGCGCAGATTGGCGATCAGGTTGAAATCATCCGGATCGAGGGCTGTAAACTGATCTGCCGGAAAAAGTAACCACCCCCTTTTGTGACACAACCGAAAAAACAATTGAAGAAAGGAAAGTATTATGTTCAATCATCTTTTTGCCCGCACCGCCGCTATGGCGACAGAGAACGGCGGTTCCAACGCCGGTGTTGTGCTTGCCATCCTGCTTGCGATTGTCGGTGTTATCGTCCTGATTATCATTATCAGCAACATGCATGTTGTCTCACAGGCACAGGCATATGTCATTGAGCGCCTCGGCGCCTACCATACCACATGGCACAAGGGCTTCCATATGAAGCGCCCCTTCTTTGACCGGATTGCCAAGAAGGTGAACCTGATGGAACAGGTTGCCGATTTTCCGCCCCAACCGGTCATTACGAAGGATAACGTCCGTATGCAGATCGATACCGTCGTATTCTTCCAGATTACCGACGAAAAGCTGTTCTGCTACGGTCATGCAACACCGATGGCGGCAATCGAAAACCTGACCGCCACAACTCTGCGTAACATTATCGGTGAGATGGAATTGGACAACACTCTGACCTCCCGTGATGTTATCAACACCAAAATGCGCGCCATTCTGGACGAAGCAACCGACCCGTGGGGGATTAAGGTTACCCGTGTCGAGCTGAAGAATATCATCCCACCGCGTGAGATTCAGGATGCAATGGAAAAACAGATGAAGGCGGAACGAGAACGCCGTGAGTCCATCCTGAAGGCAGAAGGTGAGAAGAACGCCGCGATTCTGGTTGCAGAAGGTCAGAAGCAGTCCATGATTCTGAACGCGGAAGCCGAAAAATCCGCACGGATTCTGCGCGCGGAGGCAGACAAGGAGTCCCGTATCCGTAAGGCGGAGGGTCAGGCGGAAGCCATCCTGAAAGTGCAACAGGCAACCGCAGACGGTATCCGCATGGTCAATGAGGCGAATCCCTCTGCTGCCGTGCTGACATTGAACAGCCTGGAGGCGTTCAAATCCGCAGCCAACGGTCAGGCGACCAAGATCATCATTCCCTCCGAAATTCAGGGAATTGCGGGTCTTGCAAGTGCTTTGACCGCCATTGCCGCACCGCAGAACGGCGAAGGCAAGCAGGCTTAAAGAGTATCTGTAAAACATGCCGCGTGCCGGATGTCGCTGTGACATCCGGCACTTTGTATATAGGTGACGCAAAAAAGGAACCGCCGCGCGAGCATCTGCATAATTAGCGGTAAAATTGAGATAAGGTATAATATTTTTCGCAAATTAAAAAAAGATCTGGCAAAAGTATAGACATGTTCCGAAAACTCTGGTAGAATGAAGTCACCACAACAAACATTCGAAAGGAGATTTGGAACATGTCCAAGGATATTATACAACTGAATGAGGAGGTTGTCAAGAACGAATTAAAGGAATTGGTTAGAAACAGTGTGGAGGAAACGCTGAACGAGCTGTTGAACAAAGAAGCGGAGGAGTTGACGAGCGCGGCAAAGTACGAGCGAACCGAGGCGCGTCAGGGCTACCGTTCGGGGCATTACAGCAGAAAACTGACCACGACCTCCGGCGAGGTACGCCTTGAGGTGCCGAAGCTGAAAGGAGTACCGTTTGAGACGGCGATCATCGAGCGTTATCGTCGCCGGGAGAGTTCAGTGGAAGAAGCCCTGATCGAAATGTACCTTGCCGGCGTTTCAGTGCGTCGCGTAGAAGATATTTCTGAAGCCCTGTGGGGCAGTCGTGTGTCAGCATCCACCATCAGCGAGCTGAATCAGAAAGCGTATGTCCATATTGAAGAATGGCGTAATCGCAAGTTGTCCGGAAAGTACCCGTATGTCTATGTGGACGGTATTTACCTGAAGCGCAACTGGGGCGGAGAGTTTGAAAATGTCAGTATCCTTGTAGCCATAGGAGTTGACGAAGATGGTTACCGCGAAATAATCGGTGCTGCCGAAGGCATGAAAGAGGATGCCGACAGTTGGAAGAACTTCCTTATTTGGCTCAAAGAGCGCAGGCTCGACGGTGTAAAGCTCGTGATCGGGGACAAGTGCCTCGGCATGTGCAACGCCGTGGCAGAAGTCTTTCCGGAGGCCAAATACCAGCGTTGCACCGTACATTTCTATCGCAATGTTTTCTCTGTAACACCAAGGAAACATATGCGCGAGGTCACACGGATGCTCAAAGCGATCCACGCACAGGAGAGCAAAGAGGCAGCACGTAAGAAAGCTCAGGACATCGTAGAAAAGTTGCGTTCCATGCGGCTGAATGAGGCAGCTAAAAAGGTCGAGGACGGCATTGAAGAAACCCTGACTTACATGGACTTTCCGTCACAACACTGGCTGAAGATCCGTACGAACAATGTCATTGAGCGGATGAATCGTGAGATACGACGCAGAACGAGAGTTGTTGGTACATTCCCAGACGGAAAATCTGCTCTCATGCTGGTCTGTGCCAGACTGCGGTATGTTTCGGGAAAGGAGTGGGGAACCAAGCGGTATCTATGTATGAAATATCTGACCGAAGCCGCAACAGGAGTGGCATAAGTGCAGCAATCAAATAGCATATGCCGCCGGCGGAGTCAAGGGTCAAGATGAACGGCTTCGCCGCCCCTGACACCGCTGCCGTCATATGCTCTGCGGCAATCAAGCGGGGCTTCGCAGCCCCCTCGCCGGGCTTTCCGGCGCATAACTTCATTTTTTCAGAGTCGAATTTGCGAAAAATACTTGACAGTACCAAAATTGAAATCAGCCACCACGATTTTCGCGGTGGCTTTTTAATATGCAGAAACCAAAGAAAAGCCCCGCACGAGGCGGGGCAAAAAATTATTCCGCAAGCAATGTTTCAATTTCTTTTCGTTGTTCGTTTGTGCACTCATAAACAGTAGCTTTGAACCATTTGTTTTCAATGAAATCTTCTTCAAAAGCATCCATTACTTTTAGTGCAATCCCGAATTGAGAATTGGCTTTTTCAAGTTCACCGTTTTCTTTTAAACGCTTACCCACGACAATCAGCATATCGATCAAATCCTCTGCGGAAAGATTTTTCTGCTTTTGTGCCGCCTCATAGCTATCCTCTCCGTCTAAAAGGGATGCCATTAACTCCAATTTAGAAAAATAAATTTCGGGGATGACTTCAAGAGTGGGCTTGACTAAATCATTCTGACCGTTTTCCTTATAGCACAATGCAAGAATTCGACAAGCATCATATTTCACGGAATCATCCTTGGTAGACTCAATGAGGGTTTTGCAAAGAGTGATTACCTCATCTGCTCTCGTTTGATAATCCAATGTATAAAGCAGATTGTTCAATATAATGTCATTGCCGGGGAATCTCTGCAAGCCTTCGCGCAAAATACGTTCCGATTCTGCTCTATCGGTGAAACGGTATTTATATGCTTCATGACAGATTGCTTCAGCTTGTTTTTCCATTTCAAATAGATTAAAATCAAAGAGCTCGTCTGTGGAAATGCCAAAGAAGGATGCAATAGCAGGAATCATAGTCACGTCCGGCATTGTATTTCCATTTTCCCATTTCGAAACAGCTTGAAAAGATACCCCAAGATAGTTGGCCAAAACTTCTTGAGATATGTTTTTCTGATTTCTTAACGATTTTATTTTTTCTCCAAGTTTAATCATTGTTGTTCCTCCAAATTGTTTTGGATCAGCGCTTATCCTATTACTATTATAGCACATTGTTGCTTAAAAACAATAACTCATTTGGAGAGAAATTTTCTAACATTGGTTGAGCTTATTTACTTTCCCGACACTCGCGTACGGGGCAAGCATAGCGCATGGCAGTCCACCGCGCCAAATCGGGCAGAAGCCCGAATCCACCATCCGCAGAAGAACGGCTCACAAAAGCCTTCCTCCGGGAGGAAGGGGGACCGCGATAGCGGTGGAAGGAGCCTGCGGAACTTTAAGTTCGCGCGCGCTTTGTTGTAACGCACTCTCCCTCAGTCGCCTGCGGCGACAACCCCCTCCCGGAGGGAGCCTTTTCTAAGTTCACATCAATAGAAAAACACCACCAAAGAAAATTCCTTGGTGGTGTTCGTGTTTTCTCCGCTAAAGTTGCAGAGGCGACGGCCCCTTTTTTTAGTTGGAAGTCCGAAAAATCAGACCGATCCGGTCAGATCGATTTCATGTCCCGCATCGGAGGAGTCATAGATTGCCTGCATCATGCGGGCAGTGAGGATGACGGAATCGATATGGGAGGGAAGCTTCTCGCCGGTGCGGATGCAGCGGATGAAGGAGTCGATCTCGTTTTGGAACATATTGACGCTTTCATAGACCGGTGTTTCATCGCACAGCTTACCGTCTTTGACACCGTAAACCGTGAAGTTTCCGCCGTATTGCAGACGGATGCCCGCCTTATCGCCGAGAAAATCGATGTAGCATTCGTTGGGACCGATGTTTTCCGCCCACGCGCCGTTGAGTGTGATGGTGGGACCGCCGGTACGGATAAAGCCGGTTACGCTGTCATCCACGTCGTATGTACCGTTGAGATTTTTGGTGTTTTCTGCCCACATACCTTCATAGACATAGTTCTGCATGTCTTTTCCCAACTTGCAGAACGCTTTGCCGGAAACAGTCAGCGGAGTGGGGTCGCCGGTGCAGTACATGACAATATCCAGGTAATGAACGCCCCAGTCGATCAGCGCGCCGCCGCCTGCAATTGCCTTGGTCGTGAAGGCGCCGCCCAGTCCGGGAATGGAACGGCGTGAACGGAAGGAAACGTACACATGGTAAACCTCTCCCAGTTCGCCGGCGGCGATTAGGTCACGGATTTTGTTGACGGCGGTGTTGAAGCGGTTTACCACACCGATATTCAGCACCTTGCCGGTCTCGTGCTGAACTTCCTGCATCATTTTTGCCTCGCTGTAAATGCGTGCGGCAGGCTTTTCGCACAGCACGTTTTTGCCGGCGCGCAGAAAATCGCAGGCAATGGTGGAATGCATCAGGTTGGGGGTGCAGACCGATACTGCTTGGATTTCGGGATCATGCAGGATCTCGTGATAGTCGTAAACGGCAGTTCCGCAACCGTACTTTTTGACGGCTTCATCTGCACGTTCCGGAATGATATCGCAGAAATACTTGATTTCGGCGTCCGGACAATTCAGGTAGGAGGGAATGTGTGCTGCATTGGCAATGGTGCCGCACCCGATGACGGCAACTTTGATCTTTTCGCTCATGTTGATAACTCCTTCTTTTTTTTATTTCAGCTTGCGCACAAACGCTTCAATGTGTTCCAGCGCCTGCGTAATGTGTTTGACCGAGTAGGCATAGGATATCCGTGCGAATCCTTCTCCGCAGTCTCCGAAAGCGGTGCCGGGGATAATCGCACAGCCGTTTTCATATAAGAGCCGGGAACAGAATTCCTCGGAGGACAGCCCGAATCTGCCGATTTCGGGGAAGATATAGAATGCTCCCTCCGGTTCAAAGGATTCGATGCCGATGGAGCGCAGACCATTATAGATATAACGCCGGCGCCGGTTGTATTCTTCCGTCATGGTGAGGATGTCCTCATCCCCGTTTTTCAACGCTTCCACCGCGGCAAACTGCGAGGTGGTCGGGGCGCACATGATGGCAAACTGGTGGATTTTCAGCATTTGTTTTGTGATTTCCCTTGGCGCACAGGTGTATCCCATCCGCCAGCCGGTCATTGCGTATGCTTTGGAGAAGCCGTTGACCACCACGGTGCGCTCCCGCATCCCGGGCAGGGAAGCGATGGAAACATGGCGAAGACTGTAGGTCATTTCCGCATAGATTTCATCCGAAAGCACGGCGATGTTGCGTTCCCGTAGGACGTCGGCGATCTTTTCCAGATCCTCCCGGGTCATGATTGCACCGGTTGGATTGTTCGGAAAGGGCAAAACCAGCAGTTTGGTGCGCGGTGTGATTGCAGAGATCAGAAGCTCCGGCGTCAGCTTGAAGCGATCCGCGGCGCGGGTGTCAATCAGAACGGGAACGCCTCCCGCGAGGCGTACCAACGGCTCGTAGCATACAAAGCTCGGCTGCGGAATAATCACCTCGTCTCCGGGATCAATCAGCGCGCGGATGCACATGTCGATCGCCTCACTGCCGCCGACCGTTACGATAATTTCCTCCTTCGGGTCATAGGAAAGGGAAAAGCGGCGCGCAAGATAAGCGGCGATTTCTTCCCGCAGGGGCAGTGTGCCGGCATTGGAGGTGTAGTAGGTCTTTCCGCTTTCCAGACTTTCGATTCCTGCTTCGCGGATATGCCACGGTGTGACAAAATCCGGCTGACCGACAGTCAATGCCACAACATCGCTCATGCCGTCCAAAAGGTCAAAAAATTTGCGGATGCCGGACGGGCGCAGAGAAACGGCGGTGCGGGAAAGCAACTGTTCGTAATTGAAATTGCTCATTATATGTTTCCTCTCTCATCAGGGGTCTGTGCACCGTAAATCACGCCCTTGTCCTTGTATTTGCGCAACACAAAGTGGGTAGAGGTGGAGATGACGAATTCGATCGGCGCCAGCTTTTGCGCGACAAAATAGGCGACCTCCTTCATAGTCTTTCCCTCAATGATTACGCACAGATCATAGCCGCCTGACATCAGATACAGGCTCTTGACCTCCGGATAATTGTAAATCTTCTCCGCAACGCGGTCAAATCCGCGGTCACGCTGCGGGGTCATTTTGACCTCGATGATGGCATTGACGTATTCGCGGTCCGTTTTATCCCAGTCAATGATGGTTTTGTAGCCAAGAATCACACCGTCTTTTTCGTATTGACGGATGATCTGCCGGATATCGCCCTCCTCTTTGTCCAGCATGGTTGCAAGCTGTGCGGGAGTCAGTGTTGCGTCGTCTTCCAATAACTTCAGGATGGTATCCATTGTATGTATGCTCCTTTGTATGTGTGCTTATTTCTGTGTTTGCAGTTTGCGGCGGATGTTCTGGTAGGTTAGTCCGTATTTTTCGGCGATGTCCCGTGCATAGGATTTTCCGTCGGGTTTGGCGCGGACAATGCGGAAGGAACGTTTGCCCTCTCCCTCGATGCCGGCAACCAGCGTGTCGATTCTGCTGCCGCCTTCTGCGGCGGACTGTGCGTTGATGCGGTCAACCTCTGCAGCGAGCTCATGCAGGTGCGTGGAAAAAAGGCATCTGCAACCGGCAAGCGCAAGCCCTGCCAGAACCTCGGCGGCAATGTAGGATGCCTCGTAAGAACCGGTTGAGGACAGAGATTCATCCAAAAGCACAAGGCTTTCTTCCGTGACGCAATCGAATATTTCATCCAGACGGGCACATTCCTCACCCAGACGTCCCTTGTCGATGGTGTCGTCGGCACCGGTCGGGAAGTGGGTAAAGATGGCGTCGGCAGGGCTGATCTCGGCGTGTTGCGCGGGAACCGGCATGCCGAGCTGCATCATAGCCTGACAAAGCCCGATTGCACAGGTAATTACGGACTTTCCGCCGCGGTTGGGACCGGTCAGTACATAGATCATTGCGTTTTCCGGCGACTGATCAAAGGCAATATCGTTGGAAACGATACTTTCGTCCTCCCGCAGTTTGAGTGCAACGGCAGGATTGTAGAGTCCTGTCGCGATGAATTTCCGCTCGGAAAGCGGTGCGATGACAGGTTCGGTCAATACGCAGCCGCGTTGGCGTAGCTTCTGCATCATTTCGGTGCCCCTGATGAGAAATTCAAATTCCGGCATCATGGTCAAAAGGAATTCCGTATTGTCCAGCACATAGCTCTGCACAATGCGTTTCCAGGAGCGCAGGGAAGATTTATAGACCTCATTGATGGCAGAATGGAATGCCAGTGTCAGTGCGGTTTTTTGGTTGTCCGATTGCTTTTTGCCGAACGGAACCAGGTTCGCAATGCAGGTATAGGCATCATCCTTGAAGCGGAGACGGAGAATCTTGTCGATCACATCACCGGACTTGAAAGACTCTGCATTGACGGAAAGCACACCGGCAGTCGCGGGACGCAGTTGCGCATCCAGGTTGACACCAATCGTGACAGACCGGATTTCACGCACGCGTTGGGTCAGCTCACTTAATCTGTCGTTTAGCTCCCGGTAGTAATCGGATTCAACCAGTTCCCGGATACGGTCGGCGAGGGTCCGGAAGGCGGTTCCGGTCAGTCCGTCACGCGCAGCGTTCAGTCCTTCATGCAGGATCGTAATGCAGGAGATATACAGTTCGATTTCGGTCATACTGGACAGATAATCGCCGGTTTCGCCGCTGTCGGCTTCCAGGCGCCGCAATTCCATGATGTCTCCGAGGACCGGCATCAATTTTTGGAGCATCTCGCCCAGTGCGGGACAGGACAGCATGTCCCGGAAGGTTTGGGTGCGATAGCGCATCACTTCCGGATCCATGGTAAAGAAATCGGACAAGGCAGAGCTTTTCAGGTCAAGAATCTCTGTCATGCCCAGTTCTTTGAGGGTATACATATCAATATCAGGTGTATCCTGCCCGGACAGATGACGCTCTTTTGCGGCAGCGTCCGGGTAAATCAGGCTGAAATTGCGAAGTTCCATAGGGGAATTCCTTTCCGGTAAGAATATTTTGTGTGTCCGGAGATGACCGGCGGTCAGTGGTCAAGCGGCAGAAATACACGTTCGCCGTCCCGCATAACCATGGCATGCGTAAATCCGATGTCCGTGAGCAGTTCCGCGCCGTCACCGATACAGCGAGCGAGATTTTCAGGGGCGTGGGCATCCGAACCCAATGTGACAAGGCGCCCGCCGAGGTCATGGTACAGCCGGAGCAGCTCTGTATGCGGCATTGTAAATCCGTATCCGCACCAAAGGGTGGAGACATTGATTTCCAAGGCAATGTCGCGGCGGATCAGCTTTTCAAATATCGCTGCAATTCTGTCGGTGTGCGATGTAAAGTCGAATTTCATTCCGGCGATGGACATATAACGGTTCTGATAGGTGAGGTGTCCGAGCGTGGTGACAGGATAGTCGAGCAAAAGGAGGATTTCTTCCAGTGTCCGGTCAAACAGTTGTGCCGCAAGCGGAATCGGAACTTTGGAAAAATCCATCATGCAAAAATCAGGGACCTCGGTCAGATTGTGCAGAGAGCCGATCACAAATTCATAGGGATGGCGGGAAAGAACCTCTTTGGTATATGCGGGGCACTGATGCGGCTGACCAAGCTCAAGTCCGCGTGAGAGATGGAGCTTTCCCTTGTATTTTTCCTTCGCAGCCGACATTTCATTCCAGGCTGCCTCATGATCGTAAATGCGGTAAAGTTCCTCGACCTCACCATTGACATCGCAATGATCCGTAATTGCGAGATCGGAAAGCCCAAGCTCAATTGCACGTTCACAAAGTGCGTCCACCGTTGAATCCGGTGCGCCGTCAAACGAGAATAGGGAATGTGTATGGGTATCACAGAGTGCTGTATACATAAAAACCTCCGCCGATTGGCAATTCGCATTCAGTATAGCACAAATTTTGTCGTTTGTACATAGTTATCGCAAATTTTTTATGTGAATCACGGGCGCCCGAAAAGAAAGCGGTGGTTCTCCCGGACGCATGCGATCCGGAAACTTCACGATAGCAAAAATGACCCTGAATTTCTTGTAAGAAATCAGGATCATGTTTTGTCGATTCAACTGCTCAGTGCGTGCTCCAGCCAGATCAGTCCCATTCCGAAGGCGTCATTCAATCCGACCTTCTGTCCCTGACGAATGATTTTGGAGGGATCCTTTGAGTCGATGATCTGTACTAAGATATTGGCGGGGACCTTTGTGCCGTGCTCTTCATGATAGGACATGATTTCTAAGATCAAAATGCACTTTTCGTTCATATCCCCGTAGCAAATTGTATTTTCTTCCCGTACCAGGGGCCTGTCTTTATAATATAAATACTTGCCTTTGACGGTTTCATTTGTTTCTGCCATATACAAGCCTCCTTTATAACTGTTACTTCTATTATAGCATCCGGCGCCGGAAAAGTCAAGCGCTTTTTTGCGCTTCAGGATAATTTGTCGCTCTGATCGGATTCGGTATCATTGTTTGCCAAAACGCGCCTCGCCATCCGTACCAGCCTGTCCCGGATCCAGTAGGGGGAAATCACCCGAATATCGGACTCCAGTGACATGATGACACTCAGAAAACGTTCCACGCTGTGGAATTCACAAATATAGCGGTTCCTGCCCTCTTTGGAGATAATAAACGAACGAAGTTCGATGACGGTCAGCTTATCCGGAATTTCGATTGTTGCATTGTAGGGAAGCTGTGTCTGGACAATCGAAGTATCCGCATGCGTGTCTGCATCGTCGAAAATGTTGGATACCACTCCCATAAATGCATCGTCGTTGTCCGAGGTCAGAATGACGGGCAGGGAAAAGTCTGTTGTGTAATAAAAGCCCTTATGGGTGGCACTATAGGCGATTGGCGCGCCGAGCGTTTTACGCAGATAGTCAACATCGCGCTGTGCCTGCCTGTGGGAAATGCCGAAACGCTCCGAAAGACGCATGGCATTGGGGTAGGAGTACTCCGCGATCATTTTGTGCAACCATTGGATACGGATATTTGCTGTCATGACTGTACTTCCTCCGATGCCTCTGTGCGCTCGGCTTCGGCACCCATGTCCGTTTCGGGAAGACGTGCAAGGTTGTGTGAGAAGGTAATGAGGCGTGCCAGTGTATAGCAGAAAAAGCAGATTCCCAGAAGAGATTGCGAAAAATAGTCGGCAGATGTGAGGATGCCGCACAGATAGGCAACCGTGCTGCATACAAAGCCGGCGGAACCGATGAGCAGCGTGGATGCACCGAAAAATACGGTCATCCGCGGTGCGGGTTTATGCAGAGGGTAGCGCAATTCGCTTGTTACGTACAGCATGAAGGAGACCAAAGAAAACTGCAGATAGAGTTTCTGTGGACTGTTCATTTCGACAAACATGTCAAAATAAGTGTAGGCAGTCAGCAACGCGCAGAAAAGCAACGGAGCAAATCCCGCAAGCGGTAGCAGATCGCCTGACGGGCAAAGATTACGCGCCACCATAAAAAAGTAGACGGCGGACAGCAGCGAAAAAACAGGCAGGAGGACGGAGAAGAGGGTAATGCCGCCTGCGATCAGCAGATAGACACGGTAGGCTGCAAACAGAACAAGTCCGACCGCGGGAATCCATGCGCACGGATTTCCGCCGGGGGCAGGGAAAGAAAAGGAGGAATCGTCGGGTTGTTGTTTGCCGACACACAACAGGTAAACTGCCAGTGCAAGCAGCGGTGCTATGCAACATGCGAGAGAGAGCGACGGCAACGGACCGGGATCGAAGTACCCGATGCTGTTGTCATAGAATAAGAGAAAAGAAAGCAGGTACAGAACAAAGCAGACCGGTGTGCAGATAAGAGTGATGTTGATAGCCGTTCGCAGACGGACAAGGAGTTTTTGCGTTCTTGCAGTCATAATTACAAACGCCCGTAAGGGCTTCTCCGTATAAATTTTCGATAATTACATCTATCTATACAGTATACCATCCAAATGTTAACATTCTGTATCCAAAGCAGCGATTTCCGAAAAAACTTTGCAAAGAAGATGTTTGTGCAACTAATACAAAAAAATATCAGAAAAACAGTAAAAATTCATTATATAAAAATGACAGCGACCTATTGCATTTTTTGCCTTTATCGGTTATAATGGAAAAGCTTGATATGCGATGAAACGAGAGGTTGCTGTCGGGGGACGCTCCGGCAGGGAATTTTCGTGGAGTATGTCCGAACAATCGGGCGATTGTATTCCATGTGTACCGACACGAAGCAACATGCGGCATAGTGTTCTCCGTGGCTCTCTTCTGAATTCGTAAAAGTGGATGGTTGCTGACAGATGCTGATGTCAATGACGTCCGTTTTTTTATGATTTCGGCAGGGAACACACGGAACGGTGTTACATGATACGCCCCCGAATCAAATCGGTTCCGACGAGCGCTTTCCTTTGGAATGCATTGGTCGGGAACGAAATTTTAAGAAGGAGGCACAGCAAATGGCAGTCAATGAGAAAATCAGAGTGCGCCTGAGAAGCTACGATCATACCCTGATCGATGCAGCAGCAGAGAAAATCGTGAATGTTGCAAAGACCAATGGGTGTCAGGTTTCCGGTCCTATTCCGCTTCCGACCGACAAAGAGATCATTACGATCCTCCGCGCCGTTCATAAGTACAAGGATAGCCGTGAACAGTTCGAGCTTCGCACGCACAAAAGACTTATCGATATCATTAAGCCGTCCCAGAAGGTTGTGGACGCCCTGATGAATATTGAACTTCCCGCAGGCGTTGAAATCGAGGTAAAAATCTAAATATCAGGCACCGCGATATCAAGTCCTTTGCAAAGACAACAGCCGAGGAAAGCGCAAACTTTCGGATCGGCAACTTTGTAAGTCATGTTGACGGTACATCATATGTCCGCCAACCAATAATTTACAGGAGGAAACAAACATGAAAAAAGGCATTATCGGCAGAAAAGTCGGTATGACGCAGGTTTTCGATGAGGTGGGCAATGTCATTCCCGTAACCTTGATCGAAGCAGGTCCGTGCGTCGTTGCGCAGAAGAAAACCGTAGAGAACGACGGTTATGAAGCTGTTCAGCTTGGTTTTGCGAGTGTGAAGAAAAAGCACCTCACAAAGCCGGAGATCGGACACTTCACCAAAGCAGGCATTGCTGAGGGCGACTTTAAGAGACACCTCAAAGAGTTCCGCCTTGCTGATTGCTCCGCGTATAACGTTGGCGACTTTGTCAGAGTCGAAACCTTCACCCCCGGTGAAAAGGTCGATGTAACAGGTACGACAAAGGGACGTGGTTATACGGGCGTTGTCAAGAGATGGAATCAGCACACCCTGTGCTCTACTCATGGTGTCGGTCCTATCCACCGCGAAGTCGGTTCCATGGGCCCGAACTCCGACCCGTCCAGAGTGTTTAAGAACAAGCACATGGCTGGACAGTACGGTAACGAGCAGGTCACCGTTCTCAATCTGAAAGTCGTAAAGATCGACGCGAACCGCAACCTGATTGCTATCAAGGGTGCCATTCCCGGCGCCAAAGATGGTATCGTGTTCATTCGCGATTCGGTAAAAGCATAATGCGGAAGGAGGAAACAAACAATGCCGAGCGTAAAAGTATTTAACATGGCGGGCAAGGAAGTCAGCACGATGGAGCTTTCCGAAGCTGTCTTCGGCGCAGAAGTCAACGGCGTACTCCTCCACTCTGCAGTCAGAGCCTATCTGAACAATCAGAGACAGGGTACCCAGTCCACACTGACCCGCACCGAGGTTTCGGGCGGCGGCAAGAAGCCCTGGAGACAGAAGGGAACCGGACGTGCGCGTCAGGGTTCTACTCGTTCTCCGCAGTGGACACACGGTGGTGTTGCTCTTGGTCCTAAGCCCAGAAAGTACACTACTCTTATGAACAAAAAGGCGAAGAGAGTTGCTCTTGTTTCCGCACTTTCTTCCAAGGTTGCAGAAGGCAAGCTGGTTGTTGTTGATCAGATTGTTGCAACCGAATACAAGACCAAGACCATGGCGGAAATGCTGAAGGCGCTGAACTGCAAGGGCAGTGCGCTGGTGGTACTGAGCGAGAAGAATGACTACGCGATCGGAAGCTGCGCAAATCTTCCTAAAGTTGAGACAACCGATGTCACGAAAGCGGAAGACGGAACCGTCCGTTCCATGCTGAATGTCTACGGTGTCATGAAGGCGCAGACGGTTGTGATTGCCGCGGACGCCGTAAAGATGCTTGAGGAGGTATATGCGAAATGAAAATGCTGGAAGATATCATTCGTAAGCCCGTGATCACCGAAGCGGCTATGGATATGATTGCTGACAGAAAGTATGTATTCCACGTCAGCGAGTCCGCAACCAAGGCGGAAATTGCTGCGGCTGTGGAAGCAATGTTCAAAGGCACCAAGGTTGAAAGCGTCAATACCGTCAACATGAAGAGAAAGCCCAAGAGACTTGGTTATCACGCCGGTTACACCAGTGCGTGGAAAAAAGCCATCGTCACCCTCACGGCTGACTCCAAGACCATCGAGTTCTTCGAAGGTCTGAACTAATGAGCAGAGGAGGTTGAAGTAATGGCTATTAAAAAATATAAACCCACGACACCCGCGAGAAGACATATGTCGGTCCCTGCTTACAAATTGGTCATCACGAAGGACACGCCTGAAAAGAGCCTGATTGAGATTAAGAAAAAGCACGCGGGAAGAAACAGCTACGGTAAGATCACTGTCCGTCATCGTGGCGGAGGAAACAAGGTCAAGTACCGTATCGTTGATTTCAAGAGAAACGACGCAAGCGCAAACAACGTGATTGCGATCGAGTATGACCCCAACAGAACTGCATACCTTGCATTGCTTCAGAATGGTGACGGCGACAAGAGTTATATCATTGCGCCTGAATCCCTGAAGGTCGGCGATACCGTTTATTCCGGTGCCGATGCAGACATCAAGCCGGGTAACACGTTGCCGCTGGCAAATATTCCGGTTGGTACCATGATCAACGGCGTTGAGTTGTATCCCGGAAAGGGCGCTCAGCTGGTTCGCTCTGCCGGTGCGTTTGCACAGCTGATTGCAAAGGAGAACGGTTCCGCTCAGGTTCGTCTTCCTTCTGGTGAAGTTCGCATGATCCGCCTGGACTGCAAGGCGACCATCGGTCAGGTCGGCAATATTGATCATGACACTGTCAAGGTCGGTAAAGCCGGTAAGACAAGACACAAGGGCATCCGCCCGACTGTCCGCGGTTCGGTGATGAACCCCTGCGATCACCCGCACGGTGGCGGTGAAGGTAAGTCCCCGATCGGTCATCCGAGCCCGGTTACCCCGTGGGGTAAGCCTGCTCTGGGTTATAAGACCCGTAACAAGAAAGCGCGTACCGATAAGTTCATTATCAAGCGCAGAAACGCTAAATAAAGGAGGGAATACAAATGAGCAGAAGCTTAAAGAAAGCACCGTTTGTTGAAGCAAAGCTGTACAAACGCATTTGCGAAATGAACGAAAAAGGCGAAAAGAAAGTTATCAAAACATGGTCCAGAGCTTCCACGATATTCCCGGATTTTGTCGGTCACACTATCGCGGTTCATGACGGCAGAAAGCATATCCCGGTGTACGTTGTCGAGGATATGGTCGGACACAAGCTCGGTGAGTTTGCCCCTACCCGTACGTTCAAAGGGCATTCCGGTTCCAAGACATCCAATACGGATAAATAAGCAAGGGGAGGTTTGATTCAAAATGGCTGAAGAAGTTAAAGTCGCAAAAGCACATCTGAAATATGCAAGAATTTCCCCTCGCAAGGTCAAGATCGTGCTGGATCTCATCAGAGGAAAGGATACTGCGACGGCAATGGGAATTCTCAGGAATACGCCCAAGGCTGCCAGCGAGTATCTGGTGAAGCTGCTTGCCAGCGCAGTTGCCAATGCTGAGAACAATTACCATATGGACGGTTCCAATCTGTACGTTGCCGAGTGCTTTGTGTGCCCGGGACCGACGCTCAAGCGCATTATGCCGAGAGCAAAGGGAAGTGCAGACAGAATTCTGAAGAGAACCAGTCATGTGACAATTGTTGTCAAGGAAAAAGACTGAGAAAGGGAGGCAAGAGTTAAATGGGTCAGAAAGTTAATCCTCACGGCCTGCGTGTAGGCGTGATCAAAAACTGGGATTCAAGATGGTTCGTTAAGGACGAAGTGTTCGGCGATACTCTTGTGTCCGACTACAATGTAAGAAAGTACCTGAAGAATACCCTTCAGGCAGCCGGTGTTCCTAAGATCGAAATCGAGCGGGACAGCCGTAGAATGCGCGTGTTTGTACACTGCGCTAAGCCGGGTATGGTGATCGGTCACGGCGGCAGCGAAATCGACAAGCTCAAGGCAAATCTTGAGAAGATGGTCGGTATGCCCGTTGCCCTGAATGTTGATGAGATCCGCCAGCCTGATCTGGACGCACAGCTTGTTGCGGAGAATATCTGCAGCCAGTTGGAAAAGCGTATTTCCTTCCGCCGTGCCATGAAGATGGCGATTCGCAACACCATGCGGTTGGGCGCAAGAGGAATTAAGGTTTCCTGCAGCGGCCGTCTGGGCGGTGCGGAAATCGCAAGAGTTGAGCATTACCATGAAGGTACCATCCCGCTTCAGACTTTGCGCGCTGATATTGAGTATGGCTTCTGGGAAGCAAACACCACTTACGGTAAGATCGGTGTAAAGGTTTGGATTTACAAGGGTGAGGTTCTCAACGAGGTCAACAGACCGCGTGACAACCGTCGTCCCCCCAGAGACGGTCAGCGCAGAGACGGTGACCGCCGCAACGGTCAGCGCAGAGACGGCGCACCCCGCAGAGACGGTGGCGCACCGCGCGGAAACGGCGAGCGCAGACCCTATGGTGACAACCGTCGTCCGGCAGGTCCCCGCAACAATGATGCAAGACCGCCGAGAACGGACAGAACTCCCAGAGAAGGAGGCGCGAAGTAATCATGTTAATGCCTAAGAGAGTAAAATTCCGTCGTGTACAGCGCGGCCGTATGAAGGGTAAAGCAACCCGCGGCAATGTGCTTTCTAACGGAAAATACGGAATTGTTGCGCTGGAGCCTGCATGGATTACCAGCAACCAGATCGAGGCGGCTCGTATCGCTATGACCCGTTACACCAAGCGTGGCGGTCAGGTCTGGACAAAGATTTTCCCTGACAAGCCGATCACCGAAAAGCCTGCCGACACCCGAATGGGTTCCGGTAAAGGTTCTCCGGAGTACTGGGTTGCCGTGGTGAAGCCGGGTAGAATTATGTTCGAGATGGACGGTGTTGATCTTGAAGTTGCAAGAGAAGCAATGCGTCTTGCTGGTCACAAGCTGCCTATCAAGACAAAGTTCATTTACAAAGAGGAACAGGAGGGTTAAGCAGTCATGAAAGCAAAAGAAATGAAAAGCATGACGGTTGAAGAACTGAATGCGAAGCTCAAAGAGCTCAAGACCGAATTGTTTAACCTCCGTTTCCAGCATGCAATCAATCAGCTTGACAATCCGCATAAGATCAATGAAGTCAAGCATGACATTGCACGTGTAATGACCGTTCTTCGTGAGAAGAGCGCAGAATGAGGAGGATGACAGTCATGACAGAAGAAAGAACACTCAGGAAAACAAGAGTCGGCATGGTTGTCAGCGATAAGATGCAGAAGACCGTGGTGGTTGCAATTGAGGATAACGTCAAGCACCCGATCTACGGTAAGATCATCAAGCGCACCCTGAAGCTCCATGCGCATGACGAGCTGTCCTGCGGCATCGGAGACAAGGTAAAGATCATGGAGACAAGACCGCTGTCCAAGACAAAGAGATGGCGTGTTGTCGAAATCATCGAGAAGGCAAAATAATTTTTTCGAATAGTAGATACGTCGTAGCGTATTGAAACAGTAGGAGGAAAAAATGATTCAACAGCAAACATTATTGAATGTTGCCGATAATACGGGTGCAAAACAGCTGATGTGCATCCGCGTTCTGGGCGGAACGGGCCGCAGATACGCAAACATCGGTGATATCATCGTCTGTGCAGTCAAGAAGGCTGCTCCCGGCGGTGTTGTGAAAAAAGGCGAAGTCGTCAAAGCTGTGGTTGTCCGGAGTGTGCATGGTGCAAAGCGTGCTGACGGTTCTTACATCAAGTTTGATGAAAATGCCGCCGTTATCATCAAGGAAGACAAGACCCCGCGTGGAACCCGTGTATTCGGGCCGATTGCAAGAGAACTTCGTGATGCCAAGCAGGAAGGCTTCCTCAAGATCCTTTCTCTGGCTCCTGAAGTGATTTGAGGAGGTGTCGCACATGAATAATTTGCATATTAAGAAAGGCGATACCGTTGTCGTCCTGTCCGGTGATGATGCCGGCGTCAAGGGCGAAGTCATCGCAACTTCCCCCAAGGAGGGTAAGGTCATTGTCAAGGGCGTTCATATCATTCACAAGCACGTTAAGCCCCGCAGAGAAGGCGAGACCGGCGGTATTGTGGACGCTGAAGGTGCTATTTATGCATCCAAGGTTGCTCTGTACTGCCCCGATTGCAAGAAGGGCGTGCGCACGCATGTGGTTATGAACGGCGATAAGAAGATCCGCGTTTGCTCCGGTTCCAAGGACGGCAAGCCGTGCGGACACAAATTTGACTGAGGAGGGTGCTGATCATGGCAAGATTAAGAGATTATTACAAGGCTGAGATTGCGCCTGCACTCAATAAGAAATACGCTTACAAGAGCCCGATGCAGATTCCGAAGCTGGACAAGGTTGTAATCAACATTGGTGCCGGCGATGCGAAGGAAAATTCCAAGGTCATTGACGCCATCATGCGTGATTTGGCTCTGATTTCCGGTCAGAAGGCTGTTCCCACCACCGCAAGAAAGTCCGTTGCGAACTTCAAGCTCCGTGAGGGAATGAAGATCGGTGCCAAGGTGACACTGCGCGGCGACAGAATGTATGAGTTTGTTGATAAACTCTTCAACTTCGCTCTGCCCCGTGTCCGTGACTTTAAAGGAATCAACCCCAACGCGTTTGACGGCAGAGGTAACTACTCCCTGGGCTTGAAAGAACAGCTGATCTTCCCGGAAATCGAATTTGACAAGGTTGAGAAGATTCGCGGTATGGACATCTGCTTCGTGACAACCGCGCGGACAGATGACGAAGCAAGAGAGCTGATCCGCATGATGGGCGCTCCCTTCGCAAAAGACTGATCGGGAGGAAACGGAAAATGGCAAAGAAATCAATGATTCTCAAGCAGCAGGCTGAGCCCAAGTTCAGCACCCGCCGCTACAACAGATGCAAGATCTGCGGCCGCCCTCACGCATATTTGCGTAAGTTCGGTATCTGCCGTATCTGCTTCCGTAATCTGGCGTACAAGGGAGAAATCCCCGGCGTCAAGAAGGCTTCCTGGTAATTTATTTACCGGGAAACCTCCGTCCCAAAACAAACAATTACCGAAAGATAAATGTTTGACCCCCAACTGCCGGAAGGAAGCAGTGATTGCTTAACCGCCGGCAAGCCGCCGCGAAAACGGCAGCAAGAAACAATACTTGCATAGGAGGAAAGAAAAATGCAAATGTCAGATGTGATTGCCGATATGCTCACAAGAATCAGAAACGCAAGCAATGCAAAGCATGCGACCGTGGACATTCCGGCATCCAACATGAAGAAAGCCATCGCAGATATCCTGGTGGAAGAGGGCTATGTCAAGAACTATACCGTCATTGATGACGGAAAGCAGGGAACCATCCGTGTGACCCTGAAGTATCTTGCCAACAAGCAGAAGGTGATTCACGGTCTGCGCCGTGTGTCCAAACCCGGTTTGCGGATTTACGCAAGCTACGAGAAGATGCCCAAGGTCATGAACGGTTTGGGTATCGCCATCGTTTCCACATCCAAAGGAATCATGACAGACAAGAAGGCTCGCGCCAACAAGGTCGGCGGCGAAGTCATCGCGTTTGTGTGGTAATGAGCGGGAGGTAGAAAAATGTCAAGAATCGGAAAAATGCCTGTCGCAATTCCTGCCGGTGTTACTGTTACGGTCACCGAGGATAATGTCGTCACTGTAAAGGGCAAGCTCGGCACCCTGGAAAGAAAGTTCGAGAACTGCGTTCATATTACCGTTGAGGATGGTCACGTCCATGTTTCCTGCAAGGAAGCAACCGGCAAGAATGCGAGAAAGATCAACAGCCGCGCACACAGCATGCATGGTCTGACCCGCGTGCTCATTCACAATATGATTACCGGTGTCACCGAGGGTTACAAAAAGATTCTGATGATCGTCGGTGTCGGCTATAAGGCTGTAAAGCAGGGAAAGGATCTTCAGCTTTTCCTTGGCTACTCCCTGACTCCCAATGGTCAGCCGCAGAAAAAGTATATTTTCCGCGACAACGATCAGGTAACCTACGAAGTGCCGGATGACGCTGCCATCAAAAAAGAGGGCATTGATCAGATGGTGAAAGAAAAGATCAACGCCGGTCTGATTGTTGTTGTCAAGGGTATTGATAAGCAGGCGGTCGGTCAGGCTGCGGCTGTTCTCCGTGCACAGAAGTCGCCGGAACCCTACCACGGCAAGGGTGTTCGTTATATTGACGAGACTGTTCGCCGTAAGGCAATCAAGAAATCTACCAAATAATTGAAAGGAGTGGAATAGTATGGTTTCGAAAAAGAATAAGAATCTGGCTCGTCTTAAGAGACATAAGAGAGTCAGAGGAAAAATCTCCGGTACCGCTGCCCGTCCGCGTTTGGTCGTTTACCGTTCCAACGCCAACATCAGCGCCCAGATCATTGATGACGAAAAAGGCGTAACCCTTGCTTCCGCTTCTACCTACGGCAACGGCTTTGAAGGTAATGGCGGCAACAAAGAGGCTGCAAAGAAGATTGGAAAGGCACTTGCCGAAAAGGCACTTGCCATGGGGATTTCCGAGGTTGTTTTCGACAGAGCCGGTTATCTCTATCACGGACGTGTATCGGAACTGGCTGAAGGCGCTCGCGAGGGCGGCCTGAAGTTCTGAGTCCGGTTTGTACACTGTTCTGCAAAGAACAAATTCAGGAGGAATACCAGTAATGGCACAGAAATTTAATCCCAGCGAACTGGAGCTGACAGAACAGCTCGTTGCGCTGAACCGTGTTTCCAAGACCGTCAAGGGTGGTCGTGTTGCCCGTTTTGCCGCAATTATGGTTGTCGGTGACTATAACGGCCATGTCGGCGTAGGACTTGGTAAGGCATCTGAAGTACTTGAAGCAATTCGCAAGGGTATTGAAGATGCAAAGAAGAATATGATCGAGGTATCTTTGAAGGATACCACCATCCCGCACGAGGTGATGGGCGTGTTCGGTGCAGGCAAGGTGCTGCTCAAGCCCGCTGCACAAGGTACCGGTATCATCGCCGGCGGTAAAGTCAGAATGGTTCTGCAACTTGCGGGTATTAAGAATATCCGTGCGAAGTGCCTGCGCTCCAACAACCCGACCAATGTTGTCAAGGCAACGATGGAAGGCTTGAAGTCGCTGCGCACCGCAGAGGAAGTTGCAAAGGTCCGTGACATTCCCGTCGAAAAGGTTCTTGGTTAAGGAGGTAGCGACATGAAAGTTGTAATTCTGAAAAAGAGTCTGATTGCCGCGAAGCCCAACCAGAAGGCAACTGCAGCATCTCTTGGTCTGAAGAAGGTCGGTGACAGAACCGTTCCGATGGCAGACGATGCAGTGCTTGCAGGTAAAGTCAAGGTTCTCTGCCACCTTGTGGCTGTAGAAGATGTAAATGAATAACAAGGAGGCAGAGTGAAATGGAAGTAAAGAATCTCAGTAATCTCGCACCTGCCGAGGGTTCCACAAAAAAAGTGTATAGAAAGGGCAGAGGCCCCGCATCCGGTAACGGCAAGACTGCCGGTAAGGGACACAAAGGTCAGAACGCTCGTTCCGGCGGCGGTGTCCGTCTCGGATTTGAAGGCGGTCAGCTCCCCCTGTACAGAAAGCTCCCGAAGAGAGGCTTCAACAACCGCTTTGCGAAGGAGTACAATGTCATCAATTTGGGCAGACTGGAGCAGTTTGAGGACGGCACTGTTGTCGATCTCGATCTGTTGGTTGCTGCCGGTGTTGTGAGAACGCATGCTAAGAACGGTCTGAAAGTTCTGGGCGGCGGCGAATTCACAAAAAAATTAACTGTTAAAGCGGCAGTCTTTTCAGCAACTGCTAAGGAAAAGATCACGGCGGCAGGTGGACAGGCAGAGGAGGGATAAAGGATGTTTCAGACGTTTAAAAATGCTTGGAAGATCCCCGACCTTCGTAAGAAGCTCTTATTCACCGTCCTTGCCATTGTTCTTTACCGTCTGGGCGCCTGCATTCCCGTGCCGTGGGTGACTTCCGCATTTGCGGATAGTCTCAGCCAGGCAGGTACGAATGCCGCCTTTACCTACCTGAACATCATGTCAGGTGATGCATTCGGAAAAGCAACCCTGTTTGCTCTTTCCGTGTCCCCCTATATTACCGCATCCATTGTTGTCCAGCTTCTGACCATTGCTATTCCGCCTCTCGAACGGTTGGCAAAGGAGGGAGAGGCAGGCAAAAAGAAGATCTCTATGATCACCCGTATCATTACGGTTGTGCTGTCACTTGTCACCGCAATCGGTTATGCAAGATTGCTGCGCGTTCAGTATGGTGCTTTGAGTGTTTCTGTGGATTCCAACAAGAACCTGACAGGCGAAGGCTGGTTCCAGATGATTGTTATTATTGCTTGCTTCTGCGCCGGTGCCGCATTGATTATGTGGATTGCAGAACGGATTGATGAGTTTGGTATCGGTAACGGTATCTCCATCATCCTGTTTGCAAACATCGTTGCAAGAATTCCTTCCCAGATTCAGGAACTGATTACGGTAGCATTGAAGAAGCCGAGCAACGAAAACGCATCCATGAGTGCACAGACTGCGGTGTGGACGGATAATCCGGTTCATATCGTGTTGGGCATTCTCGGTATTCTGCTGTTCCTTGCAGTTGTAGTTGCCGTTTTCTATTTCGTGATTTGGTTTACCAATTCCGAGAGAAGAATTCCGATTCAGTATGCAAAGCGCACAGTCGGACGTAAGATGTATGGCGGTCAGTCTTCAAACCTGCCCCTGAAGATGAATATGGCTGGCGTTATGCCGATCATCTTTGCAAGCTCGATTGTAAACATCCCCAGTATGTTGGGCGGTATTTTCTCAGGAAAGTTCTGGACCAATGTAACGAATGCTTTCAATCAGACCCATGCGTCTTATATCATTATCAGCGGTGTCCTTCTTGTGGCGTTCTCCTACTTCTATATTATGATCTCCTTCAACCCTGTTGAAGTGGCGAATAATATCAAGAACAACGGCGGTGCCATTCCTGGCATTCGTCCTGGAAGACCGACAATTGATTTTATCAAGAAGGTGCTGAACAGAGTAACCTTTATCGGCGCAGTGTTCCTTTGCCTGGTTTCCACTTTGCCGATGGCAGCAAACGCGATCTACATGTTGTTTGCTAATACGACCACTCCTAACATCATTGAGTATACCCGCAACAGCTTGGTGAGCGAACTTGCATTTGCCGGCTCTTCGTTGTTGATTATTACCGGTGTTGTTATTGAAACCACGCGCTCCTTGGATGCGCAGATGTCCCTGCGTAACTATAAGGGATTCCTTGATTGATCCTACTACGACCGAACAAGCCGGAGGAAAAAGATGAATTTAATTTTATTGGGCGCTCCCGGTGCGGGTAAAGGTACCCAATCCGCGAAGATTTCAGAAAAATACGGCATTCCTGCTATTGCAACCGGAGATATTCTCCGGGGTGCAATCAAGGCGGGGACAGAGCTTGGAAAATCGGCAAAGAGTTATATCGATGCCGGTCAACTGGTGCCTGACGCCGTTGTCATCGGTATCATCAAGGATTATCTTTCGACAGATTCCTGCAAAAACGGTTTTATTCTTGACGGTTTTCCCCGTTCCATTCCTCAGGCTGAGGCGTTGGATGCGATGGGTGTCAGAATCGACTGTGTGCTTAACATTGAGGTGCCGGACGAAGCAATCGTCAGCCGTATGAGTGGACGCCGGGTCTGTTCCTGCGGTGCATCCTATCATGTGGAGTACAACCCCCCGAAGCAGGAAGGTGTATGTGACAAATGCGGCGCTTCCGTTTATGTCAGAGCGGATGATGCGGCAGAGACCGTTGCAAAAAGACTGGAAACTTACCACGCACAGACCGAACCGCTGAAGGATTATTATGCGGCAAAGGGAATTCTTGTGACCGTCGAGGGACAGGATGATGTGGCTGATACCACCGCTCTTGTCTATCGGGCACTGGAAAAGTACAAAGCGTAAGAGAAGTCTTTAGGAGTATCAAAATCGAATGATACAACTGAAAAATGCAGAACAAATCAAAGCAATGAAGGAAGCGGGACGGATCACCGGGGAAGCGCTGTTGCTTGCCCGTGATCATGTCCGCGAGGGAGTCAGCACCTGGGAACTGGATCATCTAATCCGGGAATACATTGAAAAATGCGGTGCTAAGCCCTCCTTCCTTGGACTCTATGGATTTCCCGGGAGTGCCTGTATCAGCATCAATGAAGAAGTGATTCACGGAATTCCATCCAAGCACCGCATTCTGCGGGAGGGGGATATCGTGAAAATCGATACAGGTGCATTCATTGGGGGATTTCACGGAGACAGTGCAAGAACCATCCCCGTAGGGCGCGTTACCTCGGAGGCTGAGAAGCTGATCCGTGTTACACGCGACAGCTTCTTTGCCGGTGTGCAAAAGCTGGTTCCGGGCAACCGGATCGGCGATGTGGGCAGTGCGATTGATACGCTTGTGCGTGAAAATGGCTGTTCTACAGTGAAAAAGTACATCGGTCATGGCGTGGGGCACGCATTGCACGAGGCGCCGGATGTTCCAAACTACGGGACGCCCGGAAGAGGAGTCCGCCTTTGCGCCGGAATGACCATCGCAATCGAGCCGATGGTGAATTCCGGAACCGCAGAGGTGGATGAGATGCCGGATGGTTGGACGGTGAAAACGGCTGACAGAAAGCTGTCTGCTCACTATGAAAATACCGTAGCACTGACAAGTGACGGTGTTATCATCCTGACATTGATCGATTCTGATTTCTGAATTTTAAGCAACCGTAGCATGCATACAAAGTAAGGAGGGATTATTCTGCCGAAAGATGATGTAATCGAATTTGAGGGAACCGTAGTTGAGGCATTGCCGAATGCGACCTTCAAGGTGAAACTTCCCAATGGTCACATTGTTGTGGCACATATCTCAGGGAAGATCCGTATGAATTATATCCGCATTTTGCCCGGCGACCACGTAACGGTCGAGGTTTCGGTGTACGATCTGGACAAAGGACGTATTACCTACCGGACAAAATAACCGAACAAATCTGAAGAAAGGTATGGTTAAACAAAATGAAAGTTAAACCGTCCGTAAAGAAGATCTGTGACAAGTGCAAGATCATTAAGAGACATGGGAAAATCATGGTGATCTGTGAGAATCCCAAGCACAAACAGAGACAGGGCTGATCAATTGACAGTTTCTGAACAAAACGAGA
>ERZ809074.872-NODE-872-length-43148-cov-15.184694_pt1 | contig 43148 bp, 28 predicted proteins | sample MGYA00520795_ERZ809074 | MGnify/ENA primary metagenome ERZ809074 (study PRJEB31570, sample SAMEA3212989) | Homo sapiens | biome: human-gut; feature: human gut; material: fecal | place: Sweden | collected 2011 ...
CGCGGCCGATGACCGTCTCGGAGAATTTGGCGTAGTGGCGCGTCATGTTGGTGTTCGAGTGGCCGAGAATCTTGGCCAGCACGTCGATCGGCATTCCGTATTCGACGGCCATGCAGGCGAAGGTGTGACGGGCGCAGTGGGTGGTCAGCACCTTGTCGATGCCGCACACGGCCGCGATCTCCTTCATGTAGGCGTTCATCTTCTGGTTGCTCGGCGTGGGAAGCACGCGCCCGCGAGCGAGGCACGCCTCGTCCCGCTCGTAGCGGCGCAGGATTTCGAGCGAGGCCGGAAGCAGCGGGATGCGGCTCATGACGGAGGTCTTTTCGCGCGGCTTGTGGATCCACCACCGCCCCTCGTCGTCCTGCGAGAGGTGCTCGCGCCGCAGGTGGTCGGCGTCGGCGAAGGCCAGCCCCGTCAGGCAGCAGAAGACGAAGACGTCGCGGATGCGGGCCAGCCGGTGGTCGAGCTCCTTGCGGGTCAGCAGTTCCAGTTCATGCGCCGTAAGGTGCTCTTTGGCCTGCACCTCGTCCTCTTTGAGTTTATAGTAGCGGAATGGATTTTTCGTGATCCACTCGTTGCGCAGGCAGTAGAGGACGAAGTTGCGCAGACAGTCCATGACGGCGACCGCCCCGTTGTGGCGGCAGCGGTGGGCGGTTTGCAGGAAGAGGTTGAAGCCGTCCAGAAACTCGTAGTTCATCCGCTCGACAGGGATGTCCTCGGCCTTGCCGCGCTGGGCGAGGTACTGTTTCAGGTAGCGCAGCAGCCGTTCGTACTTGTCGGCCGTGCGCTGCGTGATGCGCACGCCCACCTCGCCCTGCCGCCGCTTCGCGTAGTCGGCGAGGCCTGCGATGAGCATCATCGTGTTGCAGGTCGGGTTGAGGTAGCGCTGCTTGATTTGCGCCGCATTGGCCGCATAGCCCTCGGCCAGCAGCTTGGTGCGGATGTCGATGATTTTGACGCGGAAATCGTTCAGTCGCTCGTTGACCTGAATGGCCAGCTTGTTCGTTCCCATCGCGCGCTCCTTGTGCTGGTTCCACGTTTCGGGATTGCTGTCGCACTGGGTGTAGACCTCTTGCCGGAGCCCTCCGGTCGTAATGCGTGCGAAGATGGGCGCCAGTCCGTTTTTCTTCGGCCGTCCTTTCCGCATCAAGAAAAGAATGGCAAATGTCTCTTGTCTCATGACGTTGAAATTTTTTTTGGTTAACAAAACGTCCGCAAGAGAGAATTATTACGACGTAAAACACAGCGAAACAGCGCATTGCAAACGTGTTCGGGAGCAAGTTCCGTCGCGCGGCCCGTTTTTCGGCTCCGCTCCCTTTCGTGCTCCCGCGAGTTTGCTGCGAAGTGCTTTCGGCTTCCGGTTCAGAGAATTCGCCGACACCTTTGCAAAACGATGATATACAATCAATTTGCACTTGTTTACACCGAACGGGCAACGAAAAAGGAGCCCTTCGAAAAGGCTCCTTTGTGCGGATAAAGGGACTCGAACCCCCACGCCGTGAAGCATCAGATCCTAAGTCTGACGTGTCTACCAATTCCACCATACCCGCATGGATGGGACAAAGATACGAATAAGCCGAGAGAAAAAAGCAAGCTCGCTTGCATTTTTTCCGAGGCGAAGTATCTAAGGCGAAGCCAAAGATACGAAAAGTCGAGCGCAGAAGCAAGCGTTAGCTCGATTATGCCGAGACGAACTATCTGAGGTCGAGTCAAAGGGAACCGAAATTTTTCGATCCGCAACCGTGCGGAGCCGTGGGTACACGGAAGAGGTTCGGAAATAGGCGGCGATCGTCGTGGCGGAAAGGCGCCGTGGCGTATATTGAGTACATTAAGGCTTCGGCGTGTGACCGAAGACACTGCGGTCGTGACACGGATCGGTAGGGACTGTATGGGGAGGGCGGTGCCGGAATCGGGGGACGGTTGTTTCGGAAATTCCTGCTGCTGCGGCGGGCGGTGCGCGAAAATGCGCAAAAAACGTTATCTTTGTTGCACGTTATCCCTGTCCGTTATGCCGCAGACCGTTGTCCTTACGCTCAAACCCGAGGAGGCCGCCGACGTGCACCGCTATGCGCCGCTGGCCGCCCGTGCCGCAGGCGTCGCCGAGCGGGACGTGGCGCTGCTGCGGGTTGTCAAACGCTCGATCGACGCGCGGCAGCGGCAGCTGAAGGTGCATCTCACGCTCGAACTCTATGCCGACGGCGAACCGCAGCCGGCTCCCGTGCATTTCGATTACCCGCAGGTGGGCCACCGCACCGAGGTGGTGGTCGTGGGTTCCGGCCCGGCGGGACTGTTCGCGGCGCTGCGGCTGATCGAGCGGGGCTACCGTCCGATCGTGCTCGAACGCGGCAAACGGGTTGCGGAGCGCAAGCGCGACATCGCGCAGATCAACCGCAACGGCGCGGTCGATCCCGACTCGAACTACGCTTTCGGCGAAGGCGGCGCGGGGACGTTTTCCGACGGCAAGCTCTTCACGCGCAGCAAGAAGCGCGGCGATTACCACAAGGCGTTGCAGACGCTCGTCTTCCACGGCGCTTCGGAGGAGATTCTCTACGAGGCGCATCCCCATATCGGGACGGACAAGCTGCCCCGCATCATCTCCAACATCCGCCGAACGATCGAGGCGGCGGGCGGTGCGATCCGTTTCGGCAGCCGCGTGACGGGCTTCGATCTGCGCGACGGGCGGATCACGGGCGTGCGCTGCGGCGACGAACGCATTGAGGGTGCGGCCGTCGTGCTGGCCACGGGCCACTCGGCGCGCGATATATACGAGACATTGTATGCGTGCGGCGTGCGCGTCGAGGCCAAGCCCTTCGCCATGGGGGTGCGCATCGAGCATCCGCAGGCACTCGTCGATTCGATCCAGTACCATTGCCGCGAACGCGGCGAATACCTCCCCGCAGCCTCCTATTCGCTCGTGAGCCAGGAGGGCGGACGGGGCGTCTACTCGTTCTGCATGTGTCCGGGCGGGTTTATCGTGCCGGCGATGACCGATGCCGCGCAGTCGGTGGTCAACGGCATGTCCCCTTCGCTGCGCAACTCGCCCTATGCCAATTCGGGGCTGGTGACCGAGGTGCGGCTCGACGATTTCGCCCACCTGCGCGACGAGTGGGGCGAGCTGGCGGGACTGCGCTTCCAGCAGATGTTCGAGGAGACCGCCCGACTGCACGGCGGTGCGGCGCAGGTCGCGCCGGCGCAGCGTGTGGCCGATTTCGTGGCGGGACGGCCGAGCCGGACGCTGCCCGCGACCTCCTATATCCCGGGGATCACCCCGTCGCGGCTCGACGGGTGGATGCCGCGCTTCATCGCCGAAAGCCTGCGGGCGGGACTGCGGACCTTCGGGAGGCGGATGCGGGGCTTCGTGACCGGCGAGGCGGTGGTCGTCGGGGTGGAGTCGCGCACGTCGACGCCCGTGCGCGTGCCGCGCGATCCGGCCACGGGGATGCACCCCGAAGTGCGGGGACTGTTCCCCACGGGCGAAGGGGCCGGTTATGCGGGCGGAATCGTTTCGGCGGCGCTGGACGGCGAACGGATGGCCGACGCCGCGGCCGATTATGTGGAACATGCAACGATGCGATGACGGAATGGATACACCTCGTTTCACGCTGATATGCTGCTCGGTCGATCCGGCCGCCGCCGAAGCGCTGCGGCGCAACGTCGCCGCGACAATCGGCGAACCGTTCGAATTCGACGTGTGGGACAACCGCGGCCGGAATGTCGGGTTGTGCGACGTCTACGACCGCTGCGCCGAACGCAGCGGTGGCGAGTATCTCTGCTTCGTGCACGAGGACGTCCGCTTCCTGACCGAAGGGTGGGGTGCGCGGCTCGCCGCGAAGCTGTGCGAACCCGACTGCGGGGTGATCGGCTTTGCGGGAAGCGTGCTCAAACTGCGGCGGACGACGGCGTGGCTGCACGGTGTGGGCGACATGCGCGCCAACTATGTGCAGCACCACGGCGGCGGCCGTCACCTCCACGCGAAGAATCCCGGCGGGACCGATTTCTCGCCCGTCGTCACGCTCGACGGCATGTGCCTCGTCGTGCGGCGCGACGTATGGGCCGCCACGCCGTTCGACGGGCGGACGTTCCCCGGCTTCCACTGTTACGACCTCGATTTCACGACGGCCGTTTTCGCGGCGGGGCGTCGCAACTACGTCTGCAATACGGTACTCGTCGAGCACTTCTCGGCCGGAGCCTACTCCTACGGCTGGCTCGAAGCGCTCGAAACCTACCACCGCAAATGGGCCGGCCGGCTGCCGCTCGGCGTCGAACCGCTCGACGGGGCCCGGCTGGCCGATCTCGACCGCCGCGCCGAGGCCTATTTCCTGAAACTGCTCTGCCAGAAACGGCTCTTCGGCGCCTGCCCCTTCCGGCGGATCGTGCGCTACATCCGCGCCTATCCCGGCCGTGCCGCCTCATGGGCGCTGCCGTTCAAGTATCTGAAATATCATCTCAAATCGCTCGTTCGTCATGGCTGATTCCCCCCGTTCGCTCGTGCGCGTCGTCGTTCCCGTCTATCGGGAGCTGACGCCCGACGAGGAGTCTTCGTTGCGGAACAACGTCCGCGTGCTGGCCGCATGGCCTTTCACGGTGCTTCATCCCCGGGGGGTGACGCCGCCCGCCTGCTGCCGGGAACTGGGGTTGGAGACGCGCGCCGTCGGCGACGAGTGGCTCGGCCGGCGCAACGGCATTGCGGGTTACAACCGCATGATGCTCAGCGAGGAGTTCTATGCGTCGTTTCCCGATACCGAATATATCCTGATCTGCCATACCGACGCATGGATTTTCCGCGACGAGCTGGGCGACTGGTGCCGGCGGGGCTACGACTGCGTGGCGGCGCCGTGGCTTCGGCGGCCGCTTTACGATCTGCCGCTGGTCAAACAGTATATGCAGTGGAGGGAGCAGATGAAACGTCGCCGGGGAGAGGCTTCGCGGCAGGTGCTTTACGGCCGCGTCGGCAACGGCGGGTTGTCGCTGCGCCGTGTGGAGGCGTTCCGGCGGGCTTGTGCGACCTACCGCACGGAGGCCGAGAGCTACCTCGCCGATCCTTGCCATCTCCATAACGAAGATGTGTTCTGGGCGGTCGTGCCTCGTGAATTCCGTTATCCGGCGCCCGACGAAGCGCTGCGTTTCTCGATCGACACCCATCCGGCCTACGCCCTGCGGCGGCTGGGCGGCGACCTGCCGTTCGGTTGTCACAGCTGGACGAAACGCCGCATGCGGCGGGCGTGGCGGGGGATCATCCCCGCCGCGAAGTGATCCGCGCGCGGGGCTATTCCTGCACCTCTCTGACCAGTGTCGTCGTTTCGGGATCGGGATAGAGGTATTGCGAAATGCCCTGTTTGCAGCGCAGCAGACGCCGACTGCGCGTGAGGTTGGCCAATACCTGATTGGCGACAGCCTGGTCGCGGGCTCGGACGTTGTGGTAGATATGGTAGACGATGCCCGAAAGTTTGAGCGAGAAGTGCTGCACGCCGATGTGCCACAGCCGGCTGCCGAATTCGTAATCCTCGCTGCCCCAGCCCTGGATCAGTTCGTTGTAGCCGTTGACGCAAATGGCGTCGTCGCGCCAGAAGGCCATGTTGCAGCCGCGCGTCACTTCGGGCTTGTAGCGGCCGAAGACCGGCGATGCCCAGGGGATGCGGATGGCGTTCAGCCTGTTGGAGACATCCTTTTTCCATGCGTTGATGTCGATCGAGCGGTTCGCCAGCAGTCCTGCCGAATATCTGGGACCCAGCAGCACGCGGCTGCCGCTGACGAAGCGTCCCGGACGTGCGATGGAGACATGGTCGCGCACGAAATCCGGATGGAGGATGACATCGCCGTCGACCTGGATGATGTAGGCGCCCGTGGCGCGCGCGATCGCCTTGTTGCGGATGCTGCCGACGCGGAATCCGGTGTCCTCCTGCCATACGTGGACGATCGGGATGGACGTCTGCACGCGGTAACGTGCGATCAGCTGTGCGGTGCGCTCGTCCGAACCGTCGTCGGCGACCAGTATCTCGGCGGGCGCGACCGTCTGCCGTAAACTGCTTTTCAGGCAAAGTTCCAATGCCTCCGGCCAATTGTAGGTCGAGATGACCAGGGATGTCTTGAATTGTTCCATCTTCACATTAAAAAAACATGCTGTCGGGCAGCGCCCCGTAAATTCGATACCACGCTCTGCGCAACGGGTCGCATCGGTAGGTTTCGCACCAGCGGCTCCACAGCCGTTCGTAGGCTTCGTTCCGTCCGAACCGCCGGCGGGCTCTGTGCAGCCGGCAAAGCTGCTTGCCTTCGAGCGCCCAGCGTACCGGTGCCGCCGTCCGCATCCGCGAAAAGATGGCAGGCAGGATCTGCAACACCTCCTCGTAGAGTCCGCCCGTCCGTTCGCCCTGCGTCGTCGTGGCCGCGTCGTGGCGGCGGAAGGCGTTGAGCGGTTCGAAGACGGTGGACACGCGGCCCTGCAATGCGACGAGCATCCAGAAATACCAGTCGCCGGCGTAGCGGAATCCTTCGTATTCCCCTGCCGCAGGCAGTGCCGAACGGCGGAAGACGGCCATGCTGGCGTTGTAGAGTTCGTTGCGGCACAGCAGGTGCCTCAGCACGAAGCGTCGCCCGTCCATGCGGCGTACGGGACGTCCCGCATGGCGGACTTTCCCGAACGGCCGTCCCTCCGAGTCGACCGTGCGGCTCAGCGTGTGGGCCAATACGCACGCGGGATCGGCATCGAGCTCCGCCACGCAGCGTTCGAGGAACGCCGGATCGGCGTAGTCGTCGCTCTCGGCGATCCAGATGTACTCTCCTTGCGTGAGCGCGAACCCCTTGCGCCATTGGGCGAAGGCCGAACCGCCGTTGCGGTCGTTGTAGACGATTTGCTTGATGCGCGGGTGGTTCCGGTAACGTTCGATCACCTCGCGGCTCCCGTCCGTCGAGCAGTCGTCGAGCAGCACTACCTCGAAATCGGGGTAGGACTGCGCGAGCACCGAGTCGATGCGCTGCCTGAGATAGGGCGCGTGACAATAGTTGGGAATAATGACCGAAACCATAGACTTTTAATAGGGCGTGCAAAGTTACGACTATTTCATCGGAAAACAATAAAATTCGGCGTAGCTTTCAATTGATTGTAAATTAGGAGTTTATATATTGATATTAAAAAATATTCAAAAAATTGTAAATTTTTTTACTAAAATATTTGCACGATTCCGAAAAACGCCTTACCTTTGTACTCGAAGTTTTAAGGTTCATTTAGGTTAGTAGTTTTAGGTTGGTGAGGAAACAGCGAGCCGCGGCGTTCTGCCCGGTATCGGGTTTCCTTCTTTTTTTGTCCTTGCCGAACAACGTCCGTGCCGTGCCTCCGATCTCGAAGAGAACCCTGCGATGCTCTTCCGCACAAGGTTTCCTGCCGTAGCCGCCGCACGATTCCCCGGGAGCGAAAAACCACATAACCACATAGTTACTAAAAAATCTGAATAAAATATTAAAAATATTTACTAAAATACTTGCACAATCTCGAAAAACGCCTTATCTTTGTACCCGAAGTTTTAAGGTTCATTTAGGTTAGTAGTTTTAGGTTGGTAGAGGAACTCGAGAGGTTGTAACGGACTCGTTCGTTACTAAGATTTCAGGACGGTGCTCGTCCGAAATCGAATACCTTCTCGGATTACCTCGATTTTTTTTGTACGGCCAACCCTGCATTCTCGTGCGTCCGACCTGTAAATCGCCTCTTTTCAATCGGGTACTCCCGCTTTCGGTCATATAATAAATGACTTCGACTGCGAAATCCTGCATGTCGCCGGTGAAAAATTTGCAATCCGCCGCATTTTCCGTATCTTTGGCTACGCCTTAGATACATCGTCTCGGCATAATCAAACATAAATGTTTGTTTCTGCGCTCGACTTTTCGTATCTTTGACTTCGTCTCGGCGAATTTCGAGCGAATTCATTCGTCGTTCGGTGTGTCGTATTTTGATTCTCGTGAAGTTCCGTGTCATGAAAATATCCTGCCTCGCGCTTTTCCTGGCTTGTTTTTCGTTCGCGCCGCTCGGCGCTTCGCCTCGCTTCGAAGTCGTGCGCGATTCCGCCGGTTTCGTCCCTCGGTGGTCGTGCGGCCAGTTCGTCGTGACGCCGCCTGCGGAGGGGCTGTGGTCGATCGCTACGGCATGGCGCGACGGGGCTCCGGCCGAGTGGCGGCATGTACGTGCCGTGACATGCGAACGGACGGGCGAGTGGACGATCCTTTCGGGCGAACTGGCCTGCCGCAGCGGCCGGTGGCTGCTGCGCGACGCTTACCGCGTCGAGGACGATCTGCTGCATTGCATCCGTCGTTACGAGTGGACGGAAGGTCCGGCGCTCGATTCGGTGACGCTCGGTATCCGGTGGCAGCTGCCCCCATGTCCGGTGCGGCCTTTTCTGCCGGGGATCCTCTACTACGGCAATCCGTCGGGCGCGCGCAATACGCCCGACAATGTCGTGCGTTATGAAGGCCGGGCCGGCGAGTTCGCCCTTTTCGAAGAACACCGCTATCCGATGCCGTTCGCTGCGTTCGAGATCGAATGCGGCGAACGTTGCGCGGCAGCATCGCTCTTTACGTTGCCCAGCCCGCTCGCCGATCCGCGTTATGCGGATCACTGGTGGTCGCTCGGCGTGCGGCAGGCGGACGGGCATCCCGAATTGCTGCTGCTGTCGGGACCGATCGGCTACAATGGTCGTGCGGGGGCCTGCAAAGCGCTCCAAAAGGGGAGTTTGCAACTGCCCGGTCAATACCTGGCCGTTCGACCGGGGACGGTGATTGAGAAGGAGTTCCGGCTGGCGATCGATCCCGCGCCACTGCGCGGTGCAGCTTTCCGGCGGCCTGTCCATCGGGCGTTGGAGCTGTATGCGCCTTTTTCGTGCGAGGGGCTGCCGGGCTTCGAGGAGATCGTGGCGGCGAAATGCCTCATGACGCGTTCGCGCTGGATCGACGAGGGTCCGGTCGCTGGATTCAACATGTATCCCGCGCCGCGGCGGGCGATCGTGATGGGGTGGTGCGGACAAGCCGCCGCGCCGGGTTATTTCCTCCAACATCTCGGTGCGCTCGGGGTCGATACGGTCGGTATGCATGCGATGGTGCAGCGGTCGCTCGATTTCCTGACGCGGGCGCCTTTCGACGGGGAGGGGTTTCGCGTGCGGTACGATGTCGCTTCGCAATGCTGGTCGTCGCCCGATCCGGTTTCGATGGGGCAGGCGATGTACAATTTCGCGCTGGCGATCCGCTCGGCCCGCCGGACGGGCGGCTACGATACGGCCCGATGGGAGGCCTTCCTGCGCCGTGCCTGCGACTTCGCCGCACGGCGGGTCGCCGATCCGGCCTGGCATCCGCGGTCGACGGCCGAAGCCTTTTTCATCGCGCCGCTGCTCGCCGCCGCCGAGCTTTTCGGCTGCGAGCGTTATGCCGCTGCCGCGGCGCGTGCCGCCGACCATTATGCCGCACGGCATCTGTCGATGGACGAGCCCTACTGGGGCGGCACGCTCGACGCGTCGGGCGAGGACAAGGAGGGGGCGTGGGCCGCTTTTCAGGGGTTTCTGGCGCTCTACGAGCATACGCGCGATGCCGAGTGGCTGCGGCGTGCGCAACATGCCGCCGATGTCTGTCTGAGCTATACCGTGGTGTGGGACATCCCGTTGCCGGCGGGTCGTCTGGCCGACCGTGGACTACGCACGCGCGGCTGGACATCGGTCTCTCCCCAGAATCAGCATCTCGACGTCTACGGCGTGCTTTATGCCCCCGAACTCTACCGGCTGGGAACGTATACGAACGACGAGAACTTGCAGTCGTTGGCGCGCGTGATGTACCGCAGTTGCGGCCAGTTGATCGATCCGTGGGGTCGTCAGGGCGAACAGATCCAGCAGACGAATTTCGCACAGCGCGGCGATCTGAGCGACGTGACGCAGTTCCGTGGCGGATATGCCGAGGGATGGACGGTCTTCTGGATCACGGCCCATTTCCTCCATGCGGCGGCCAAGTTCGACGAAATGGGCGTGCGCCCCTGACGGCGCGCGGCCTCTGTTTGCAACCGGAACGTACTAAACTTCGAATAGATGAAAGATTCGTTTTCTCGCAGAGAGCACATCGGCTGGGTAGACCTGCTGCGTGTGCTGGCCTGTTTTCTGGTCGTTTTCGCCCACTGCTGCGACCCCTTCGTGGGGCAGCTCGACGCCGATCGCGGCGCGTTTCTGACCGGCGCTTTCGCCGGCAGTCTGGTCCGGTGCAGCGTGCCGCTCTTCGTGATGATGACCGGCGTGCTGCTGCTGCCCGTAGGCGAGGGGATGGGGGCCTTCTACCGCCGGCGCATCGGCCGCATCGTGCCGCCGCTCCTGTTCTGGTCGCTGGCGCTGCCGCTGCTCTTCTTCGCCTATCTCCACACCTTCGGCGCCGCTACGCAGAGCCCGACGGTCGATCCGGCGTCGTATACCGTGCGCCAGCTCGTCGTGCGCCTCTATACGTTCGTCTTCAACTTCAACTACGACACCACGCCGCTGTGGTATCTCTATATGCTCGTGGGGCTTTACCTCGTGATGCCGGTGCTGGGCGCATGGCTGCGGCAGGCTTCGCAGCGCGATCTGCAACTCTTCCTGGCCGTGTGGGGCGCGGCGCTGCTGCTGCCCTACGTCGAGGTGGCGGCACCGCTGCTGGGCTATGCGGGCAACGGCGGCAACATGGGGCTGTGGGGCGTCTGCGACTGGAACGCCTACGGGACGTTCTACTATTTTTCGGGCTTCGTCGGCTATCTGGTGCTGGCCTACTATCTGGTGCGCTATCCCTTGCGGTGGAGCTGGCGGCGGACGCTCGGCGTGATGGCGCCGCTCTTCGCGGTCGGCTACCTTATAACGGCGCTGGGCTTCGTCGCCACGCAGAACCGGTTTCCGGGTAATTTCGCCTATTTGGAGATCGTGTGGTACTTCTGCGGCATCAACGTCTTCATGATGACGCTGCCCGTCTTCGTCGTCGTGCAGAAGCTCGCCGTCGCCGCCCGTCCGTGGCTTTCGCGTCTGGCGTCGCTCACCTTCGGCATCTATCTGTGCCACTTCGCCGTGATCCCCGTGTGCTACGACCTGCTCGACTGCACTGCGCTGCCCGACTGGGTGCGGCTCGCGGGGATGAGCGTCGCGGCCTTCGCCGCGAGCGCGCTCGTCGTCTGGGCGATGAGCCGCTGGAGCGTCACGCGGCGCGTGGTGATGTGACCGGCGCCTTCCTGCAATCGCAACGGGCCGGCCCTCGAAGGGGCCGGCCCGTTTTGCCGATCGGCAGACGGTTTAGTCCACCTTGATGTCGGTATTGACGTTCCTGTGTCCGGCGAGTGCGTAGTAGAGGATGTAGAGCACACCGGCGAAGACCACCCAGAAGGACATCATGTAACCCGCGTGGTCGGCCACCAGACCCTGGATCAGGGGCAGGATGCCGCCGCCGCAGACCATCACCATGAAGATGCCCGAAGCGGCCGAGGTGTATTTGCCGAGTCCCTCGACGGCCAGATTGAAGATGCCGCCCCACATCACCGAGGTGCACAGGCCGCAGAGGACGAGCAGCATGATGCTGACCGGAACCTGCGCCATGCCGAACGAAATGTCGCTCTGGAAGACGGGCATGCTCACCACTGCGCTTACGGGGCAGAGCATGGCGCAGACGACCAGCAGGCAGGCTGCCGACGCAACGGTCGAAAGCATCGCCTTGGGCGAGACCTTGGCGCCGAGCAGACCGCCCGCGAAGCGGCCGATGAGCATCAGGAACCAGTAAGTGCCGACGACCGAACCGGCCACGGTGGTGTCGATCCCGAGGTCGGTAGTCATGAAGAGGTTGGCGAAGTTGGGAATACCCACCTCGACGCCGACATAGACGAAGATCGCTACCGTGCCCAGGACGAAGTGGCGGAACGACAGCGCGCTGTGCTCGTTCTTCTCGGCGGACTTTTCGTTCGTCAGGGCGAACGGTTCGGGAATCTCCATCACGAGCATCACGACGAAGGCCAGCGCGAAGATGCCCATGGCGATGAACAGGGCGGGTGCGGCGTTGCTGATCGTGGCCTGTGCGGCGTTCCCCATGAGATAACCTACCAGCACCGGAACGATCGTGGCGGCCAGCGAGTTGAGCGAACCGCCGAACTGCACGAGCTGGTTGCCGCGGTTGCCGCCGCCGCCCAGCGTATTGAGCATGGGGTTGACCACCGTATTGAGCATACACATCGAGAAACCCGAAACGAAGGCGCCGATCAGATAGACGCTGAAACTGGACATCAGACCCGAAAGATAAGAGATGCCGACGCCGATGAAGCCTACGGCCACGGCAGCGAGCGCCGTCTTCTTGTAGCCGATGCGCTGGAGCATCAGGCCCGCCGGCAGACCCATGAAGGCGTAGGCGATGAAATTGGCCGCGTTGCCGAGCTGCGACATGAAGTTCGACGCGCCGAACTGGTTCTTGACGATGATTCCCATCGGGTTTTGGAGCCCCGTCACGAAGGAGATCATCGCAAAGAGCGCGAACATCATCGCAATGGGCAGAACGTAGTTTTTTTTCTGTGTTTCCATAAAGTATTTCAGATTGGTTTTCTCCGTTATCGGTTGCGTTCGGCCACGTAGGCGCACAGGTTGACCAGGGCCGAGCGGATCGGACCGTCGGGCCATTCGGCCAGCAGCGCGGTCGCCCGTTGCAGGTAGCTCTGCATCACTTTCGACGCCTCCTGCAAGCCTCCCTGCTCCTCGACGGCCTGTTGCAGGGCGTCGACCGCCGCTTCGTCCTCGCGGCAGCGTGCCAGCAGGGCGAGCAGCTCGTCGCGCCGCGCCGCGTCGGCACGGTCGAGCAGCAGCAGCAGCGGCAGCGTGATCTTGTGTTCGCGCAGGTCGTTGTTCGACGGCTTGCCCGTCTCGGCGCCGCGCGTGAAGTCGAGGATGTCGTCCTGGATCTGGAACGCCATGCCCAGCGCGTCGCCGAAGCGGCGCATCCGGGCGACCTGTTCGCGGTTCGCGCCGGCCGAGAGCGCCCCCACGCCGGCGCTGATGCCCAGCAGGCTGGCCGTTTTCTTGTAGATGATCTCCAGGTAGGCGTCGCGCGTGATCTCCATGCGCTCGGCGCGGTCGCTTTGTAGCAGCTCGCCTTCGCAGAGCGTGGCGATCGAGGCGATGACGTAGGAGACCAGGTCGTACTGCCCGCTGCGCATCCCGAGCTCCATGTTGCGCGCCAGCAGATAGTCGCCCAACACCACGGCGTTGCGCGACTGCCATTTGGCGTTGGCCGATGCGCGGCCGCGGCGGGTGTCCGCTTCGTCGATCACGTCGTCGTGAATGAGCGAGGCGGTGTGGATGATCTCGACGAGCATTGCTGCCAGATAGGTGCGCTGCCCGATGCCGCGCCCGCCGGCGGGCGCGTTCAACGCCGCCGAAAGCAGTACCAGCAGCGGCCGTACGCCTTTGCCGCGCGAGGAGAGGATGTAGTCGACCATGCCCGAAAGCAATTCGTTCTCCACCTTGAAATTCCGGCGGACGAACGCATCGAACTCTTCCAGTTCCTGCGCGACGGGGCCGCGTATCGCATCGAGTGTAACCATAGCTCGGGTGACGTTTTGTAGGACAAAGATAGGAATAAGCGCGAGCAAATGCAAATTTATTTGCATGGCCTTCGGCTTATTCGTATCTTTGGCTTCGCCTTAGGTACTCCGTCTCGGCATAATCAAGTTGCCGCTTGCTTCTGCGCTCGACTTTTCGTACCTTTGAACCGACGAACAATCGCTGCTATGACCACTCTATTCAGAAAATTCTTGCCGGCGGCCGTGGCCGTACTCCTTTTCTTCACGTTGGCGGCCCTCTATTTCGCGCCCCAGTTCGGCGGCGACGTGCTGCCGCAACACGATGTGCGTCAGTACGAAGGGGCCAGTCGCGAGATCCATCGGACGCGCGAGGCCTACGGCGAAGACCCGCAGTGGATCGGTTCGATGTTCGGCGGTATGCCCGCCTATCTGGTCGACGTGCGCTATCCCGCACAACTGGTCAAGGATGCGGCCGTACCGCTGACGCGGGCCGTGCCGATCCCCGCCGGACTCATCTTTTTTGCCATGTGCGCCTTCTGGGTGATGCTCCGCATGATGAAGATCGATCCGTGGGTGGGAATCGTGCCGTCGCTGGCCTACGGCCTTTCGACCTATTTCCTGCTCATCATCGGGGCGGGGCACCTGACCAAGATGTGGGCGCTGGTCTATGCGCCGCCGATGATGGGCGGCATCTGGATGACGCTGCGCGGAGGGCGTCCGGGGTGGGGCGGAGCGTTCACGGCGCTCTTCGCTTCGCTCGAAATCGGCGCCAACCATCCGCAGATCACCTATTATTTCCTGCTGGCGGCCGCCTTTTTCTGGCTCAGCGAAGGCATCGTCGCCTTGCGGGAGAAACTCTTGAAACCCTTCGCCAAACGTACGGCGGTGCTGGCGGCCGCAGGGCTGCTGGCGCTCGGTTCGAACTTCGCACCGCTGTGGTACACCGCCCAGCACGCGAAGGATACCACGCGCAGCGGTTCGGAACTGGCGGCCGGGGATGCCGGGAGCGGCGGGCTGGATCTGGCCTATGCGACGGCGTGGAGCTACGGCCGTGCCGAGAGCTGGAACCTGCTGATCCCCGATTTCATGGGCAGCGACTCGGCCCGCGCCTTCTCGGAGGACGGCCCCGTCGCCGCGGCGCTGACGCCCTACGGCATGGCGCAGGCGGCGCAGCAGCTTCCCGCCTACTGGGGCGAACAGCCCTACACCGGCGGGCCCACCTATCTGGGCGCCGCGGCGCTCTTCCTGGCGTTGCTGGGGGTGCTGCTCGTCGGCGGCCGCGACCGCTGGTGGATCGTGGCGGCGAGCCTCGTCATGCTGCTGCTGGCGTGGGGGCATCACTTCATGGGATTGACCGAACTGGCCTATAAATACCTTCCCGGCTACAACAAGTTCCGCACGGTCTCGATGGCCCTCGTGGTCGTGCAGTGGACGGTGCCGCTGCTGGCGGCGCTGGCGCTCCAGCGGCTCTGGTGCGCGGAGCTTCCGGCTGTGCGGCTGCGCCGTGCGCTGGCGTGGGCCGCGGGCGTCACGGGAGGGCTGTGCCTGCTCTTCGCCGTAGCGGGCGGCCAGCTCTTCGATTTCGGCCGCGAGGCCGCCGTGGAGCAGATGACCGCGCAGTTCAACCGTATTTTGCAGGCCAACGGCGCCGACGATCTGCTGCGACAGGGACTCGACGCGACGATCGGCGAGGAGGTCGGTGCGGCGATGGCCGACGAGCGGGCCGCGATGATGACGGCCGACGCCTGGCGGTCGCTGCTCTTCGTGCTCCTCACGGCGGCCGCCGTGGGGCTGATGATCGTGCGTCCGGCGTGGCGCGGCGCGGCCGTCGCGCTTGCGGGCGTGCTGGTCGCGGCCGATCTGTGGGGTGTCGACGTGCGCTACCTGTCGTCGGACGACTTCGTGTCGCCGCGCCGGCAGCAGTGGACGCCGAGCGGGGCCGACAAGCTGATTCTCGGCGACACGACGCCCGGCTTCCGTGTGCTGAACCTCACGGTCAGCCCCTTCAACGACGCCACGACGAGCTACTACCACCGTTCGGTGGGCGGCTACCACGGCGCGAAGATGTCGCGTTATCAGGACGTGATCGACCGCTACCTCTCGTCGAACGACGAAGCGGTGCTCGACATGCTCAATACCCGTTACCTCATCCTGCCGGGCGCCGACGGGCGGCCCGAAGCGCATCTGCGCGCGACGGCGCAGGGTGCGGCGTGGCTGGTGCGCGACGTCGTGACGGCCTCGACGCCGCAGCAGGAGCTGGCGGCGCTGGCGACGGCCGACCTGCGCCGTCAGGCGGTGGTCAACCCCGCCGACTATGCCCGCATGACGGGTGCCCGCGAAGGGGCGCTTCCGGCGGTCGATACGCTCGGCGGTACGATCCGGCTCACGGAATACCGCCCCAACTATCTGAAATACGAATACACCTCCGCGGCGCCCGCCACGGCGGTCTTCTCCGAGATCTTCTACGACAAGGGCTGGACGGCCTGGGTGGACGGCGTCGAGACACCCTATTTCCGTGCCGATTACCTGCTGCGCGCCCTGGAACTTCCGGCCGGCGATCATACGGTCGAGTGGCGGTTCCGTGCGCCGCACTGGGGAGCGGTCGAGGGGGTGACGGGGCTTTGCTCGGCGGCGATCCTGCTCCTGATCGCCGGACTGGCCGCTGCGGAGTGGTATAAACGAAAAAAGCGATGAAAGACAACAAGCGACTCAAACGGCGCGTGCGCAACTCCTACATCGTCTCGACGGTGAGCATGGCGCTGGTGCTGTTCCTGCTCGGTTCGGTGGGGTATCTGATGACGGCCGCGCTGCGTGTGGCGCGGACGCTTCAAGAGAGCGTGACGGTGACCGTCGAACTGGCGGACGGGGTGGATTCGCTGCGGCGCGGCGAGATCGAACGCCGCCTGCGCGGCGACGAGATGGTGCGCGACATCGAGTTCGTCTCGAAGCAGACGAAGATCGGCGACGCGGAGTTCCGCCACATGTTCGAAAACGAGATCGAGGAGGTGCTCGGCGAAAACCCGCTCAACGACAGTTTCGAGGTGCACCTCTCGGCCGAGTCGGCCGACTCGGTGCGGCTCGACGCCTTCATGGCCAAGGCCGGCGGGATGCGGGGCGTGGAGCGTGCGACCTGCCCGCTGCCGATGATCCGGCGGATGCACGCCACGGTGAACAAGATCCAGCTGGTGCTGGCGGTCTTCGCTGCGGCGTTGCTGGCCATTTCGCTGATTCTGCTGAGCAATACGATCCGGCTTTCGATCTACTCGAAGCGTTACCTCATCAATACGATGAAGCTGGTCGGCGCGACCAAGTGGTTCATCATGCGGCCCTTTCTGGCCAGCAGCGTCTGGCAGGGGCTGGCGGCAGGGGCCGGCGCTTCGGCGCTGTTCGGCGTAGCGCTCTACGGGTTGAGCGCGGCCCTGCCCGAACTGACGACGCTCGCGGCGATGACCAAGGCGATGATCATCGTGGGGAGCATGATGGCCGGCGGCGTGGCGCTCGCGCTGCTTTTTACGGCCGTATCGGTCAACCGGTTCGTCGACATGAGGTCGGACAAGATACACTTGTATTGAGGGGTCGGACGTTTGAGCAGAAATGGGTTCGGTATCCGGTTTCGTACGGGTGCAGTCACGGTCCGCGGCCGTGTTTCCGGATTTTACCCTCTCCTGAATTTCCTCCTCGGAGGGGACTTCGGGGAGTTCGTTCCGCAGGTCTGCCCCTTCGGCTGCGGTCGGCCGGCGGGAACAAGGACCGTTTTGTCGGGCTGCCGCCCGTGTAGAGGAAATTGATAAACAGACGATACGCAATGAAAAAATTCAATGAAATCGGCGATCCCAACGACGCCAAGATGCCGCTCTCGGCGAAAAATTACGTGCTGCTGCTCGTCGGGGCGGCGGTCATTCTGCTGGGGATGATCCTCATGTCGGGCGGCGGCAGCGACTCGCCCGACGAGTTCAACTACGCCATGTTTTCGTGGCGGCGCATCACGCTGGCGCCGATTCTGGTCATCGGCGGTTTCGCATTCGAAATTTACGCCATCCTCAAACGCTGGTAGAAGATGGATACGATAGAGGCCATTATCCTGGGCATCGTGCAGGGGCTTACCGAGTTCCTGCCCGTGTCGAGCAGCGGGCACCTGCAAATCGCCAAGGCGCTCATGGGGGTAGAGATCGAACAGAACCTGCTCTTCGACGTGACATTGCACGCCGCTACGGTGCTCAGCACGATCGTCGTGCTGTGGAGCGAGGTGGCGCGCCTGTTGCGGGGGCTCTTCTCGCGGCGGTTCAACGAGGAGCAGGCCTACGTGCTGAAACTCCTGCTGTCGATGATTCCGATCGGGATCGTCGGCTTCACGCTCAAAGACCGGCTCGACGCCCTTTTGGAGTCGCCGGCGATCCTGCTCGTGGTGGGGTGTATGCTGCTGGTGACGGCGGCGCTGCTCGCTTTCGCCTACTACGCCAAGCCCCGGCAGAAGGCGCAGCTCTCCTACCGCGACGCCTTCCTGATCGGTGTGGCGCAGGCCGTGGCGGCGCTGCCCGGCCTGTCGCGTTCGGGATCGACGATCGCTACGGGGCTGCTGCTGGGCAACCGCAAGCAGACGGTGGCGCAGTTCTCCTTCCTGATGGTGCTGGCTCCGATCCTGGGCGAAACCTTCCTGGAATTGATGAAGGGCAACCTCGGCGCGCAGGCGATCGGCTCGGCGCCGCTGGCGGCCGGTTTCGTCGCGGCCTTCGTCGTGGGGTGTCTGGCCTGCAAGTTCATGATCGAGATCGTCAAACGCGGCAAACTCGTCTGGTTCGCGCTTTACTGCGCGGCGGCGGGTACGGTGTCGATCCTCTCCTATGTGCTGTAAGACGATGGAAAGTACCGATTTGCAGCGGGTGAACTTCGAGGAGGGCTATGTCGCCGTGATCGACAAGCCCTACCGTTGGAGTTCGACCGACGTGGTGCGCAAGGTGAAGTTCGAGTTGCGCAAGGCGGGTTACCGCAGGATCAAGGTCGGCCATGCCGGTACGCTCGACCCGCTGGCCACGGGAGTTCTGCTGGTCTGCATCGGACGGGCGACCAAGCGGGTCGACGCCTTGCAGGCCGAGCGGAAGGAGTACATAGCCGGCGTGCGGCTGGGTGCCACGACCCCCAGCTTCGACCGCGAACACACGGTCGACCGGACCTTCCCGACGGACCACATCACGCGACCGGAGGTCGAACGGGCGCTCGCCTCGCTCGTGGGCGAGCGGTTGCAGACGCCGCCGCTCTATTCGGCCAAGAAGATCGAGGGGACGCGCGCCTACGAGTTCGCCCGTGCCGGCGAGCAGGTCGAGATGCGGCAGTCGCTCGTCACGATCTACGACATCGAGCTGCTGGAATGCCGTCTGCCGGAGCTGACGATCCGCGTGCGCTGTTCGAAGGGAACCTATATCCGCTCGCTTGCGCGCGAGATCGGCGAAGCGCTGTCGAGCGGCGCCTATCTCACCTCGCTGCGTCGCACGCGCAGCGGTACGCACGACGTCGAAGCGGCATGGCAATTGGATGATTTTCTGAAAAAGTTGAGGGGAGAGTGAAACAAAATAGTTTTTCCGACGTATATACCTTGATTGTTTTGTGTTTTCTGCGATAGAGAAACAGATCCGGCCGGTGCGGGCGCAAGACCGCTTTCGGACTGTGCCGGGCGTGGAAAACGAAGGGTCAAATTCAACTTTCCGACAATGAAATTATCACAGTACGGGTACGAGTTCAAGCCGGAGATGCTGGCCAAGTACCCTGCCGAGAACCGCGACGAGGCGCGTCTGATGGTGGTGAACCGTGCCAAGGGCACGATCGAGCATCGTATTTTCAAGGATATCATCGACTATTTCGACGAGGGCGACCTGTTCGTCTTCAACGACACGAAGGTCTTTCCGGCCCGTTTGTACGGCAACAAGGAGAAGACCGGCGCCGAGATCGAAATCTTCCTGCTGCGCGAGTTGAACCGCGAACTGCGTCTGTGGGACGTGCTGGTCGATCCGGCGCGCAAGATCCGCATCGGCAACAAGCTCTATTTCGGCGATGACGACCTGATGGTGGCCGAGGTGATCGACAACACCACTTCGCGCGGCCGCACGCTGCGCTTCCTGTTCGACGGCGATTACGACGAATTCAAGACGGCGCTCTTCAAACTGGGCGAGACGCCCCTTCCGCGCTGGGTGCGCGAGAAGGTCGAGCCGGAGGACAGCGAGCGCTACCAGACGATCTTCGCCGCGAAGGAGGGGGCCGTGGTGGCTCCCACGGCGGGGATGCACTTCTCGAAACACCTGATGAAGCGCATGGAGATCCGCGGTGTCGAACGCGCTTTCCTGACGCTCCACGCCGGTCTGGGGAATTTCCGCACGGTGGACGTCGAGGATCTGTCGAAGCACAAGATGGACTCCGAACAGTACATCGTCGACGATGCGACGGCCGCCTCCGTCAACCGCGCCAAACGGAACGGCCGCAAGGTCGTTTCGATCGGGACGACGGTCATGCGGACGCTCGAAACGGTCGTTTCGACCAACGGTACGATCAATGCGGGGGAGGGCTGGACCAACAAGTTCATCTTCTCGCCCTACGAGTTCACGGTGGCCGACGCGATGGTCTCCAACTTTCACCTGCCCTATTCGACGCAGCTGATGATGGTGGCCGCTTTCGGCGGATACGACTGCGTGATGAACGCCTACAAGATCGCGCGCGAGGAGGGTTACCGCTTCGGCACCTACGGCGACGCGATGCTGCTCCTTTGAGGCTGCGGGAGTGCGGATTTCCGGCCCTGCGCGGTTTTTCGGAAAATTTTCACTACCTTTGTAAAATAAACTCACATTGGCGATGGCAGGAAAGATATTATACGTTTGTCAGGAGATTTTCCCCTACCTTCCGGAGTCCGAGCAGTCCGCGCTGTGCCGGCAGCTGGTGCAGGCGATGCAGGAGCGGGGAAACGAGATCCGGACGTTCATGCCGCGTTACGGTTGCATCAACGAACGGAGGAACCAGCTTCACGAGGTGATCCGGCTTTCGGGCATGAACCTGATCATCGACGATAACGACCATCAGCTCATCATCAAGGTGGCGTCGATCCCGACCGCCCGCGTGCAGATCTACTTCATCGACAACGACGACTATTTCGCGCGCAAGGCGGTGCTTTCCGACGATGCGGGGTGGTTCGCCGACAACGACGAGCGCGCCATCTTCTTCGCGCGCGGCGTGCTCGAAACGGTCAAGAAACTGCGCTGGAACCCGTCCGTCGTGCATTGCCACGGCTGGTTCTCGGCCGTCGTTCCGATCTACCTCAAACACATGTTCGCCGACGATCCCGTCTTCCGCGACGTGAAGATCGCCGTGTCGCTCTACGACGACGCCTTCCCCGGCGAACTCGACGCCGGTTTCCGCGCCAAGGTGGAACACGAAGGCGTGCAGGACGAAAATCTGAAAATTCTCGACAATTCGTCATACCAAAACCTCATGCGTTTCGTTATGGACTATGCCGACGGCATCGTGCTCGCTTCGGAAGGGGTCGATGCCGCCCTGGCGGAGTATGCCCGCCGCAGCGGCAAGCCGGTATTGGAGTATCAGGCGCCGGAGGCGGAGGGATTCGATAATTATAATAAGTTCTATGAAGAATTATAGAGGCGTTCGCAAGTGGCTCAACGCCGTTTTGGTGCTGGGCGTGGCGGGAATGCTGACTTTTGCCGGCTGTACGGAGGTCGACGATACGCTGGGGTACGAACTCGTGCCCGGCAACCAGCAGATGGAGATGCGCCTGCACAGCATCCGCAAAGGCTTCGAAGCCCGGATGTTCATGAGCGACTCCGTCAAGTCGTCCAACCTCTCCTACGGCTATTTCGGTACGACCAAGAGCGACACCTTCGGCATACGCAAGGTCGGGTTCATGACCCAGTATCTGTGGGCGTCGATCTCCGACCGCAAGAACTGGTACGGCTACCGGCCGATCTTCGATTCGCTGCAACTGCTCCTGAGCGTCTCCTCGTATGCGGGCGACACGCTCCAGCCGCAGCGCTTCGGCGTCTACCGGATTCTCAACAACGACTATTTGAAGGACAACGACGGCAACGGCGACGGCACGACCGATACGACCTTCTTCACGAGTTTCAATCCCGTGGAGGCGGGCTGCGTCGACGAGAACGACCCGCTGTTCACCTTCACCTTCCCCGACGGGACGACGACGGGGCCCGCCACGACGGCCGTCACGCTGGAGCCGACGGCGGCGGGGCTGGACTACGTCAAGGAGCTGATGATGCAGGAGGGCAAATACAAGAACGACTCGACGGTCTATACCAACGATTCGCTGTGGGTGAACTACTTCTGCGGCCTGGCCATTCTGCCGCTCGATTTCAACGGCACCACGGGCGCGACCTTCGCCACCACGCTTGCCGAGTCGGGCATGATGCTCTACGGGCGTAACCGCGATTCGGTCGATGCGACGCTGATCCGCGATACGTTGCAGACGCTCTTCTATTTCTACGACGAATACGCGACCACCTACGGCAACGTGTCGGTCAACACCGTCGAGCGCACCAACACGCGCTATATCGATTACGACGCGATTGTCGAGAAGCCCGGCGGCGGAACCGTCGAGCCGCAGCAGCCCTTCGAACTGGGCTATGTCGAGGGAATGGGCGGCGCGCTCGTCGAGCTGACGCTTACCGACGAGTTCCTCTCCGTGCTGGGCGAGTTGCAGGCCGAGCAGGAGGACGAGGGGTACCGGACGGTAGCGATCAACCAGGCGTTGCTCTCGATCTACGTGGACGGCGTGACCGACGGCGGCTGGGAGCAGGGATTCTCGCAGAAGGTGATCGAACGTTTCGACGCGTCGATCAGCCGGCTGGGCCTCTACACCGATTTCAAGACGCTGACGCCCGTGTCCGACTACGCCTACGATTACGAACAGCAGTACGAGGTGACGCTTCCCTACGGCGGTTATCTGAACCGCAGCCTGGGATGCTACACGCTCAATATTTCGAGCCATATACAACGCCTGTGGCGGGCGTATCAGGAGGCGCCGATCGATCCCGAAACGGGCGAGCGGCAGTACACCGAGGCCCAGAAGCGGATGATGACGCTCTATCTGGCGCCGGGGGCCACCGATCTGTTCACCTTCAACCGCATCGCGTTGCAGGGCGGGATCAAGGCCGGCGAGAACGCCCCGATCCACATGGAGTTGACCTATACGCTGATAAAATAGAGACGGCAGTTACACATTGCTTTTTGCGAACCTAAGTTGCGATACTTAGGTTTTCGCATGTATAAACGATTTACGATGCAGGAAAATTTAGTTATCGTCGAGTCGCCGGCCAAGGCCAAGACGATCGAGAAGTTCTTGGGTAAGGATTTCATGGTCAAGTCGAGCTTCGGCCATATTCGCGACCTCTCGAAAAAGGATCTGGGAATCAATCTCGCCGACGGGTTCGCGCCGGTTTACGAGATCCCGAAGGATAAACGCAAGGTCGTGGACGAACTCACGCGCGCCGCGAAGGACCGGACCGTGTGGCTCGCCTCCGATGAAGACCGCGAAGGAGAGGCCATCGCATGGCACCTGACCGAAGTGTTGGGTCTCCCGGTCGAGGGGACGAAGCGGATCGTCTTCCACGAAATTACGAAGCGGGCCATTTTGGAGGCTATCGAGAACCCGCGGACGGTCGACATGAATCTGGTCAACGCCCAGCAGGCGCGCCGCGTGCTGGATCGTCTGGTCGGTTTCGAGCTGTCGCCCGTGCTGTGGAAGAAGGTGCGGCCGTCGCTGTCGGCGGGCCGCGTGCAGAGCGTCGCCGTGCGGCTGCTCGTCGAGCGCGAACGCGAGATCATCGCCTTCCGGTCGACCCCCTATTTCCGCGTCGTGGCGCAGTTCCATGCCGCCGGGGACAAGGATCGGACGCTCTTCAAGGCCGAGCTGCCGACGCGCTTCGAGTCGCGCGAGGAGGCCGAGGCGTTCCTCCGCAGCTGCGTCGGCGCGACCTTCACGGTGGCCAAGGTCGAGGAGAAGCCCGTGCAGCGCTATCCCGCGCCGCCCTTCACGACCTCCACGTTGCAGCAGGAGGCGGGGCGCAAGCTGGGGATGTCGGTTTCGCAGACCATGTCCGTCGCGCAGCACCTCTACGAGCAGGGTCTCATCACCTACATGCGTACCGACTCGGTGAACCTCTCGACGCTGGCGCTGGCGCAGTGCAAGGAGCAGATCACGAATCTCTACGGCGAGAAGTATTCGTCGTACCATAACTACAAGACCAAGACCAAAGGGGCTCAGGAGGCGCACGAGGCGATCCGCCCGTCGTATATCGAGCGGCAGGCGATCGAGGGTACGCCGGCCGAAAAGCGGCTCTACGACCTGATCTGGAAGCGCACGGTCGCTTCGCAGATGGTTTCGGCCGAGCTGGACCGCACGACGATCACGATCGCGATCGACGGCCGCCGCGAACAGTTCGTCGCCACGGGCGAAGTGGTGCGTTTCGACGGTTTCCTGCGGCTCTATTCGGAGTCGACCGACGAGGAGCCGGCCGAGGACAGCGAAGGGCTGCTGCCCAAACTCTCTGCGGGCGACGAGGTGCTCTATCAGACCATTACGGCCACGCAGCGTTTCACGATGCCGCCGGCGCGCTACAACGAGGCGTCGCTGGTCAAGCGGCTCGAAGAGCTGGGCATCGGCCGCCCTTCGACCTATGCGCCGACCATCACGACGATCATCAACCGCGGTTATGTGGTCAAGCAGAGCAAGGAGGGGCAGAAGCGCACCTACGAACAACTGACGCTCGCGGGCGGCAGCGTGTCGGCCAAGACGCTCAGCGAGAGCTTCGGCAAGGAGAAGAACCGGCTGCAACCCACCGATATCGGTATGCTGGTGAACGACTACCTCGAACAGCAGTTCGCACCGATCATCGACTATAATTTCACGGCCAACGTCGAGAAGGAGTTCGACCGCGTGGCCGAGGGCGACATCACGTGGGACAAGATGATCGCCGCTTTCTACGGGCCGTTCCACCGCATGGTCGATACGGCGATCGAGACGCAGTCCGACAAACACGGGCAGGCGCGCGTGCTGGGTGCCGATCCCAAGACGGGACGCACGGTCAAGGCCCGCATCGGCCGCTACGGGCCGATGGTCGAGATCGAGGGCGAAGGCGAGGAGAAACCCCGTTTCGCCTCGCTTAAAAAAGGGCAGCTCATCGAGTCGATCACGCTCGACGAGGCGCTGGCGCTCTTCGCCCTGCCCCGCACGCTGGGCGAATGGGAGGGCGAGCCGATGGTCGTCGGGCTGGGGCGCTTCGGCGCTTACGTGCGCTGGGGCAAGTCGACCTTCGCCTCGCTGGCCAAGGGCGACGATCCCTACACGCTGACGCTCGAACGTGGCGTGGAGCTTATCAAGGCGCATCAGGCGCAGCGGACGGCGGCCAACACGCCGATTCGGAGCTTCGCCGAAGATCCCGACATGCTGGTCAAGAACGGCCGCTACGGTGCCTACATCGCCTACAAGGGGAAGAACTACCGCATCCCGAAGGGGACGAAGCCCGAAGAACTGACGCTCGACGAGTGCCTGAAAATCGTCGCCGCGTCGAAGAAATGACGTAATTCAACGAAACTCATGCGATTTATGAAGAAAATCCTTTTTACGGCCCTTCTGGCGCTGCTCGCGACGGGCGTCGGGGCGCAGGAACAGCAAAAGCAAAAGGAGGAGGGGTATCGTTTCACCGACGTGAAGACCCTCCCCGTGACTTCGGTCAAGAACCAGAACCGCAGCGGCACCTGCTGGGCCTACTCGGCCCTCGCGTTTCTCGAAAGCGAGATTCTGCGCAACGGCGGCGGGGAGTACGACCTGTCGGCGATGTGGATCGTGCGCAACGCCTATTTCGAGAAGGCGGTGAAGTACGCCCGTATGCACGGTTCGCTCAATCTGGCCGTCGGCGGCGGTTCGCGCGACGTGACCGACGGGATCAAGAAATACGGCATCGTGCCGACGGAGGTCTATCCGGGTCTCTGCTACGGCACCGACTTGCCCGACTTCACGGAGATCGACCGCGTCGTCAAGGGGTATATGGACGCCGTGATCGCCGGCGACAAGTTGACGACGGCCTGGCAGCGCGGCCTGGATGCCGTTCTGGACGCCTATCTCGGCCCCAAACCCGAAAAATTCACCTGGAAGGGCAAGGAGTATACGCCGCAGTCGTTCGCTGCATCGCTGGGGCTCGACATGGACGACTACGTCGAGATCAGCTCCTATACGCACCACCCCTTCTACGAGGAGTTCATCCTCGAAGTGCCCGACAACTGGATGTGGGGGACGGTCTGGAACCTGCCTCTCGACGAGATGATGGCCGTCGTGGACAATGCGCTGGCCAACGACTATACGGTGCTCTGGGGGACGGACGTGAGCGAGAAGGGTTTCAGCCGCACGAAGGCGATCGGCATCGTGCCCGAGGCCGACCTTACGAGCATGAGCGGCACCGACGCCGAGCGCTGGGGCAAACTCTCCGACAAGGAGAAGGAGGCGGCGCTCTACAAGTTCGACAAGCCCGGCAAGGAGCGCGTCATCACGCAGCAGATGCGTCAGGAGGCGTTCGACAACTACGAGACTACCGACGACCACGGTATGCAGATCATGGGCACGGCAGTCGACCAGGCGGGCAACGACTATTACAAGGTGAAGAATTCGTGGGGCGTGCGTCCTCCCTACGACGGGTACTACTATTTCTCGCGTCCTTTCGTGGCCTACAAGACGATGTCGGTCATGGTCAACAAGAAGGCTATTCCGGCACCTATCCGCAAGAAGATGGGACTTTGACCGGCCGGCGGCCTGCAATCGGAGGGGAGCGGTTCGACCGCTCCCTTTTTCGTTGCGCCGATCCGTAGTTTCGCCCTGCCCGAATCCCGCGGAATGCGGGGCCGCCCGTTTGGAAATCGTCGATCCGGACGCAATGCAGCGGAGCGTGGAATCGCTACCGTTTTTAAGGAAAAAAGGATGCCCCGAAGGCATCCTTTTGTTTTAGCAGGCTCTGTAAGCCGGGTTCTGTACTCCGCTGCGCGCTTCCGGTGCGGAGCCCCTGTCATTTATCTACGACGGCGGTCACCCGCCGCCTCCAGCAACCTACCCCCCGACATCGGGCGAGCAACCCTTAACTGCCGGTATACACGGTCTTGCAACCCGTCAGACGTACGGCCGGCGACATCGCTGCCGCCGCGGTGGGCTCTTACCCCGCCTTTTCACCCTTACCCCTGCAAGCAGGGGCGGTCGTTTTCTGTTACGTTTCCTATAACCTCACGGCTATCAAGTTGTTAGCTTGGACGGTGCTCTGCGTTGCCCGGACTTTCCTCTCCCCCGCGAGGGGCAGCGACAAGGCGAGCCTGCCCGACAAAAGTACGCAAAAAATGAAAATAACCGCCCGTCTGCGGCCGGTTTTTTGCGTTTGCATTCTATATTTGTCTCGAAAATCGAAAACATTCCGCTTATGGACTTTCAGCAGGTGATCGAGGCACGGCGTTCCGTGCGCAAATTCAGGGACGAGGAGGTCCCGCACGAAGTATTGGCGCAGGCGATCGAGGCGGCATTGCACGCCCCCTCGTCGCGCAACAGCCGTTCGACGCGGTTTCTGGCGGTGCGCGACGCCGCGACGGTGCACCGTATGGCTGCCATGCGCGACTACGGCGCCGTGCCGCTCGCGGGTGCTCCGGCGGCCGTGGTGGTGATGGGCGATCGTGCGGCGAGCGACCTATGGGTCGACAATGCGGCCATCGCGGCTACGATCCTGCAACTCGCGCTCGTCGACGCCGGTCTGAAATCGTGCTGGGTGCATGTCAACGGCCGTCCCCGCAGCAAGGAACAGCCCGACGGCGAGCAGGCCGTCGACTACCTGCGCACCTTCCTGCCGATTCCCGAGGGGTGCGGCGTGCTGTGCGTCATCGCGCTGGGCTACTCCGATTTCGAACCCAAACCGCTCCCCGCGGGCGAACCCGTCGAACGGGTGCAGTGGGTGGAGTAAGCGCGGAATAGCGTAAAAGGGAGCGCCCGCGTGCAGGCGCTCCCTTTCCGTTTCGGGACGGGCGGATCGTTCTATTTCACATAGGGCAGCACCGCGTCGCGCCAGACGATGTAGCCCTCGCCCATCAGGTGCAGGCCGTCGTTGGTCAGGTCGGCGCGCAGCTTGCCGTTCTTGTCGGCCAGCAGCGTCCACAGGTCGATGTAGACGATCCCCTTCTCGGCGCACAGCGCTTGCAGGCCCTTGTTCACGGCCACGATGTCGGCGTCGTGACGGCCGTGTTTGGCAGCGTATTTCTTGAACGAGTCGTTGACCGGAAAGACGCTCTGCACATAGAGTTTCGTGCGGGGCGATTCGCTCTGGAAGCGCTCCACGATCTTGCGGACGTTGGCGACGACCTCCGCCGCCGGAGTACCGGCCGCCAGGTCGTTGGTGCCGATCAACAGGAAGAGTTTGCGGGGTTGCCCGCCGACGATCGGATCGAGCCGGTCGAGCATCCAGCTCGAACGGTCGCCGCTGATGCCGCGGTTCTTGACGCGGGGATTGGCCAGCAGTTCGTTCCACTCGCCGCCGTCGGTGATGCTGTTGCCCAGGAATACGATGTCCTTGGAGGTCACGGGCAGTTTCTCGAAGAGCGAACGGCGCTGGAAATTGTACTCGCTTTGCGCGAAGACGGCGGCTGCGGCGAAGAGCAGCAGGGCGGTCAGAATCGTTTTTTTCATTTCGGTGAATCGTTTTTATTTGTTTCGAATATCGGTTTTCGGCGGTCGGCATCGCCTGCGGACGGAGCGGCTCCGCCGGCGGGAACGATGCGGGCCGGACTCCGGCGGCGGCCGCTTCTGCCGGAATGCGACCTGCCTACCTTGAAGTTCGGTAATACAAAGATAGGATTTTTTTCCGAAAAATCGGTTGAAAATTTTGTGCTTAACAAAATCCTGTCTATATTTGCACTCCGAAACCGTGTGTTTCGCGAACATGCGCCAAGGGTTCGATGCCGAACGCCGCGGCCTGTTTTAAAAAGCCCAGGTGGTGAAATTGGTAGACACGCTACTTTGAGGGGGTAGTGAACGTTTAGTTCGTGCAAGTTCGAGTCTTGTCCTGGGCACCAGAAACCGCGTTAGAGGAAACTCTGACGCGGTTTTTCGTTTTCCGTGTCCGCACCGTGTCCGCATTTCTCTCTTAATGCAAAAAATCTATCAATAATTTCCACCAGGATCCAGGATGTCATCACAAAGCCCCCCATAACCTAAGCAAAACCATTCAATATCGGCTCCGGGCACCAGTAAAAGATCCCAAATAACTAATCCATAGCTATTGGGGATTTTTGTTATGTCCTCCGTGTCCGCATTTTTGCCGAAGTCGAGAAACAGATGGAATTTTATAGGCCTCATTACTCTTTCAGATCGGCAAACCAGTAGGAGTAGGTCTTCACCGTTCCGTCGTCGAGTCGGATGTCGTAGCTTTATGAAAAGGATTCTCCCAACCAAAACGGAATGAGATACCGGAAAATCGGGACGTCATAACAAAATGTGTGATATTCGCCGTTTTCGCCGTTGGGGTCGACATCGTTCGGCAAAGAATCTATAAACTCCCGATCGATCTCCCGACCTATGGCTGCCTCGCCAAAGCCGTCGGCCATATATCTATAATACTTCGAATATTCGGGGTGTATCCTGTTTTGGATGGGGCGGGGTAGATTGAGTTGCGAATTGGACGATTGTGCGAGTACGGCCTTTTTCTCTTGTTTGTAAAATATTTCAAAACCTAACCGGATTTTAGCAATAGATCGGTGAAATGAAAAATTTTACTTATTTTTACGAAAAATAACCCCGTCCATTCATGATTGAACGTCTCATCGGAATCATACTCCTAATCCTCCTGGTCACAGCCTGCAGCCCCAATGCTCCCTATCCGCGCGATGTCGAACGGCAGCTCGAAGAGCTCGACCGCACGATCGAAGAACGGGATCGGTTCGAGGCGATCAAAACCCAGTACATCGACCGAATCAAGGCCAAACTAACCACGGGATCCACCGACTTGCAACGCTACGGGATTTACGACAATCTCTACGACGAATACTATCAGTACAATCTCGATTCGGCAACCTTCTACGCCCGCATGAAACTCGACGTGGCACACCGGATCAAAAGCCCAGGCATGAAGTTCGATGCCATCCTCGATATTGCGGATCGCTATGTCCTTTCGGGCATGTATGTCGAAGCCCGGGAATATCTCTCCCAAATCGATTCTACACAACTGCCCTACGATCTCTTGCCGCGTTACTATCACGTCTACCACGCCTTCTACGACGGGATGGCTACCAATGCCGGAGACCCCATCTGTCAGGACGAATACCTCCGACTGAAAAAAATCTACCAACGTCTGCTCTACGAAAAACTCGGCGAAGACGATATCGCCAGACTCTATCTGCTCGCCGACATGCTCTATGAAGAGGGAAAAGCCTCCGAAGCCCTGCAAGATCTCATGGACCGCTACGATACCACCGAAACATCGCTCCACGAACGGGCGATCCTTGCCTATCTCATCGCCATGGTCTATCAACAGAACGGCAACAATATACAAGCCATCCAATATTACACGGAAAGCGCCATCCATGATCTGAAAACTCCCGTACACGAATACCGATCGCTCTACGAACTGGCCTCGTTGCTCTACGAGGCCGGAGACGTCGAACGGGCCTACCGATACATCACCTGCTCGGGAAACGACGCCATGATGGTCAACGCCCTGAACAACATCCACTCGATCAACCGTCTGTTGCCGATCATCTCCGAATCCTACAACACGCAGATGACCCGCAAACGGACTCAACTCAACCGCGCACTGTGGAGCGTCAGCATCCTGTCGTTACTCTTCATCGCCGTGGCTCTCATTGCCTTCCGGGACAAAAGACGCGCCTCCGAAGCCGAACGGAAAACCCGCGAGATCAACGAGAAACTCAGTCTCGCCAATACCCGTCTCCAAAAATACATCGGCCTTCTGCAAGAGTCGAACGACATCAAGGAGTCCTATCTGGGACGCTATCTCGATCTCTGCTCGGAATACATCGGGCGAATCGAAACCTACCGCTCACAGCTCCTCCGGATCGCCCGCGAAGGCGGAATGGCCGAGCTCCAGAAAGTCCTCCGATCAACGGCATTCATCGAGTCGGAGCTCAACGAATTCTACGCCAAATTCGATGCCACGTTTCTGCATCTCTTCCCCGACTTCGTGGCTCAGTTCAACCAACTTCTCCAGCCCGACAAACGCATCGAAACCATCCCGGGTGAGATGCTCCTCACTACCGAACTGAGAATCTTCGCACTGATCCGGCTCGGCATCAACGACTCGGTGAAAATTGCCGAATTTCTCCGGCGCTCCGTCTCCACGGTTTACAACTACCGTGTCAAGATGAGAAATGCCGCACTTGTCGGTCGCGAAGAGTTCGAAAAACAGGTCATGCGCATCGGACATCTCTCGTAAACAACTACTATTTAGCCCCCCGAACGGCTCGATTAACACACTGTTAACGAGCCGTTTATATTTTATAAAATACTACTATTGCATTTCGAACATCTCGTTTGGTGGATTTTGTCGGCTAATTTTGATATGCCGATGCACAAAGCCCCATTCGAGGCGCCGCAGAGGCCCGAAACCCAAAGTCCAAACCTAAAACAATTCGTATGAAAAGGTTGTACCAAACCTTGCGCTCCGGATTCACGCTTTGCGTGGGGAGCCTCCTCCTCGCCCTGGCGACAGGCCTCCCGGCCATGGCCCAGAAGATCACGGTAAACGGTACGATCCGCGACGCCGCAGGGAATCCCGTCGTCGGCGCCTCGATCGTCGACCTGAAGAATCCCGCCTCGGGAACCTCGTCCGGAATCGACGGCGCATTCTCACTCTCGGCCGACCCGAAGGCCGAACTCGAAATCTCGTTCATCGGATACCGCTCGCAAAGGATCCCCTTGAACAACCGAACGCACCTCGAAATCACGCTCGAAGAGGATACCGCCCAAATCGACGAAGTGGTCGTCGTCGGGTACGGTACCATGCGGAAAAACGACCTCACGGGGGCCATCGCGTCGGTCAGCAGCAAGCAGATCCGCGACACCCCGGTGGCAAACGTCGGACAGGCCATTCAGGGCAAGATCTCCGGTGTGCAGATCGTCGATGCCGGAAAGCCCGGTGACAACGTTACGATCAAGATCCGCGGTCTGGGAACCATCAACGACAGCGACCCGCTCGTCGTCATCGACGGCGTGCCCACCGACCTCGGACTCGCCTCGCTCAACATGGCCGACATCGACCGGATCGACGTGCTGAAGGATGCCTCGGCTACGGCCATCTACGGCGCCCGCGGTGCCAACGGCGTGGTGATGGTCACCACCAAACGCGGACAGTCCGGCGAAGGCAGACTCTCCGTCACGGCAAACTGGGCCATCCAGAATGTCACGAGCATTCCCGAAATGCTCAACGCCGCGGAGTATGCCGCCTACTCGAACGACATGCTCTCGGCCGCAGGCCTGGCCACGAACCCCGCCTGGAGCGATCCCTCGTCGCTGGGGGAAGGCACCGACTGGCTCGACGAACTCTTCCAGACCGGCGTCATGCAAAACTACACGGTCAGCTACTCCGGCGGCAACGAAAAGTCGCACTACTACGTCTCGGGCGGATTCCTCGATCAGAGCGGCACGGTCCGCACGGTGAACTACCAGCGATTCACCTTTCAGAACAACAACGACACGCAGCTCTTCCGCTGGCTGAAACTCTCGAACAACATCACCTTCTCGACCGACAAGAAATCGGCCGGCTCCTACTCGATCAGCGACGCCATGAAGGCCCTGCCCACCCAGTCGGTCAAGGATGCCGACGGTTCGTGGAGCGGCCCCGAGGGGAACTCCTACTGGTACGGCGATATCCGCAACCCGATCGGCACGCTCTACACCAATGACAACCAGACCAAAGGCTACAACTTCCTGGCCAACATCTCGGCCGAGGTGACCCTCTTCCCCTGGCTGCGATTCAAGAGCACGTTCGGATACGACGCCAAGATGTGGTACAACGACAACTTCTCGCAGGCCTACGACTACAGCCCCACGCCCGTCGAGGAGACAACCCGCTATCAGGATACGAACAAGTCGTTCACCTACCTCTGGGACAACTACTTCACCTTCGAGCGTACGTTCGCCGACAAGCACGACGTAAGCCTCATGGTCGGAAGCTCCGCACAGTGGAACCGCACCGATGCCTTCAACGCCACGATGGCCGGATTCCTCTTCGACAGCGTCCACGAATTCGACAACGGAAACACGATGAAGGATATCGGCGGTTCGTCGAGCGACTGGGCCCTGCTCTCGTTCATGGCCCGTCTGAACTACACCTACGACGACCGGTTCCTCGTGACGGCCACCTTCCGCCGCGACGGCTCCTCGCGATTCGGGCCCGATCACCGCTGGGGCAACTTCCCCTCGGTATCCGCCGCATGGCGAATCTCCCGCGAACGCTGGTTCCCGCAGGATTCGTTCGTCAGCGACCTCAAGCTCCGCGCCGGATACGGAATCACCGGTAACGAAAAGATCGGTTCCTACTCCTACATCTCGACCTACAGCACCGGATCCTACATCTTCGGATCGAATGTCGTCTCGACGCTCATGGCCAAGACCATGGCCAACCCCACGATCCACTGGGAGGAGGTTCGCCAGAGCAACATCGGTATCGACGCCGCGCTCTTCAACTCGCGGTTGAACTTCTCGGTCGACGCCTACGTCAAGAATACGGCCGACATGCTCGTCAAGGCCGCCATTCCGATCACCTCGGGATTCGAGGACACGACCACGACCTACACCAACGCCGGCAAGGTGCGGAACAAGGGTGTCGAAATGTCGCTGCGCTCGGTCAACCTCGACGGGTGCAACGGAGGTCTGCGCTGGGAAACCACCGTCACGGCCACCTTCAACCGCAACCGCATCATCAGTCTGAACAGCGATACGCCGCTCTACCAGAACGAGATCAACGGCGCCTACGTGACCATGCAGCGCAACGGTTCGCCCATCAACGTCTTCTACGGATATGTCACCGACGGGCTGTTCCAAACCCAGGAGGAGGTTGACAACCACGCCTTCCAGGAGAGCGGAACCGCACCGGGCGACATCCGCTTCAAGGACCTGAACAACGACGGCGTGATCAACGACGAGGACCGTACGATCATCGGCGACCCCAATCCCGACTGGATGTTCTCGATGGTCAACGACTTCTCGTGGAAGGGTTTCGACCTGTCGATCTACCTGCAGGGAGTCACCGGAAACGAAATCTTCAACGCCACCAACATCACCACCGAAGGCATGTCCTCGGCTCACAACCAGACCGCTTCGGTCCGCTACCGCTGGGTCGGCTACGGAACCAGCACCGTGATGCCCCGCGCCGTCTACGGAGACCCGAACCACAACGCCCGGATCTCGGACCGTTTCGTCGAGGACGGCTCCTACCTGCGACTCAAGAACATCACCCTCGGATACACCCTCCCCGCACGCTGGATGAAACAACTGCACATCCAGAACGCCCGGATCTACTTCTCGTGCGAAAACCTCGCCACGCTGACCAAATACACCGGATTCGACCCCGAAATCGGAATCAACGGTATCGACAACGGAACCTATCCGGTCTCCCGCACCTTCAGTCTGGGTGTCAACTTCAACTTCTAAACCGACGCGAACCATGAAAAAGATTCTCATATCCCTGTATACCATCCTTGCGCTGTCGGCCACTTCGTGCAGCGATTTTCTCGACAGCCACCCCTCCTACGCCGTGGATACCGACGTCGCCGTCACCGACGAGGTCGCCGAGGCGCTGACCAACGCCTGCTACACCCCGTTGCAGTCGTCGAACCTCTACAACATGCGGATCTGGTCGTTGGACATCATCGCCGGGAACTCCGATGTCGGCGGCGGGGGAGGCGAGGACGGTATCGAAACCGTGCAGTGCGCCAATTTCGCCGCGGCCAGCGACAACGCCTATGCCCTCTACGTATGGCGTTCGCCCTGGGTCGGGATCGGGCAGTGCAACATCGTGATCAACAGCCTCTCGCCCGAAGGTCTCTCGGCAGAGATTTACAACCGGTCGATGGGCGAAGCCTACTTCCTGCGGGCTCACTATTACTATATTCTCGTGCGGTTGTTCGGCGGCGTGCCCCTGCGCCTGGAGCCCTACAACGCCGGTGAGTCCACGGCCATTGCCCGGGCTTCGCTGGCCGATTGCTACGAGCAGATCATCGCCGACTGCAAACAGGCCATTTCGCTCCTCCCGGCCAAGAGCAGCTACTCCTCCGACAACTACAACCGCGTCTCGAAGGATGCCGCCCTCACGATGCTGGCCGACATCTACCTGACCTGGCAGCCCGAAACCCACTATGCCGACGTCGTCTCGCTCTGCGAACAGGTCGAGGCCCTGGGCTATGACCTCACGCGCTGCGAATTTGCCGACAACTTCGGAATCGCCGCCGAGACAAGCCCCGAAGCGATCTTCACGGTCGGATATTCGGGCAGCACGCAATACGACTTCTGGGGCGGAGAAAACCAGGCTTCATGGCTCTCGACCTACATGGGCCCCCGCAACTCGAACCTTGTGGCCGGCTGCTACGGATGGAATCTCCCGACTGACGAATTCATGGAGCAATGGGAGGAGGGCGACCTGCGCAAAGATGTCACGGTGCTCTACGACGGATGCCCGGCGTTCGACGGCACGGAGTATCAGAAATCGTGGTCCAATACGGGGTACAACGTCCGCAAATTCCTCGTCTCGAAGAGCTATTCGCCCGAATACAACACCAATCCCGCCGATTTCATCGTCTACCGCTATGCCGACGTGCTGCTCATGAAGGCCGAGGCGCTCAACGAACAGGGACTCACCGACGAGGCCTGCACACCGCTCAACATCGTCCGCACCCGCGCCGGGCTCCCCTCGATCGGCAAGGGCCGCACGCAGGACGAAATGCGCGAACTGATCATCCACGAACGCCGCATGGAACTCGCTTTCGAAGGGCATCGCTGGTTCGACATGGTGCGCATCGACGACGGCAACTACGCCCTCGAATTCCTCCAGTCGATCGGTAAGAGCGTCACCCGTGAACGGCTGCTGCTCCCCATCCCGCAGACCGAGATCGACTCGAACAGCGCCATGACCCAGAACCCCGGCTATTGATCCCCAACCCGAAAAAACGATTACCAAGATGAAACGCACATTCTTACAGATACCGCTGCTCCTGACGGTGCTCTGTGCAGGAGCCTGCTCGGAGGAGCTGACCGAAACGTCGAAGGGCGAAACGCCACTGGTTCTCACCGCTTCACAGACAGAGATCCTGCTCGACGAACGCCAATACTCCTCGACAGCACTTTCGCTGACCTGGACCACCGGAACCAACTACGGTACCGGAAACGCTATCGACTACACGCTCGAAATCGCTCCCGCAGAGGCTGAATACGCCGACGGATTGACGATCGAAGCCGGGCGCAGGGTCTATGCCCAAAGCTACACGGTCACCGAACTGAACGACCTGCTGCGCAAAGAGTTCGGAGCTGCAGTCGGCGTGGCCGCCGAATACAAGGCCCGAGTGACGGCCCGGGTGGCGGCCGACGAGCGGACGCAGCAATCCGAAATCCAATTCACGGCCACCCCCTACGAGCCCGTAACCGAGACGCTCTATCTGATCGGCGACGCCACCGCTACGGGATGGTCGGTCGACGCTCCCGAAGCGCTGAAACGCTCCCAACCGGGACTCTTCACTTGGACCGGCAACCTCTATGTCGGAGAACTGAAATTCATCACTACGCAAGGCGAATTTCTTCCCTCCTACAACCGCGATGCCACGGCCGACGATGAGTGGACGCTCGTCTACCGCACCTCGGACGACGAACCCGACGAAAAGTTCAACATCACCGAGGAGGGTGGATATACCCTGACGGTCGACCTGCTCAACCTCACCCTCGAAATCGAAACCGCAGATGTCAACGTACCTCCCTACAGCAGCATCTATTTCGTGAGCGAGGCCAACGGCTGGAGTTTCGAACCCATGACGCAGGATCCCGTCAACCCCTTCATCTTCCGCTACGGCGCCGAGATCGGAAACGGACAGTTCAAGTTCGGTACCGCCGAGGGTTCGTGGGAGAACATGTACAAGACCGACGTCGACAACTCGGACTACACCCACACGACCGTGGTCTTCGTTACGGGATACGATCCCGACTGCAAGTGGCTGCTCTATGCCGATCCGGAGAACAAACCCTACAAGATCGCGCTCGACATCACGCCCGACGCCGAGTCGATGGTCATGACGGAGTTCACGCCCTACGAGCAGATCTGGATGGTCGGCGACGCCACGCCTAACGGTTGGTCGCTCGATGCCGCCACCGCCATGCAGAAGGGCGAGGACGACTACACCTTCACCTGGACCGGAACGCTCGCAAGCGGCGAACTGAAATTCACCTGCGACTGCCAAAGCGACTGGAACGGCGCCTGGTTCATGGCTTCGGAGGAGGGCAAAATCTTCGAGGCAGGCAGCGAGACGATCTGCTTCGTCGACAAGCAACTCGCGGAGAATGCCAACATCGACCGCAAATGGCAGGTTTCGGCCGGAAACTACACCATCGTCCTGAACCAGTTGACCGAAACCATGACTGTCACGAAAAACTGATACGAACGAACACGATTATGAAACGAAATATGTTTTTAAGCGCAATTCTCGCGGGATTCCTGCTGGTATCCTGCAACAAGGAGCAGGGATACACGGGATTCGTGGACCCCGATGCCGGCAAGAACGCCGAAATTTCCCTTTCGACCGACAAGGCGGCCTACGCCCCCGGAGAGACCATCACCTTCACGGCCAGCCAGATGCCCGCCGGTGCCATCTACATCCGCTACCGCCACCTGGGCGAGAACCTCGGCGAGCAGGCCGCCACGGGAACCTCCTGGACCTGGACCGCCCCTGATGAGGACTTCACCGGATATCTCGTCGAGGTCTACCAGAAGAGCAGCGAGGGTGAAACCATCCTGGCGACGATCGGCGTCGACGTTTCGAGCGACTGGACCCGCTTTCCGCGCTACGGATTCCTCTCGTCGTTCGGCGAGATGCCCCAGAGCGGTATCGACGGAGTGATCGACAACCTGAACCGCCACCACATTAACGGCGTGCAGTTCCAGGACTGGCACTACAAGCACCACTGGCCGCTGGGCGGCACGCGCGAAAACCCGCTGGCCACCTACCTCGACATCGCCAGCCGTACAACCTACCTCTCGACCCTGCAGGCCTACATCGAGAAGATCCACTCGTGCGGCATGAAGGCCATTTTCTACAACCTCTGCTTCGGGGCGCTGGACGATGCAGCACAGGACGGCGTCAACGAACGCTGGTATATCTTCCAGGATAACAACCATGTGCAAAAGGATGTACATGCCCTGAGCGCTCCGTTCAAAAGTTCGATCTACCTGCTCGATCCCGGCAACAGCGAGTGGCAGGCGTATATCGGCGAGCGGAACGACGATGTCTATGCCGTCCTCGATTTCGACGGATACCAGATCGACCAGCTCGGCAACCGCGGAACCCGTTACAACTACGACGGGCAAACGGTCGATCTGCCGAGCGGATACGCCTCGTTCATCCGCGCCATGAAGAGCCTCCATCCCGGGAAGCGCCTCGTGATGAACGCCGTAAGCGGATACAGTGCCGAGCAGATCGTCGGAACCGGACAGGTCGACTTCTGCTACAACGAGATGTGGGGCAGCGAGGACCAGTTCACCGACCTGCGCTCCACGATCGAGGCCAACGACGCCTACAGCGGCGGGACCCTCAAGACCGTCTTTGCCGCCTACATGAACTACGATCTGGCCAACAACATGGGAACGTTCAATACGCCGGGCGTGCTGCTGACCAATGCCGTGATCTTTGCGCTCGGAGGCGCGCACCTCGAACTGGGCGAGCACATGCTCTGCAAGGAGTATTTCCCGAACAGCAACCTCGGCATGAGTTCCGAACTGCAGGAGGCCATGGTTGCCTATTACGACTTCCTGGTAGCCTACGAAAACCTGCTGCGCGACGGCGGCGAGCTGAACGACGTGACGGTCCGTTCGACCGACGGCAAGCTGAGTTTCGCAGCCTGGGCCCCGACGCTGGGAAATGTCGTCACGCTGGGACGCAAGGTCGGCGAACGGCAGGTGATCCATCTGCTGAACTTCTCGCAGGCCAACTCGCTCTCGTGGCGCGACCTGAACGGCACGATGCCCGAACCGCAGACCGTGGAGTCGGCCACCGTGGAGATCGTCACCCAGGAGCCCGTCGACCGCGTCTGGATGGCTTCGCCCGACATCAACGGCGGCGCCGTGCGCGAACTGGCCTTCGAGCAAACCGCCTCGGGGATCTCCGTCACCCTTCCCTCGATCAAATACTGGGACATGCTCGTACTCGAACAGGACTAACACCCGACATACCATGAAAACGCTGATGACAACGCTGGCAGCCCTGCTGCTCTCGGGAGCCACCGCTCCGGCCCAGGAACTCCAATCCCCGGACGGGAATCTGCAGATGCGCTTCTCGCTCGACGAAGCCGGGACGCCCCGTTACGAACTCCTCCGCGGCGACAAGGTCGTCGTAAAACCGAGCCGCATGGGCTTCCTGCTCCGCGGCAAGAGCGGTTCGGTACAGTTTGGCGGCGACGTGGCGGCCTCGGCTCCCGTACGGCCGACCGAATCGCTCTGCGACGAATTCGAAATCCTCGACGCGCAGACCTCCACGTTCGACGAGACGTGGCAGCCCGTCTGGGGCGAGGAGTCCTCGATCCGCAACCACTACAACGAACTCTGCGTCACGCTCCGCCAGCCGCAGTGCGACCGCCGGATGGCCATCCGCTTCCGGCTCTTCGACGACGGGCTCGGATTCCGCTACGAATTCCCCGTACAGCCCAATCTGGTCTACTTCGTCATCGCCGACGAGTGCACGGAGTTCGCCATGACGGGGGACCATACCGCCTGGTGGATCCCCGGCGACTACGACACCCAGGAGTATGACTACACCTGCTCGCGCCTCTCGGAGATCCGCGGACACATGAGCGGGTCGATCACCGACAATCTCTCGCAGACGGCCTTTTCGCCCACCGGCGTGCAGACCTCCCTGCAGTTGAAAACCGACGACGGACTCTACATCAATCTCCACGAGGCGGCGCTGGTCGACTTCCCGGCCATGCACCTCGAACTCGACGACCGCACAATGGTCTTCAAGGCCCACCTGACCCCCGACCCGAACGGCGACAAGGCCTACATGCAGACCCCGGCCACGACCCCCTGGCGGACGGTGATCGTCTCGGACGATGCCCGCGACATCCTGGCCTCGCGGCTCACGCTCAACCTGAACGAGCCCTGCAAGATCGAGGATACGTCGTGGATCCGACCCTGCAAATACATGGGCGTCTGGTGGGAGATGATCACCGGCCGGAGCAGCTGGTCCTACACCGACGACCTGCAGAGCGTCCACCTCGATACGGACGATCTGACGAAGGTCCGGCCCAACGGCCGTCACGGCGCCACGACCGCCAACGTGAAGCGTTACATCGACTTCGCGGCGGCGCACGGCATGGATGCCGTGCTGGTCGAGGGCTGGAACATCGGCTGGGAGGACTGGTTCGGCAACATGAAGGATTATGTTTTCGACTTCGTGACCCCTTATCCCGACTTCGACGTCGAGGAGATTCAGCGCTACGCCGCCGAAAAGGGCGTGAAAATGATCATGCACCACGAGACATCGGGTTCGGTGCGCAACTACGAACGGCATCTCGACACCGCCTACCGCTTCATGAACGAACACGGCTATCCGGCCGTCAAGTCGGGATACGTCGGCAACATCATCCCCAAGGGCAACAACCATTACAATCAGTGGATGGTGAACCACTATCTCTATGCAGTGAAGAAGGCCGCCGACTACCGGATCATGGTCAACGCCCACGAAGCCGTACGACCGACGGGACTCTGCCGCACGTGGCCCAACCTGATCGGCAACGAATCGGCCCGCGGTACGGAGTACCAGGCCTTCGGAGGCTCGAAACCCTCACACGTCACCGTGCTGCCCTTCACGCGGCTGATCGGAGGCCCGATGGACTACACGCCCGGCATCTTCGAAATGGACATCTCGAAGATCAACCCCGAGAACCATTCGCACGCCAACTGCACGATCGCCAATCAGCTGGGCATCTACGTGGTGATGGCCTCGCCGCTGCAGATGGTCGCCGACCTGCCCGAGAACTACGAGCGCTTCCCGGATGCCTTCCGCTTCATCGAGGAGGTGGCGCTCGACTGGACGGAGAGCCGCTATCTGGAGGCCGAACCAGGAGCCTACATTACCGTGGCCCGCAAGGCCAAGGATTCGGGCCGCTGGTTTGTGGGCAACGTCGCCGGCAAGGAGCACCTCTCCGATATCCGGTTCGACTTCCTCGACCCGTCGAAGACCTATGTGGCGACGATCTATGCCGATGCCGAGGATGCCGACTACCGGAACAACCCGCAGGCCTACACGATCCGTGAGGTGCGTTGCACGTCGAAAAGCCGACTGCGTCAACGGTCGGTCGAAGGGGGTGGCTATGCCATCTCATTCCGCGAAGCAACCCCCGTGGACAGCAAACTTCCCCGCCTGAAATAGCTGCAAACAGCGAATTGTCCTATCCGAGATGAAGAAGCCATTCCGGCTCCTGATATCAACTAAAAATTCCAAACTGCTATTTATTAGCAATTTGGAATTTTTTTATTAGCTTCTCATTTCCATATTCTGTCCGTATTTTTCTTGAAATAGAAAAATGTTGGCTATTTTCCCACTTGACTCATAGAGCGTCGGTAGAAGGACTTTCGATAGGTCTTGAAAATGTGTGAAGCCATGCCCGACGGGGGAAACAGTACTGCTGTTAAAGGGCAACGGCCATAGGTAAGAAATCCTACTTGAGGTTGATACCGCGGATCGACCTGGATCGGGAATTATTTCCCGATTGAAAATAAAAAAGAGCAAAACAGGCTCAACACGCTGTAGCGTGTTGAGCTGAAAGCAAGAATCGCCATATTTGTTTGAGAATCTGAGGATCCCTTCTCACGTACACTCTTTGGAACATGTATCTCTCTTTGCGTCAAAAGGTAAGTGCTACTTGTTTTTGAGTTTGGCTGCATCGCGTTTGAGTTGTTCGGCCTCCTGGGCTTTCAGCCGCGCCTGCTCGTCGAGAGCTGCCCTTCTGCGTACCAGCCGTTCATACTTCTCGACATCCTTCCGCATTGAGTCGATGCGCCGCTGATCCCGCTCGACTTCGAACAGCTCCTCCAACTCCGACAGTCGTTTCGGTGACGCCTCACCCTTCATCAGCACATAGCGATACTTCAGATCGTTGTCATACCGGCCACGGTCGGGTCGCCACTCCAGGTAGAGTCCGACAGATTGCACCGCAATCACGATAAACATCGATATGAAGAGCCAAAAGTTGCGGGTTGCGTCGAGGGAGAGCGCGAAGCGGTGCTGCACCATCCGCGGCGGCAACTCCTCGGGAATCTCCATCCCGGCCACTTTCTCGTCGATCTCCGAAATCTGCGTTCCGAGGTCTTCACGAATTTGTTCCTGCCGCTCGGAGATTGCTTGAAGCCGTTGTTCGATCCGATGGCTTCGTTCCTGTTGTGCCTCGTGAGTCTTTGTCTGTGTCTGCTCCAGTTGCAGAATCCGAATCTGCAACCGCTTGATTGCGTCCGTATTAATACTTGCAGCCGGTTGTGATCGGGCCTCGGCCAGCTCCGAGCGGAGCGTCTTGATAAGGGTCTCCTTCAACTCTTCGTACATCTCGAAGGAGAGCTCCAGGGTGTTCTCTTTCATCTTTTCGTATTTTAGGTTCGTTATCCGATTTTGCGGGAGCGTGCCTCCATGCGGCGCTTGCGCTCCATCAAGGCTACGGCCATCGCCTCGGCCACCTTGTTGATCAGTGCCGTAATGCGGGCAATATGCTCCTCGGGGCTCTCACCCTCGCGTCGCTGCATCATCTCGGGCGAAAGGGCAAATGGCGAGTCGAACGGCGGCAACGGAATTGACCCTGCGCTGCCGAGCGACACCGAGCCTGCGCCATGGCTTCCGCCTCCTCCACCGCCTCCCGCTGCAGAGAAGGAGCGTCCGCCTTCGAACAGACCTGCAAAAGCAGCCCGGTAGCTCCCGGCTGCTGCCTTGAGTCCCGACATCAGCGTCGTGTGCCGCTGCTGCACCTGACTGAAGTGGCGATCCAGTTTCGAGAAACTGAAGGCCCTGTCGACCTTCGAGCCGGAGAATATAAAGCCATTACGGGCGAACTTTACGCCTTCAATGATACCCTGAGCCCCTTTTCGTTTGAAGATCGTCTCGATGCCATGCCGCTTCAACCGGTTCCGCAATTCGTTCCAGTTACGACAACGGGGAAGCTCCTGCCGAATCGTATCATAGATCTCGTACCGGGTTCGGTCGGGCTCACGAAGCCGCTCCCGCCGGACGGCCTCCTTGCCCGGAGCCAGATGCAGCCCGAAGCGTTCGGTCAGCTCGCGGCACACCTTCGCATTGCGGAGCTTGATGTTGCGGTCGGAGATGGTCTGCCCGTGATTGC
>ERZ809074.882-NODE-882-length-42785-cov-6.691458_pt1 | contig 42785 bp, 38 predicted proteins | sample MGYA00520795_ERZ809074 | MGnify/ENA primary metagenome ERZ809074 (study PRJEB31570, sample SAMEA3212989) | Homo sapiens | biome: human-gut; feature: human gut; material: fecal | place: Sweden | collected 2011 ...
TTGGTTGTCGGTAAACGACATCGAGTATATCTCTTCTTGCATATCCTCTGTGCTCTCAATGTTTCCTGCGAGAGGATGCACGATACCATCTTCTCGAACTTCCTCAGGGTTAACAACCTGTTTGGTTTCGAATGCGGTCATGTATCCCTTATCTATCAATTCCTTTTTGTTGTAGAAAAAGATACCTTCATCGCTCTTCACTCTTTCCACTAGATCAAGCTTATGTACACCTTCCTCTTTATCATACCATTCATGGAACCATTGTTTGAAATTGCTATTTAAATCAATCTCAAATGGGAATGTGTATAACTGTATTCCGGAATTTGCTATTAATGAGTATTCCATCTTATTCGTAGTTATCGATTATGTTTCCTTGGGGTTCTAATAATGGGTCTGCTGTTTTATCAACAGTTACGACATTGTCTTTCTCCTTATTTTTCTGCTCTTTATTTTTATCTATAGTTTCGTTTTTACCCTTTGCTGCTACTGTTTCTTGCTCGTAATCAAGGAATGACGATGTAACAATTACCATTGTTCCAGGGTAAATTAGATGAGCGAGCTCGGCTACATCTTCATTGTGAAGACGAATACATCCTTCTGTGGCTCGAGTACCAATAGACTCTGGATCATGAGTACCATGAATACCAATACCTTTGTGACCAGGAGTATCCAAACGGATAAAATACGGTCCATAAGCGCCAGGGATTGCACCTCTTCCATCGCCAAAATCATGGGTTCTGTCAGAAGCATCTTCTATGCCAGATACATAAAACATTCCTTCAGGCGTTTTCATATCACCAACTTTATATTTTTGGCCATAGTTTTTTCCACATGCAATTCCGTACTCTACAACCTTATTACCCTTATAGTCATATACTCGTAGTTTCATATCTTGCTTGGAAATTACTACAATTTTAGCCTCCGGGATTTTCTGTAGTTCCCCATTATAATAAAGGTATAGAGCAGCAAGCCCTCCAATTGGTATTAGGAAGGACACCGTATAGAGTAAAATTAAAGCCCAATTATGTTTTTTCTTCTGTCTGTGATTAATATGCATAATAATAAGCTACTCCATAATTTCCATTGCCGTAATTGTAAATATTCTCTATATAGCTTGCTGATGTTTCCTCTTCATAAACTAAGGATGAAGATTCATCGTCTGCAAAAGTGAATAATAGAAGTCGTTTATCCTGTGTGCTAATATTTGTAATGACCACAGCAAAGTCTGTGAATTTTGATGCAGAATTAGTCACGCGTGAAAAATATACACTATTAGGCTTTACGCCTTTAGCTCTTGTAAACACCTGCCATTGATTCTGGGAATTTGGTTGTACTTGTGGTACAATATTTGGTAAGTCGCTTTGTGCTATTTTACCAATATAATTATGCTCTTTAAAATAGTTTAATAATGCTCTTCTACATTTTACAGTTTCAATTATATCTCGGGATGAAGCATCTCCAAATATGCTATTCAATCTATAAAAGTCGGATTTCTCAACAATGAAATTTGAAGCAATAAAGCCTCTATTTCCATTAGCGTCTTTCACCTCGCTCCAATCTGCATCATAACTGTAGGTAATAAGTTCACTACCAAATGGTACAGAGCCTATCTTATTAAAATCCCCTCCAGATGATTTTGACGTTCTGATATTTGTTGCATTTGCAATAGTATAATACCTAGGCGCTTCCCTGTCTATCTTCTCTGGTAAATATACTTTTTGGTAATAGAACCATCCTCCTATTCCTGCGCATATAAGTAACACAATTAGTGGCACAACCCATATGAGAATAGAACGCTTGGTTGGCGCTTCTTCTAACAATGGGCTTTGCACTTGGCTTGTGCTTGCTTGGGCATATTGTTGTTCAGGAGTAGCCTGATAAGGTAACTGTTGATAATTTGGGGTGGTAGCATCGGGTTGCACAGGCTGTCTAGTCTGTCCGCCTAGCTGATTGTTTAGTTGAATTGTGAATCGATTTCCACAGACAGGACAAACATAATCAAGATTCACTATTCCCGAATATGCCTTCTCATTTATTTGTACGGGAACATTGCATTTTGGACATTTTGTTGTCATAATGTATATTGTAAAATGTTATTAGCCTTTTAGTAACATGATCTCTGTCGAGTATAATACGTTCGTCTCTTTCTAAGAGACGGATATTTGACTACAAAGGTACTTATTTTCTTGCAAAAACCACCTTATTATAATAGAAAAATTACTTTTTAGGGTACGTTTTTTCATATTGTTTAGCAAAAACAGTTTAAAAGGGCTCCATAAACTGCAATATAGGCTGGTTGTTTGTTCTTCTACGTCTCTTAGAAAGAGATTGAGAAATTTGCTAAACAAATTCTTGTTTACAACAATCCCAATATCATCTTGTTTGCTTTATCTACAACCGACGTTTCCAAAGAAGCGAGGTATATTTGTGTCGTTGCTTCTGAGTCGTGTCCCATTCCTTCGCTGATGACAGACAGAGGTACATTCTTTGCCTTGGCAGCACTTGCCCATGAGTGACGAGCCACATACATGGTGAGTGGCCTTTGGAGTTTCAGCATTGTGGATAGCTCTTTCAGACGATAGTTGACCAGATGCAGGGCATTGTCATATTGCCTCCGCTCATCCCCTTCCTCTTTGATGATAGGGAGTAGATAAACAGTCTTGTTTTCAGGGTATTTAGCAATGATTTCAGCCATACACTTCTCCCACTTGATGGTCAGCTCCTGACCTGTCTTTCGTCTGCGATAGGTCAGAATTCCGTTTTGAAGGTCTGTCTTTCTGAGGTATGCCATATCCACAAAGGACATTCCTCTGGTGTAAAAGCTGAACATGAACATATCACGGGCGAAGTCCAAAGATGGTTTCATGGATAAATCCAACTCCTTCAGGGCTTTGATGTCCTTAATGGGTATTGCTCGCTTCACGGTCTTATCTACTCCAGTATAGACATGCCGGAAGGGATTGTTCTGTGGAGTCAGTCCTTTCTCTACGGCTCTATTATAGACAGCCCGAAGGTTACGCATATAAAACGAAATGGTGTTCATACGAACACCTCTGGCTTTCAGGTAGGCTTCATACATGAGCATCAGGTCAGAACTAATGCCATCAATAGGCACGTCCTGCTCTTCGCGGAATGCCATAAAGCTATTGAGAGTGGTGGTATAGGTCTCTGAAGTTCGGACTCTACCCAGTTGCTTCAACTGTGCTATGACACCATGCATAAAGGTAAAGAGGGAGGACTCCTTGGTCAGTTTATGGAACATGGTGATTACATCGTCAGCCGTAAAACGGCGACGTTCCGTTTCCAACGAGTGGACGACCTTTTCCAAACGGGCCACATCCCATACCAGACGTTCTTGAATACCTAACAGAAGGTTGGAGCGGTTGCCATTTACGATAACGCTCTCCGACTCTGCATCCCATTCCTCAGCAAAGACCCTATAATCAGTGTTCAACTGACGGACAACCCTGTTGTGGATAATCTGGAAATATAGACCTCCCTCCTTGCCATCCACCGTGGATGGTCTGAACTTTACCTTTATTGATGTCATCATATTTATTCTTTCTAATGTTTTCTATGGGGTTATCCAATTCCCCAACCAGTCTTTTTCTTCGTGCCGTCCCAGTTGGTAAGTTCACCATTGGAACCGACACCGCCTGAACTGATACCGCCTCTACCGCCAACGGCAAGGAGTAAGTTCGCCATCAAATCTTTTGAAACTGTCATCGCGTCACAAAGCTGCCTGGTACGAAGTGCTGTAAGATTAGCCTTTGAGTCAGTAATGCCAGTCCATGACACCTTCTCTAACAGGTAGGCAGTAGCCATCCTGCGTTGCTTTTCGTCGGTAGGGTCGAGACCACACTCTAATGCTTCAGCAATGATGCCCCATGCAACAGCGTTGCCGGCTTCTGGCTGGAAGTCATTGTCTTTGCCATCTGCATAATCCCTGATGGCAGCAACACCATCCTCAATCCATTTGTCAATCTGCTTCGAGAAGTCTTCCTTGTTCCGCTGTATGCTCTCCCAGATTTCCTTGATTTCAGGGATGTCCAGCATTTCTCGGAGTTTTTTCTCGGCGTTTTCGGCTCTCTGATGCTCACTATATGCCTTGTTACCTGAACGGACGGCCTCAGACTCGGCTTTACCAAGTCGCTCCTGTAGTTCCTTGATTTCTGCATCCTTCTTCTCCCGAAGTCGGGTGATGGCATTCTCGTCCATCGAAGCAATTCGCTTTCTAAGGATGTCGTTTTCTTCAGTCAATCGACCGTTCTCCTTTTGCAGCTGCTTGTTCTGCTCAATGATGGCTCTTACATTCTGCATGGCTTTATTGTAGAGTGCCTTCCCCAGTTTAAGTATATCCTGCTTCTGGACATCCTTGGCTTGCATGAGTGCAGTCTGCATGTTTGTGAGGATGCCCTTAATCGCCTTGCGCCGTTCCTCTCTCCATTCCTTCTGTCCGAAGGCGGGGATGGGCTTACCCAATTCTTCTTTTATGGCATCCCAAGCATCCTTTACAAGTGGGTCTGTCTTTAAGGTCGGCACAATGAGGTCTTCTTCCTTGATGTCCAATGCCGCAGCATAGTTTTCCAGCTGAGAGATGTTGCCTTCCAGTTTTTCCTTACGGTACTCCTTGTTTTGTATCTCACCCGCTAACTTGTCATTCTGCTCTTCCAAACTTTCCTTTTGCTTCTTTATGTCTTGCACCTCGCCTGCCATCTTCTCCTTCTGGCCTTCCAGACGCTCATTTTCCATTTGGTTCCTAGCAATAGCATCCTTAGCCTGACGTTCAGCCTCCAGCACAGCCTTACTCTTGTGGACACGCTCACGCCGTTCCTCACCTGGCAGCATGGCTATGTCATCACCACGCTCCAGACCGTACTTGTGCCCAACCTTGTTATAGTAGTCGGTGTGCATCTGTTTGTAGGTATTTCCTACGGCATATTTGTCCTTGCCCCATACACTGGCATAAGATACACTTTCCTTTTCCCTCCGTTCGGCTTCTGTTCTAATGAAGTTCGAGCGGATTTCTTCGGGTAGTTTCTTCCATTCCTTATAAGAGATTACCTTCGACTTATCATCCTTATGCACATACTTGACAGATGCATGTCCTCTAGTTCTTGTCTTGGCTACAGGGATGGTCTGGATCTGGATGTGTGGTGTGGTCTCGTCAAGATGCACATCAAAACCGATGATGTTCTCTGCTCCCCAACGGTCACATGCCCAACGGTAGGTGTCCAATGCCCAGTCTCTGATACCTTGTTTCAGTTCGACATGAGCGTTACACTTTTGCAGAGTAAAGTCCACATCTTGGTCACCGAAGGCAAGTCGGGTCAGTACATCATGGTCACCACTGACGATAATGCCGACGGTGCAGTTCGGACTGTTATCGGAGATGCCCAGGGGGTTGTTCTTGTCCATGTATGGCTTGAAGCCAAGCTCATCTAAGCGTTTCTGCAAACGCTCATGAAGTGGCACGGGATTGGAACCAAGAGGGACGATTTCGCCTTTGCCGTTAATCTCAAAGTTAAGATGCTTGCGTGAGAAATCGTAATGGTTGTTGGTATCCTGGTTCTTCTGACGATAGGTGTTCTCGTCCCATCCGCGACGTTCAGGCTCATAGCCTTCCGCAGCAGAAAAGGACTTTGCCGGTGCGCCGACATGGATGGCGGCACGTGGGATGTTGTTTTTAGCTTTAGACATATTATTCAATTGTTTTGAAGTTAATGTATAAATGTTATTCGGGTCTCGGGTGGAACCTGAGTGGAGGGTTGAGGGAGAGAGTCACTCCCTCACAGAAGCTTGTAGCTTCTGGCTCTTGCCATGTGCGGCGTCACTGCTTTACAGCGGTGTTCTAACCCTCGGAGAGCATAATGGGACTTTTTAAGGGAGCGTTGCGAATCTAAAAGTCCATATTATGTTATGGGATTATTCGGTAATCCCTCTCGGCGAACGTCTCCACTCAGGTCACACAGACTGAAAGGTTGTCACGATATATCGCCTTGTTGGGTGACAGGTGACGTTGCCTTCGTCCATTCCTTGTCACGCAGATAGACGTAGAGATAGGAACGTGAACTTAAGTCACCTTGCAATCGCTGGGTATGTGCGAATGCTGCCGTTCGTTCACTTTCGCTAAGTTGCTGCCATACCCCTAAGGCTTGCGATTCGTTGTCACCAATCTTCTTGTAGATAACCTTCAATCGGTCAAAGGAAGAAGTGACATCGCTTGCGTTGAAATCGCTGGAAGCAACAGTACCGTTGGAGTCCTTAGAATAGCTACTATCGTTAAGATGCTCGGAATCCTTTGGAACTTCAATAACATTAGTGGTATCAGCGGCAGGCGATGATACAATGGTTTCAGTAATCGCTTTTGGCTTTGAAGTGGTTGTGTTCGCTGCATTTGCTTTCTTTGCAGGAATGGTAGGTGAACTTGCATTCCTTGACGTCCTACACTTGGCACTCTCGCTACACTTCTTGCTTTTCGCTTCTGCCGCTGTTCGCATAGATTCGATGTCTTGGACGAGCAAATCATAGTAGGCTTGCAGACGAAGGTCGTCAAGGTCTGTTCTTGTACCTTCGGTTACATAGGTGACAACGGCTTTCACTAGTTTGCCGACTTCGGCAGCCGGACGCTTACACACAGCGATGAGCACGTTCGCTAAAAGCGTGATTCTTTCAAATGCTTTCATGTTCGTTACTTTTTGAAGGTTCTACAATAGGGCCGGTTTGCCAACTAGATTTGTTCGGCTTGCGCTTGTGCGAAGCGAGGATTGCCGCATTCTCCTCATCCGCTGTCAGCGGGACAACATTTCTGCGCTTCGTCTCCAGCCATTTGTCAAGCTCATCCTGATACAGGATCCATCTTCTGCCAGGCTTGGTGGCCGGGATGGTGCCGTCTTCCAGTTTCATGTACATCGTTCCCCTGGGGATGTGCGTGTACTCGATGGCCTCATCCACAGTCATTGGCTTGTGGCGGTTCTCCTTTACTGGTTTACTACTCTCTGCCTGCTGTCTGGTCAGCATGGCTCTCATGCCCATCACCTCATCCCGAAGCTGGGCGACGACCTGCGGGAGGTCGTTGAATGTTAGAATTTCTTTTTCCATATTTTATCACTATTTTGGTGAATCGGCTGCAAAGGAACTCAATGATGCCATGCTGATTCCGATTATTCACGATAATCCACGAATAATCATGTCAACATGAAATAATTGGGAAAAATATGGGCTACAAGGGGAATAATGATAGGGGAAAAGGTAAAAATAGAACTTGCGGCAAGGCTTATTGGTGCTCCCGACAGAAGATTACAAAACAGAAAGTGGGCGAAAACCGATGCAATGACATCAGCTTTCGCCCACTAACGGGGTATCCTCAAAGAAAGATGTGGAAGGGCATTCAAATTGAGTTTTTTCCAAAACGTAGATATTACATCGGTTATGGAAAAAACTCAACCTTAGTAGTGTTTATATAAGAGAAGGATTAGAGAATCTGAGTTCTACGGTCTGAAAATAAATTGTCCAACACTACAGACTGATTGACAATGCTGGCATGTTCCCCTCGGGCAACGCCCATCGTTGTAACCATCACCAACTGGATGCTGTGCGTCTTGTTGTGCATCTTGCTTGCGGCAAAGGCCTCTATCTTATTCAGGAAATCTTCTTCATCGTTTTTCGTTATGGCGTATTTGCCACCAGTGAACTTCATCTCGCAAAGATAGTCCGTCCTGTCAGCCTTACTTTCCAGCAGCAAGTCAATCTGAGCCCCCCTTCCGTCGGGACTTTTCCCGCTCCAACAATAATTCCGGTTGATGGAGGCTATACGCAGGGTGTCTTGGATTTGGGGCAAGTGTTCCACACAAAGCAGTTCAAAAGTATCTCCTGCCCATGTGTAGAAAATGGGAGTGCCGTGAATGGAATTCCATATTCCCTTCTTTGCCTGTTTGCCTTGAATGAAACGTAAATAGAACAGAGAAAAGAAGTCAATCAGCTGATAAACCGTCTCCACACGTTCCTTGCCATAGCGTGGATATGCCCTGATGATGCCTGACTCCATGAGGTTTTCAAGTAGCTTCGTTAGCGTTCCGCCAGTCTTGACATCTATGGCTGTGCTGATCTCTTTCTGGGTCATGCCGTAAAACTGACTTCCCAAAACTTTGACTATATCCACATACCGCTCCTTGCTGGCATATAGTCCTGCATAAACATCAAGGAATTCCTGATGTATCTTTTCGTCAGCAAAGAAAATACGGTCTATATTCTCAGTGATGGTCTGATTGTTGCGTAGCTTGTCGAGATAAAACGGGACACCTCCCAATGCCATGTAGCAGATACACATCTCATATCGGGACAGACGGAATCCGTTTCGTCGATAATACTTCTGACATTCGGCCAATGTGAAGGGGGCAAGCTTGATGGTCTCAGTGAGTCGTCCGTGCAGACCTCCGTAGTCACGTATCACATTGTCAAGCATCCAGCTCGTGGCAGATCCGCACACCACCAGAATGATGTTTCTCTGACTGTCTGCCCATGAGTTCCAGAAATAGCCGAGTTCCGAAATCATCTCGGACGACTGAGGGCCGGCCAACCAGGGCAACTCATCAATAAGGATGACCTTCCGACGAGAGCGTATGCCTTCAAGCAGTTTTCGTAGAAGCAGGAAGGCTTCACGCCAGCATGTAGGTCTTTCGGTCATAGCGGCATCCAGACCTGACAACACCAATGAATCGTAGAAATGATCCAATTGCAGTTTACGGTATGTCTCGTAATTCTTATCCCCGTCCTTTACGTATGTTCCGACGGCAGAAAAGACAATCTTACTGCCATACACTTCACTGACCAGATATGACTTGCCGATGCGCCTGCGCCCATAGATGGCGACAAACTCGGATTTCTTGGACTTGTACAAACGTTCGAGCGTGGATATTTCCACTTCTCTGCCAATGATATTGGGGTACTTCATGCTGAACTGTTTTTATTGCTCTGCAAAAGTACAATTTTTATTTTAGACTCATGCATCTTTTGCTTAAAAATCAGCGAAAACGAGAAAAAATTTTTGATTTTCGCTGATTTTTAAACATGAAATCTACTCAAAGTGGAAGTGATAGTCACCCTTGTCCGGCTCGTCTATCACGATGTTCCCCATATCAGGCTGAAACTTGAAGTTGCGGATGCTGCCCTGCTCGATGTCTCTCATCACATCTGGGAACATACGCTTGATGAAGTCAGCACGGACACGTCCCGTATAGTCTTTCTTGCTGCCCAGTCTCTCGGCTATGTTCCAGACAAAGTGCCGTAGGTCAAGAGTGGTAAGGGTGGACTTCAACCTGATGGGTACAGGTATATGCTGCCAGTCATCGGCCCACTTCCTGATTGCATCACAAAGTTTTTCCAATTCATCATTATCATAGACATATGGTGACATGATATGGGTCACATATTCCATGATGGCATCGATGGTGTCCTGACGTTTCTGTTCCTGCTCACGCTGATATTCCTTGCAGCGTTGGGCATATAAGTCGGGCTGCTCTGAACTCGTCTCTATCGTATCGGCAACCTCCTTTGCCGGTTCTGCTGAATCGGAAATCTCTACACTCGGTTCTTCCAGTTCCTCTGACAAAGGTTCTTGTGCAGATTCGATTTGAGGAGGCATTTCTGCCAAGCATTCTTGAACTTGCTCTATAATATCGTTGCTAGTTGAAACTTCTGTTTCTTCTCCCTGGTCAGTCAGAAACGTGGATCCTTCGCGTTGTCTGTTCTGCAATCTGAGTGGCACCTCTGCCAATACGGATTGGAACAAATAATAGACCGTCCCCAATAGTCCGCTGGAAATCAAAAAGGTTATCAACTTGGCAAAGTTGTCTTGCCCGAAATCGTTGCCCACCTTCAATGACACGAAGAGGGAGATGGTAAGAATGATCAGACCTGGGCATCCCCATACAAGGCAGTAGTCTCTTACTGCCATGTTTCCTGTCTTGCATTTTACGCTGTTCATCTTTCTTGTTCCTTTTATTTTATTGATTTGTACATTTCGGAATTGTCGGCATCTGCCAGAACTCGGCTATGCGATTTCCAATGCAAAGTTACTCCGATTATTCCCGACAGTTCAAAATCTTCCGAAAAAAAACGCTTCGTTTTTACATTAGTTTAGAAATTGGTCCTATCGAGTATGAAAAAAGAACCAATAATCATACTATAAAATATTGATGGACATGACGAAAGGGAAAGAAAAAGGGAGAAGCAACGCCCCTCCCCAAAGATGATACCTATTATATAATAGGTGTCCGATAGAACAAGCTGAAAGTCGTTATTGCCCTACGATCTTTAGTTGCACCGTCTTCATCGGTTTGAGTGTGATGCGGTTAACCGACTCTCGTTTGCTTTCGTCTGCCATGTTCGCATAGATCTGAGTAGTTTCCACGTTCTTGTGTCCGAGCATGTGCTGTACGGTGTATATACCTGTACCGGCATCAACCTGCAAGGAGCCGAAAGTATGACGGGCGCAGTGGAAGGTGATGTGCTTGGTGATGCCTGCTGCCTTCAGCCAGTTCTTCAAGGAGGTGCCTGTCATCTTGTCCTTGAAGTCGGGGAAGACTTTTGCATCGGGTTCGTGTCCGCCGTCGTAAAAGCCAATGAGTTCAAGAGCCTCTTCGCTGACAGGGTTGTTCACGAGCTGCTGAGTCTTCTGCATCCGTACCGTGATATACATGCCTCCGTCACCGTATGGCTGAATCTTCTTCCATGTCAATGCCTTGACGTCGCTCTTTCTGAGGCCAGTGAGGCAGGAGAAGAGGAATGCTTTCTTCAACACAGGTTCCTTGCAGTCGGTGTTGGCAAGCTTTACGAGTTCCGGCTGAGAGAGGTGTTCCTTCTCCGTTGGAATGGTGTCTATCCTGTCAAGGAAGCCATTGGGATTCTCCTTGATCTTGTGGTCGCGGTAGGCTGTGTGGAGCACGGCACGGAAGGTTGACCAGTAGCCTGCAATGGTGTTGGTGTGCAGCTTCTGCTTCTTGTGGATGGTCTGTGGAGCGGTATAAAGGTACTCCCTGAACTTGTTGCACAGGTCAACGTCTATCTCGCCAAAAGTGCATTTCCCTTCGCAGAAGGCTTCGAAATGCTTATAGACGTGCTGCCACTTGCAATTCTTCTTGTCTGCCTTCTGCTTGAAGTAGGCAAGGAAATCGCCTTTCATCTTATCACGATCAAAGAAGTCGTACCTCTCGTTCACTATGGACTCATAGCGACGGCAGCGTAGGGCTTCTGCCTTCTCACGCATACGGTCGTTGTAGTCCTTCTCCCGTTGTGACTTCGGCTTGGCATAGATGTAGATGCCGAGCGATTCATGGCGCATGACCTTCATGGTGGACTCGTCCCGATAGCCGGGATAGTAGTCAAGATAGAAGGACAGCTGTTCTCCGCCTTTGATTTTCCGTGTGCGGAGGGTCACGGTCTTGCAGATGTTACTCATACTTATATCTTTTAATTGTTAATAATCTTGGTGGAGCGTTCCTCCACGGGTGCAAAAGAACTCAATGATGTCATGCTGATTCCGATTATTCACAATAATCACTGAATAATCTGTCAGTATGGTAGAATTTCAGAATCCGGCGGGCATCATTCCCAAGGATTTCCGTTCTTCCATTACTCTCTCAACGTCTGAACGGAGCAGGAGGTTAAGCCGTCCTACCTTTGTCTTTTCAATGTGCTTTACCTTGACGATATGGCAGATGTTGGCCTTTGTCAGTCCATAGAGCTGCTGCACTTGCTCCACGGTATAATAGTTCTCATCAGAAAGGAGGTCGGTACGACGGAGCTCATCAAAGTGGCTTTGAGAGTAGTAGGTGTGTCCGTACTCACGCTTAGTTGGAATCTTGTGGCGATGGGCGTAGGAACGAACTGCCGTTAGATTGATGCCGTATCGGTCTGCTACTTCCTGTGGTGACAGCCAATCGACGATAGCATTAAGGTCTATGGTAGTGCCAAATACTGCATCAATGTGTTTCTTGCTGTAGTAGTTCCGTCCTGCGATACGACACATGGGAATCTGATGACGCTTAGCAGATGCATAAAGCCATGACTGTTTGACCTTGTAAATCTGCTTCACTTCTTCGCCAGAGTAATATTCGAGAACTTCATCGGAATATGATGATGTAGATTGGGCTTTCTGCTTCTTGTCACCAACAGGTCTCTTTTTCTTTGAAGTGGTATTCTTGGGCTTCGTACAAAGTAGAACACGATTATAAGGGTTTGCATCAAACATCCTTTCGATGTCACTCCTGCGGACAAGAGCCATACGACTACTCAACCGTGAGGCTGTCAACTTCCCTTGTTCAACGAGTTTATAGACATACTGACGGGTGCAGCCTAAAAGGATGGCTGCCTTGGAAAAGGTCAGGTACTCCTGCTGCTGGAGTTCCATCACCGGCTCGACAGCTCGAAGGAAATCCCTTTGTATCTTTTTCTTAGTTTCCTTCGCTTGCTCGGCACATTCTTCTGAGCAGTACTTCTGCATTCCGTTGTTTGTGGTGAAAACTTTGCCACAATAAGCACATTTTCTGGTCTTTGGCATACTTGCGATATTTATGGGTTCAACATTCCTTTTGTTGTGCCTCTCCGCAAGTAATCACAAGTTAACTCTCGACACCCTCTGTCAACTTTCGCCACAATGTTGCTTTACTCAAAAAGAGTTCAGGACTCTGTCAACTGTTGTAACCTGTCAGCAACCCTTGTCAACTCTCTCCACGATGTGGCAAAAATAAAGCCTCGTAAATTCCCTGCGGTAGAAATACGTTGCAAATTTATAGGGAATTTCCGAAGCAACCAAAAACAGTTTCCGAAGTGTTAAAATCTAAAAGTGACTGTAATACAATGATTTAAGTTCGATTAGTTTTCGTTATTCATGGTAGTTTAGAGGACTATAAATACTATGTACGAAAATATCAAACCATGCTTTTATCAATTCGCGCTTCGCTTTTGGGATATATTTGATAAAAGGGAATATAAATGCAGGAAACAACAGTCTGGAATGTGGCTGCGGAGCAGTGAAAGTTAAAAAAAAACAATTATGATACAATGAAAATGAAAAAAATGCAGTAACTTTGTAGGAAAATAACAAATGATATAATTTATGGATTGGCTCATTAACCTTTTTACACAGCAAAATTCGGTTGCCCACATAGTCCTTCTGTTTTCGATAGTGATTGCTGTAGGCGTGTTGTTGGGTAAAATCAAGATTTGCGGCATTTCGTTGGGTGTAACCTTTGTTTTGTTCGCAGGTATCATTGCGGGACATGTCGGCTTTACGGCTCCCATCGATATCCTGACGTTTATTCAGGACTTCGGTCTCATCCTCTTTGTGTTTATGATTGGTCTGCAGGTTGGCCCTGGCTTTTTTGAGAGTTTCAAGAAGGGCGGCGTTACTCTCAACCTCTTGTCCACGGCAGCTGTCCTGCTTAATATTGGCGTGATGTTTGCTTGCTATTATCTCTTTTTCGATACTACGGATGTCAACAATCTGCCTATGATGGTCGGAACGTTGTATGGCGCGGTAACCAACACACCTGGTTTGGGTGCAGCCAATGAGGCCCTTACTTCGGTCTTCCCTGCAGATAAGGTGCCTTCCATCGCTTCGGGATATGCCTGTGCTTACCCCTTGGGTGTACTTGGCATTATCGGTGCCACCATTGCCATCCGCTACATCTGCAAGATACGTCTGGAGGATGAGAATGAGCAGCTGCAGGCGTTGGAAAATGAGAATCCTCACGAGAAGCCGTTCTCTATGCACCTGAAGGTGAGCAACTCTTATCTTGCAGGCAAGAAACTGCAGCAGATTTCCGAGTTCCTCAATCGTGATATCGTGTGCTCGCGTCTGCTTCACAATGGCGAGGTCGTGATTCCTAACAAGAATACTATTCTCGATTTGGATGATGAGATGAATATCGTGTGTGCCGAGCACGATGCCGAAGCTATCCGCGCGTTTATCGGCCCTGCTATCGACAATCCGTTCCCTGAGGATAATGAGAAGCAGCCTCTGGTGTCTAAGCGTATTGTAATTACCAATCCCTCGATGAACGGTAAGACCCTGGGCAAGATGCACTTCTCCAGTGTACATGGCGTCAACGTTACCCGTATCACCCGCCAGGGTATGGACCTCTTTGCCAGTCGTCGTCACCACTTCCATGTAGGCGACCGCATCATGGTTGTCGGTCCCGAGGACAACGTCAATCGTGTGGCTGAACTGATGGGTAACTCTATCAAGCGTCTTGATGCACCAAATATTGCGACCATCTTTATCGGTATCATTGTAGGTATCGTCTTCGGTAGCCTCCCATTCGCCATACCGGGTATGCCCGTGCCTCTCAAGCTGGGTATTGCCGGCGGACCTCTTATCATAGCTATTCTTATCGGTCGTTTCGGTTATCGCATGCGACTGGTTACCTATACCACGACATCGGCAAATATGATGTTGAGAGAGATAGGATTGGCATTGTTCCTTGCAGCCGTTGGCGTCAAGGCTGGTGGCCACTTCTGGGATACTGTAGTTCAGGGCGATGGTCTCAAATATGTTTATACCGGCTTCCTGATTACTATCATCCCTATTCTTATTATAGGTACTATAGCACGCCTGAAGTATAAGTTCAACTACTTTACCATTATGGGTATGCTGGCTGGTACGTATACTGACCCACCTGCATTGGCTTATGCCAACTCGGTGTGTTCGAAGGAGGAACCCTCGGTAGGCTATTCGACCGTTTATCCGTTAAGTATGTTCTTGAGAATTTTCACAGCCCAGATTATCGTGCTGTTCTGTTGTGGAGGTCTCTGATAGATAGCAAAAAGAAAAATGCAGGTTTCAATCGAAAACCTGCATTTTTCTTTTTCCATTATTGTATATAATCACTTTTATCTGGAACGACGTCGAAGCGTCGGGGATTGCCAGCGAAGCGATGAATATCATACTGTCCGCGGTGGACTTGTAGAATGTGATGTCGCTCAGAATACTCTGCGAAAGATACTCCTTGGGAACCAAATCGGTGAAATCACCCTTAGCAAAGTTGCTTGAATAGATGCGCCTGGCTCCTTGGTAAATGCTCAGGTGGACAATGTTGTCGTAATACACATTGTCGACACCTACACCTTCGTCATTATAAGTAGTCTTGACCACTTTATACGTTGTAGGGTTTACCTGCACATAGTAATGGTACTGGAGTTCGCCAGCCTTGATGACACTGTCGCGCTTGATAAGCTGTCGCTGGTTGAGCGCAATAGTTTTGCGGCTGCCGAAGTAGTAGATGTCCGAGGCATCCTCGCTCTTGGTCAGGGTGATGTGCTCTCCAGACTGGTTCTCGAAGACAAACAGATGCTCCGCTTGTTTCTGGATGTGATATTTGGCCTCCTTGGCGCCGTGCAGTACCAGCGTGTCGTCGATAATCTGGAAATAGACAGGCAGACTTGTTGTGTCGGGGTAGAAAATGGTATCACCCTTAACCCGGAAGGCAACATCTTCTCCGTCTTCGTTTATCCAGATTCCCTGTAGCATCCTTTTGGCAGCCCTGTCTTCCTGTATAATCTTTTTGGTGTGCGGCTGTTGGCTGCACGACAAGATTAGCAGCAAGGTAGCTGCAAAGATTGTAAACTTCTTCATCGTCCAATGCAGTGATAAACAAAGCCTGCTGCTTCAAGCTCGCTGGGTTCGAAGATGTTACGACCATCAAGCAGTATGCGGCGGTTCATAATCTTGCCGATAACGTCCCAATTAGGCAGACGGAATTCCTTCCATTCGGTAAGTAACAGTAACGCGTCAGCACCATTGGCGGCGTCATACATATCAGTAGCGTATTCAACGCTGTCGCCAATTCTTCGCTGACATTCATCCATAGCCACAGGGTCATACACCTTGATGCGGCAGCCGGCTTCCTGCAGTTTCTTGATGATTACCAGTGAGGTAGATTCTCGCATATCATCGGTCTCGGGCTTGAACGAAAGGCCCCACAGGGCAACAGTTATGCTCTTGAGGGATTCGCCGGAAAAGACAGATGTGAGCTTGTCAAACAAGACACGCTTCTGTTGCTCGTTGACACGTTCTACGGCTTTGAGCACTTCCATGGAATATCCGTTGTCGTCGGCGGTCTTGATAAGGGCTTTGACATCTTTTGGGAAACAGCTTCCGCCGTATCCGCAGCCTGCATAGAGGAATTTACGACCGATACGCGTGTCGCTTCCTATGCCCGCCCTGACCATATTGACATCAGCTCCAACTTTCTCGCAGAGATTGGCGATGTCATTCATAAAAGAAATACGTGTAGCAAGCATCGAATTGGCGGCATATTTGGTCATTTCGGCGCTGGGAATATCCATAAATATGACGCGGAAATTGTTGAGCAGGAAGGGCTTGTACAATCTTGTCAGGAGTTCCTTGGCCCGGTCGCTTTCTACGCCTACCACTACACGGTCGGGGCTCATGAAGTCTTTGATGGCATTGCCCTCCTTGAGAAACTCAGGGTTGCTGGCCACATCAAAGGTAATGTCTACGCCTCGGCGGTCAAGTTCTTGCTGGATGGTGGCTCTGACTTTCTTGGCAGTGCCCACGGGCACTGTGCTCTTGGTCACCACTACCATATATTTATTGAGGTTTTCGCCAATGGTCTTGGCTACCTGAAGCACGTACTTCAAATCGGCGCTGCCGTCCTCGTCGGGTGGGGTGCCTACAGCCGAAAAAATAATCTGCTGGTCATTGATAATATCTGCCAATGATGTCGAAAACTTCAATCTGCCTGCTTTGATATTCTTTGTTACCAGTTCATCCAATCCGGGTTCGTAGATAGGAATCTGTCCGTTCTTCAGGCGTTCAATCTTCTTGGCATCTACATCGACACATGTAACTGTAGCGCCCGTGTCTGCAAAGCATGTGCCTGACACAAGACCTACATAACCTGTTCCAACTATTGCTATATTCATTATTCAAATAATTTAGCTTCCTTAAATGATTTGCCCGCCAAGTCCTTGGCGCTTGTTATCACCTTGTCAGGGTCAATGGGCCATTCTATTCCTAATGTTTCATCATTCCATCTTATGCTCGCCTCGTGTTGGGGGGCATAGATGTTGTCCACCTTATAGGTAAAGATAGCCTCTTCGCTAAGCACAAGGAAACCATGTGCAAATCCGCGGGGAATAAAGAGCTGTTGTTTGTTTTCTTCGCTTAGTTCCACCATCACATGATGGCCGAATGTCGGTGAATTCTTACGCAAGTCAACGGCAACATCTATCACTTTGCCCTTGATTACTCTTACCAGCTTGGCTTGCGAATACTCGCCCTCCTGGTAATGTAAACCACGGAGAATGCCGTATCCCGATTTGGACTCATTGTCCTGTACAAAATTGATTTTTCCCACATTCTGCTCAAATTCATCTTGCTTCCAAGCCTCGTAGAAATATCCTCGAGCGTCAAAAAACACCTTGGGCTTAATAATATATACACCTTGAATTTCGGTTTCTATATATTCCATAGTCTGTTTGTTGCTTATTGTTCTTTTTTCTTTCATCGCAAATTATTGCTATCGTGTGATAGTTGCGATATCTATGCAAAGGTAAAGATAAAAATAGACAATATGCTAACTTCGGTCCATTTTTTTTACACAATTCATAACTATTGTTGTTAATATATATGGTCAAACAGAGCTGAAACGTCCAATCCTATTGCGTGGCAATAACAAGAAAGCACGCCTTGGTATGCGAGGCGTGCTTGAAGGTAGTGCTTATTGTTAACTTGTCAATCCCACTCTGGGTCATTGTTGTCTTCCGAATGGTGATGGAGTGGTGAACGGGCACAGGAAGGACTTATGCTCGTACCTGATGATGTTGAGTAAACGGTGTCCAATAATTCGGACGTCAAAGTAACACACTGAATTTTCGGATGTATATATTCTTGCTTCATAGATGTGAATTTACTTGATAATGAACTTTTTGCCGTTTCTTGCGTAGATGCCAGAAGGCAGGTTGGTGGTGTCGTTTATCTTTACGCCTTGCAACGTATACACTCCCTTGGCTTGCTTCTCGGTATAGGTGTTGGGGTGGATGGCTGTAGGTAAGCCCAAGCCTATGCTTTTGTTAACCGGCTGCGAACCAGATGGGAACAAAAAGTAGCAGCGGGTACCTTTGAGCGTGCCGGCTTCACTGACATTTGCAATCACAGTACCGTCATTACCCCCTAACAATTTGTATTTGTCATCGGCTTCGATTTTTGTTGCGCTATATGTGCCAACAAACATTGCGGTTGAGCGTGATGTTTGCCCATTTGTTAAGATTATCCTTTAATATGGGGTGCTATTTACGAACTTGTTCTACTCCTCAACTTCGGCAATAGAACGCGCCATTGATAGAAATAGATAGCTAATGGTCTCTAATGGCGCATAACTCATATATCTTGCACACCGACGCACCCTGCGCCAAAGTGCTTTGGGGTTGTTGCGTATGAAGAGAGGTTTGGTGTCGCTGAGATGCCAGGCTTCGTACTCGTGCTGTCCATGGGATAGGGCGTAGTCAAGCAAGAATTCTGCCCGGGGCTCCGAAGAGTGAACAAATGGCAGCTCATCGGGCTCAAAGCCCATTGCCGTGATAAGAAAACTGCCTTGTAATGCTGCTGCCCTTGTCACATGAAGTTTCTGCAACCAGCGGTCAAGTTTGACAAAATCGACCTTGTCTCCCCTTGTACGAAGATAGACGGCAAGTTGCACGAGATGTCTGAGTGACGCATCCTGTCCCATCATTGCTGTAATGGATGAGAGTAGAATATCAAGCATATGCAAGGTATCTACTGATGTGTCTATAGCATGTCGCTCTGTGTTGCGTATTCTTTTAAGTTGGTGGTTAAGCCATAGGTTTGCCATGGAGGCTTGTCGCATGGGAATGGCAGTCTGCGCCGAAGTCACTTCGCCATCGCCCAATTGTAGTGGAGGAATTCCCAGCCCCTGGTCATACTGGTGGTGTCTCAGTCCGAGGGAGACGGTAGGAGCCACACCACGGCTAAGTGCCATATCTCCCAACTTCCTCCACTTGCAAGGAGTCATTGGTTCAAGTCTGGTATATTCACCTAATGCACCAGAGCGTATGAGCGCAAAGAGATTTCGTTTTACTATATCCATATCAACTGTATTTTCGAGGATATCGGAAGATGATGGCTCCGAGAGCTACCACTCCTATAGCCATGGGATAATATAAATAAGGTATAATGGACATCGGGCTGATATGAGCCAGTCCTGCTGCGAGCAGCATCTGCACGCCATAAGGAAGCATGCCCTGTACCATACACGAGAATGTGTCGAGTATGGATGCAGCCTTGCGATTGTCCACTCCAAATCTGTCACCTATACGACGGGAGATATCACCTACGGTGAGTATGGCTATAGTATTGTTGGCGGTACAGAGATTGACCATGCTCACCATGGCCGCAATTGACAGTTCGGCGCCACGCTTGGTGTGCACCTTGGCAGTAAGTCGGTCTATAAGATAGGAAACTCCGCCCATTTCACTTATGATTTCGAGCAATCCACCCGCCATCATAGCAATAATGACCAGTTCGCCCATAGATGTGATACCGCTGCCCATAGCATCAAGGAGTCCGAAGAAGTCGTAGGCTCCCACTGCGATTCCGATGATAGCACAAAGGGCTATGCCCAGGCTTAGTACAGCCATAACATTCATTCCAAGCAAGGCCATAACCAGTACGGCAACATAGGGTACTATGCGTATCCAATCGATGGGTTCAATGGCTGATGGAGACGCTATGCCACGTCCCATAAAACCATAGACGGCCAGCAGTACAATTGCCGCAGGCGCCACAATACGCAGGTTGACTCTGAACTTGTCGCTCATCCTACAGCCTTGGGTCTGTGTGGCTACAACTGTAGTGTCAGAAATGAACGAGAGATTGTCGCCGAAATAAGAACCTCCAACGATGACTGCCACCATAAGCGGTACGGAAGCCCCAGTATCGAGAGCTATTCCCGCCGCCACTGGTACAAGTGCCACGACAGTACCAACACTCGTGCCAATAGAGAGTGAGATGAAACATGCCGCAACAAATAGTCCCGGAAGCAGCAAGTTGGAAGGAAGTACATGGAGCGCCATAGCCACAGTGGCATCGATGCTGCCCATGGCCTTGGCAGACGAGGCAAAAGCACCGGCTAATACATATATCCATAGCATGAGCAGCAAACGTCCGGAACCTGCTCCACGGCTATAGATGTCAATGCGTCTCTGTAGCGTATGGCCGCCCGAAATACATACGGCATAGACGCTCGCCACCATAAACGCCACCGTAACAGGCACGCGGTTGAAGTCGCCCGCCAGAAGAGATAGCGAGAGGTAGAACGTGATAAACACTACAAGGGGCGAAAGTGCCAGCAGGCCTTTTTTATTACTTGTCATGATACTAAAGGCTGCGTCGGTAAAAATCCATATTCTCGCGTGTAATCAACTCTATCGGCATATAGTTGACAGTCGTTACCTCCTTGTGGAGCACTACCGATTGGAACAGCGTTTCTACGCAGAGACTGCCTTGCATAAAGGCATGTTGGGCGATAAGGAAAGAGATAGTGCCTTCCCTCAGGCACATCGCATTGCGGTTGACCATGTCGTATCCCATAATCTGGACATCCTTGCGATGCGTCGCCAATAGGTAATCGGCTACTATATATGCCTTGGAGTTGAATGTGATGCAGTGATGGATGTCTGGATGCAGGGCAAAGAATGAATCTATCATGGCCGTATAGAGCTCATGGTCGTCGCGGTGCTCAATGGGAAGGTCGAGGTAACTCACGCGCACATTGGGAAACCGTTTTTGCATATAGCTCATAAATCCTACGGCGCGGTTTTCCTGCTGACGACTTACTGCGCGCCCATCTTTTAGCAGTCGCATAAGCATCACCTCCTTCTCTTCACGCGCTATAAGCATAAGCATCTTGGCGGCAAAATAACCACTGCAGAAAGAATCCTGGCCAAAGAAGGCGAGGGGTTTGAGGTCGGGAATGAAAGAGTCAAGCAAAACAAATGGGATGTCCATCGAATGAAGACTATCGGTAAACGCTCGTGTTGTTTCCTCATCCATTGGGACGATTATGAGTCCATCGGGGCGGGCTGAGAGGCAATAGCGGCACTGCTTGACATAAGACTCACTGGAGAAACGGTCAAAATAAACTATCTCGAGACTTATGTGAAAATCGCGACGGGCATCATTGGCTTTCACGGCTCCCAGCTCAATTTCTTCCCAATAAGCCTCGGACTCATACTCTGGCATGAGCAGGATAAAACGATAGGAGCGGTTGCGCGCCAGGGCACTGGCATAGACATTGGTTTTGTAGTCCAACTCCTTGAGCACTGCGTCAACTTTGGCTTTTGCGGATGGCGACACGTTGGGACGACCGTGCAACACCCTGTCAACCGTACCAACCGACACACCGGCACGCTCGGCAATATCCTTGATTCTAATCTTCTCTGACATGTTATAACGATTAATCCTTGCAAAAATAACAATAATAACCGAATTGTGTAAACACACAGCTCTAAAAAATGGCATCATTAGTTTTTTTTTCTTCAATTCTTTCCTTATTATATAAATTATGTGTACTTTTGCTTGATGACAATAAACAGATAATCTAAAATAAGAAAAATGGCAAAAATCGTAACAATGGGCGAAATCATGCTTCGTCTCTCGTCACCAGGACAGAAACGTTTTGTTCAGAGTGATTCCTTTGATGTAGTATATGGAGGCGGCGAGGCCAATGTGGCAGTAAGTTGCGCCAACTATGGACACGAGGCTTATTTCGTTAGCAAACTTCCCGAACATGAAATTGGCCAGTGTGCCCTTAACGCCCTCCGACGCTATGGGGTACACTGCGATTATATAGCCCGTGGCGGCAATAGATTGGGCATCTACTATCTGGAAAGCGGAGCGTCGATGCGTCCCTCCAAGGTAATCTATGACCGTGCCGGAAGCTCAATGGCCGAAGCTACTGCCGAGGACTTCGATTTTGATGCGATTATGAAAGACGCCGACTGGTTTCACTGGAGTGGCATTACGCCCGCCATCAGCGACAAGGCTGCCACGCTTACCCTTATGGCATGTCAGGCTGCCAAGCGGCATGGTGTGACTGTAAGTTGCGACCTCAATTTCCGCAAGAAGCTGTGGACATCTGCCAAGGCACAGCAAGTGATGCGTCCACTCATGCAGTATGTAGATGTGTGTATAGGTAATGAGGAAGATGCAAAGCTCTGTTTGGGCTTTACTCCCGACGCAGATGTGGAAAAGGGTCAGACTGATGCTCATGGATATTATGGCATATTCAAGGGAATGATGCAAGAATTCGGATTCAAGTACGTAGTGAGTACATTGAGGGAAAGCAAATCGGCATCGCACAATGGATGGAAGGCGCTGAGTTATGATGGGCAGCAGTTCTATGAAAGCAAGCACTATGACATACTTCCCATAACTGACCGCGTGGGTGGAGGAGACTCGTTCTCTGGTGGATTGATACATGGCCTCATTGCATATGACGGAGACCAAGCGCGTGCTTTGGAGTTCGCTGTAGCTGCATCAGCCCTGAAGCACACGATACCAGGCGATTTTAATATGGTAAGCCGAGAAGAGGTGGAGAACCTTGCTGGTGGCGACGCTTCTGGAAGAGTGCAGCGATAAAAACAAAAGACATACAATTATGGCAAGATTTAATAAAGTTCAAGTGATACAGGCCATGCATGATACCGGTATGGTGCCTGTTTTTTACAATAGCGACCCAGAGATATGTAAGCAGGTAATCAGTGCCTGCTACAAGGGAGGTGTAAGAGTATTCGAGTTTACCAATCGTGGTGATTTTGCCCATGAGATATTTGGAGAACTCGCAAAATGGGCTGCTGCAGCCTGCCCGGAAATGATTTTGGGAGCAGGCACTGTAATAGATGCCCCCACTGCAGCCCTGTATATGCAACTTGGCGCCAATTTCATTGTCGGCCCCAATTTCAACGCTGAGATAGCTACTGTCTGCAACCGTCGCCTTGTCCCTTACAGCCCCGGGTGCGGATCGGTAAGTGAAATCAGCAACGCCCAGGCTGCTGGCTGTGATGTGACTAAGGTGTTCCCCGCAGGAAATGTGGGCGGACCGTCGTTCGTTAAAAATGTCATGGCGCCTTTGCGCTGGAGTAATATCATGGTGACAGGGGCTGTAAGTCCCGAAGAAGACAACCTCACCGCATGGATTAAGAGTGGGGTACTCTGTGTCGGCATGGGCAGCAAGCTCTTTCCAAAGGATGTGATAGCCCAAGGCAATTGGCAGGCTATTACAGACAAATGTGTTGAGGCATTAGGTTATATCGCCAAGGCGCGCCAATAACCAAATATCCAGCCAGTATAGGCTTACGCAATGAATAGCAATGACGACATAAAGGCAAACCCAAAGTATGCTCGTTTCCTGAAAGGCTTTATTATATCGCTCGTCGGTATATGGAGCCTTTCATGGCTTATGTCGTGCACAAATCCCACGGCAGGACGCATAGACGGTCTCAACTCGCAAGCCTATGCCTACCATTATCGTAACCTGGACAGCACGGCCTACTATGCACGCCAGGCCCTGCAGCTGTCGGCTGACTACCCGGACGGAAAAGCGGAAGCCCTTAATCATCTTGCCTTTGTCAGTATGGCAAAGATGGACTATGACAGTGTGAAAACGCTCATTGGAAACCTCGACAGGATAACTAATAATCAGGTGGAATTGCTCGTTGCTGACGTGCAGATGATGCGCCTCTGCCAACGTAAATCCTATAACAAGGATTTCTATGTTTATAGGGAGAGGGCTCTTGGTCGGCTGCATCGGATAGAGGAGGAAAGCCGTCTGCTTAACTCACACCAGCAACATCGTTTTGCTTATGCCTGTTCAGAGTTTTACATCGTTGCTTCGGTCTATTTTTATTACATGGGATTGCCCAATCAGTCGCATGACGAACTGGCCCACCTTTCCCAGAGCGACTATCTTAAAGAAGACACCCTACAACTTCTCAATTATTTATATAATGTAGGTTCGGGAGGTATCATTCGTGCGCGGACTCAGGAGAAAGTCGAACAACTTGAATTCGAAAGTCTTATCAAGTGTTATGTCCTTGCCCGCCAAGAGGGCATCCCATTCTTTGAAGCTCAGGCTCTGCAGGGCATGAGTGAGCACCTCGTAGATACCCGTGCACTCTCCAGACTTTTAGATAATAACCAGCCAGCGATGAGTTATATCAACAATGATGATATGCCCGATTCGCTCTTTGCAGGAAATCTCGCACAGCGTGCGCTGCATATTTTCCAGCATTATGGTGACGTCTATCAGACAGCTGGTGCTTATCGTACTCTCGCCAAATGTTATTGGGCACTCAATGATTACCGCTCGTCACTCATTTGTCTGCATAACGCTCTTGAGGAAGACACAGTTATAGAGCGCGCCCCTGACCTGGTAGCCTCTATTCGGGAACAACTGTCACTGGCTTATTCTGCCATCGATGACAAACCCAACAGTGATTATAACCGCAATATCTATCTCGACATGCAGGAGAAAACGCGACAAGACCGGCAGCTTGAGGCGCGTGCCGAGCAGTTGGATAAGTCGGCCAAACTGCTCAACTCGATGATAGCAGCTATACTTGTAGTGCTTGTAGTATTGGTAACCCTGCTCATAGTCCTTTACCTGAAGAGAAAAAAAACCGACCGAAGCAGTGATATTGAATCGTTGCTTATGTCCCTGCGTAAATGGAAAGAACTCAATGACCGGCAAATGAATCGGCAGATGGAGAAGAGCGACGAGATATGCGAAATGATAGAGATAGAAAAGCTGCACCTGACGCAGAACCGTCGCCGCAATCTCGAACAGAGGGCCAAGTTATCTTTGGTAACCAGCATAACACCCTTTATCGACCGCATGCTTCATGAAGTAAGAATGCTACGCAAGGTAGGTGATACCAACAACGAACGAATAGAGTATATCGCTGAACTCACAGACCAAATCAATAAGTATAACGAAGTGTTGACCGATTGGATAAGACTGCGACAAGGCCAACTCAATCTACACATCGAAAGTTTTGCCCTCCAATCATTGTTTGATATCGTGGCCAAAAGCAAGATGGGATTTCAGCTTAAAGGAATCTCTCTCGATATACAAAAGACCGACCTGACGGTCAAGGCAGACAAGACCCTCACGCTATTTATGATAAATACGATGGCGGACAATGCACGTAAATTCACTCCCGAAGATGGGCATGTGGAAATCTATGCAATACGCCATGACACTTATGCCGAAATCAGTATTTGCGACACTGGACCCGGGATGAGTGATACTCAGTTGAAGCATCTCTTTGACCATAAGCCGATAGTAGATACCTCCGGCGCTGTGCAAGACGGAAAAGGGCATGGGTTTGGACTGATGAATTGCAAGGGAATTATTGAAAAATACAAGAAGGTAAGTCCTATCTTCGCCCAATGTGCAATCGGGGCAGAGAATACCGGCACGGGTAGCAGATTCTGGTTCAGACTTCCGATGGGTGTTGTGAGATTGTTTATAGGACTTTTTATGTCTTTGACAGTATCTACCACATTCGGGCACGACATGTCTGATAAAGTTCGCAAATATGCTGACTCCATCTATCAATGCAATGTTGACGGACGCTACCACCAAGCACTCGTTATGGCCGATAGCTGTATGCAAGCACTTAATGGCAGACGGGGTTATACGCATAAGCACCAGACTTCTGTCGATTTGATGGCTATTTATGACAGTACAGGCAAAGAGGCGGCTGAATTAAAGTGGTTCCGGAGTGGGGTAGAGGCTGACTATACTACTATTCTAAATATGCGCAATGAGATAGCGGTAGCTGCCTTGGCGCTGCACAGATGGAAGCTCTATGAATACAATAACCAGGCATATACCCAGCTGTTCCGCCTGCGCAGTGCCGACCAGTCGCTGAGCAACTATGTGCAGGTTATGCAGAAGGCAGAAACAAACAAGAATGTTGCTATTATCATTCTTATACTCTTGCTGCTTGTCCTTTTTCCTGCATACTACATATTCTATTATCGTTATAGGCTGATGTATAGGCTTTGTCTGGATAGACTGAAACTCATAAACAACCTGCTGATGGAAGATGAACGGCCGGAGAATAAGTTGCTAAAAATCAGTAAAATCTGGGTGATGCCTAAAGTTTTATTTGATAATGATGTCCGGCAGCTTGACCGTCTTGTGGTACAGATTTGCAATGACCTTCGGCAGCAGGTGGTCTATGATGAAAAGCAGCGGGATGCCATTGAAATGGAAACGGATGAGCTCAATCGACGCCAATACGAAGTGGCGCGTCTGCACGTAAGCAACAGTGTGCTCGACAACTGCCTTTCCACCCTTAAGCATGAGACGATGTACTATCCCTCGCGTATCAGGCAGATAGTGGATACCAGACCTATAGACTGCGATGCCCTCGATGAGGTGACCGGATACTATAAGTCGCTTTATGACATATTGAGCCAGCAGGCATTGCGACAGACAGAGACGCCTATGCGCATAGATAGTGAAATGTGGGAAATGCTGTTGGATATATTGTCCAGCATTAATCAGGCCCGCGTAACATGGACAGCCCATACAAGTGACGGACAATATCAGACTGTGCGGATACCCATGCCTAACGTCAAACTGACAGAGCAAGAGTGTCGGCAGCTCTTTACACCATCGACCAAAGATGTGAGATATTTGATGTGTCGACAGATAATAAGGGAGCTCGGCGAAGTAAGTCAGGCTCGCGCGTGTGGTATCAAGGCAAGCCCTGCAGAGACAGGCATTGTGGTGATGCTTGTGATTCCGCGAAACACCTCATTCTTTGCCAAACAGCAAGGCGTACAATCTCAACCAGAAACGTAACAACTTACAGATATGGAAAAATTTCAAGTAGTCATAGTAGAGGATGTTCCTCTCGAACTCAAAGGAACCGAAGGTATCTTCAAAAATGAGATTCCCGAAGCCGTAATTATTGGTACAGCAGACAATGAGCAGAACTATTTTAAGCTCATGAAGCAGCATCAGCCCGATTTGGTGTTGCTCGACCTGGGACTTGGTGGCTCTACCACTGTGGGTGTTGAGTTGTGCAGATATACCAAAGAGAATTATCCAGGAGTTAAGGTCCTTATCTTTACAGGAGAGATACTTAATGAGAAACTCTGGGTGGATGTGCTCGATGCTGGTTGCGACGGAATTATTCTGAAGAGTGGCGAATTGCTCACCCGAGGTGATGTTGCCAGCTGTATGAGCGGTAAACGTCTGGTTTTCAATCAGCCCATACTCGAGAAGATAGTAGAGCGATTCAAACATAGTGTCGGGAGTAGCCTTATGCGTACCGAGTCGCTGATTGACTATGAGATTGATGAGTACGATGAGCGTTTTCTGCGACATCTTGCCCTGGGGTATACCAAAGAGCAAATTACCAATCTGCGCGGTATGCCTTTTGGCGTGAAGAGTTTGGAAAAGCGTCAGAATGAGCTGGTACAAAAACTCTTCCCCGACGGAAACCGTATGGGAGTAAATGCCACGAGACTGGTGGTAAGGGCTCTCGAGCTGCGCATACTTGACATTGATAACCTGCATCCCGATGAAGAATAGGCTCCCTCAGACGGCGTTGACTTTGTTGGTGGCTTGGATAATGCTTGTGCTGCTCTCATGGATACTTACAGCACTAAATCCCACTGCAGACCTACGCTCGCTCCTGAGCGCAGAAGGCATACGCTGGTTGTTCGGCAGATTTGTATACACCCTCTCGTCGCCTTTGCTTATATGGCTCGTGTTGGGTGTTATGGCATATGGCCCTTTGACAGAGAGCCAACTGTTCAGGCTCCGCCGTCCGCTTGGAGTAAAAGAACGGTTTGCCCTGCGCGTGGTAATGCTCGAATTGACCATCGTCGTAGTGATAATGGCCCTTCTTACCCTTTTGCCTCAGCCCTTGCTGCTTACGGCTACGGGTACTGTCAACCATAGTAGTTTCCTTCATTGTCTCGTGCCGGTCACTTGCGTGACATTGATTATAGCAGGGCTCACATTTGGAGTAGGGGCGGGAAAAATAGATGGACTGGCGGGCGCCTACAATTCGCTGGTAGCAGGATTTAGAAGTGGTGGACATCTTTTTGTTTTCTACGTGCTCATCGTGCTGCTTTGCTCTACGATAGGCTACGTATTCGACCTATAAACGGCAAATGTTTGAGTGATGATAAAAATTAAGGTCAAAACGCCTTTAGTTTCAGTATTATTTGTTAATTTTGCACCTATTAAAAACAGATAGACAAATATGAATGTATTTTTTTGCGTATTAGCATTGTTCGTTGTGGCCCTCATTGGTTGGGCTGTAGCCGAGTTTAAGGGCAAGTTCTTTGGATACACCGTGTCTGAAGAAGAAATCGAAGCCGCCCATCATGAGGCAGCTCACCGTAGCCCAGACGGCAAGGAGATGGGTATCAAGGAAGTAATTGAAACCATTAGCACAAAGGGCTATAAGTCTGTATAGGCCTGCTGAAAAGTATGGAATTGCCGAACTGTGGTCGGCAGAAATTAGTATTGGGCAAAGTGCATTGAGACATGCATTTTGCCCAATTGCCTTTTGCAGAAAACTCGAATTTGACGCATTGTTTATGACGTCCAAATGGAGGAATCATCGTTAAGGACATTTTCAAATGCAAATAGCATCGTGAATCGAAAATATCCAAGTCTGAAATAGTGGTTGCCAATATGTATTTTTTCAATTCGTGATTTAATTGCTAAAAGAAACAGTATCAGGATTATTTGTGGGTCCTGTTTCGGTCTTTGTGTCCCTATGAGGTAGCTTTCAAACGTTTCGCGCGGTTTCTGAGAATCTCTGCCATTCTGCTTGCTATCATTCAGTATGAAGGAAACCCTAAAACAAATTCTTTGTAAATATACTTGGAACATTGGCAGATTGTCTTTTTCCGTCTAATACAACTGACGCTTATTGTACAAAGGACTATTGATAGACAATTGGTGCCGTTCCCTATTGCCGAACCTGCACTAAATGCTTGTTTGTGATAGCGCCATACATAAAAAACCTCTAAAATTGTGCATATCATCGATTTTTTTGTGTAACTTTGCCAAATTAAAAAAAACAGGTATAATAGGTATTAAACGCAAACATAGGTAATATGGCTAAGAAATTTGCCGAACACAATGGCTTGAATCTTGTTGAGGTTAACAAGAGCGTATTGGAAGAGTGGAAGAAGAATGATATCTTCCACAAAAGTATTGATGAGCGTGATGGAAATCCCCAATTTATATTTTTTGAAGGTCCTCCTTCAGCCAATGGTCACCCTGGTATCCATCATGTTCTGGCACGTGCCATCAAGGATACATTCAATCGCTATAAGACCATGCAGGGAATGCAGGTACACCGCAAGGCAGGATGGGACACTCATGGACTTCCTGTAGAATTGGGCGTGGAGAAAGAACTTGGCATTACCAAAAAAGATATTGATAACAAGGCTTCTGACAAGTATATCTCAACGGAAGAGTACAACCATAAGTGTCGTGAAAACGTAATGAAGTTTACCGCTGAGTGGCGTCAACTTACCGAGGAGATGGGATATTTCGTAGATCTTGACCATCCCTACATCACTTACGACAACAAATACATTGAGACCCTTTGGTGGCTTCTCAAGCAGCTTTATAATAAGGGACTGCTCTATAAGGGTTATACTATCCAGCCTTACAGCCCCGGTGCCGGAACCGGTCTTTCGAGTCATGAGCTCAATCAGCCGGGATGCTACCGCGATGTCAAGGACCTTACCGTAACAGCTCAGTTTGAAATCGTCAATCCTAAAGAGGAGTGGACCAAGTGGGGAACTCCTTACTTTGTGGCATGGACTACCACTCCATGGACATTGCCCTCCAATGTGGCGCTCTGCGTAGGCCCCAAGATTGACTATGTGGCAGTGGAGACATATAACCCCTATTCGGGCGAGCCAATGACCATGATTATGGCCGAAAACCTCGTGACTTCATACCTCAAGGTCGATCATGAAGCCAAAGAGGGAGATCTGCCTGCATTTGACAAAGACAAGAAGATATGCCCTTGGCGCATCGTGGACCGCATGAAGGGTACTGAACTTGAAGGATACCACTATCGCCAGCTCATGCCGTGGGTCAAACCTTGCGAGAAACTTAATGATCTGTCACCCGCCTTTGTAAGCGATTATGCCGAGGCTCATCCGGAAAAGGTTTTTGCCAGCGAGGATGGTCGTGATTGTTTTGTTGAAATGAATGACCAGGCTTTCCGCGTAATCTTGGGCGATTATGTGACTACAGACGACGGTACTGGCATTGTTCACATTGCTCCTACGTTCGGTGCCGACGACGCCAAGGTAGCCAAAGATGCCAATATTCCGGCTCTATACCTTATTAATAAAAAGGGCGAGACTCGTCCGATGGTAGATTTGCAGGGTAAGTTCTATCTCATTGAAGACCTGGATACGAACTTTGTCAATGCTTGTGTGGACAAAGATTTGTATGCTAACCATGCGGGTGATTATGTCAAGAATGCTTATGATCCACGCTTCAACGAGAACGGAGTATGGGACAAGGCTGCATCCGACAAGGCCGAAGACTTGAACGTGGTATTGTGTATGGAACTCAAGATGGAGGGTAAGGCTCTCCGTACAGAGAAGCATGTGCACAATTATCCTCACTGCTGGCGTACGGACAAGCCAATTTTGTACTATCCTCTTGATTCTTGGTTTATCAAAGATACCGCTGCTAAAGAGAGAATGGTGGAACTCAACAAGACCATCAATTGGCAGCCCGAGTCAACAGGAAGTGGACGCTTTGGCAACTGGCTGGAGAACCTCAACGACTGGAACCTTTCGCGTTCTCGTTTCTGGGGTACGCCGCTCCCTATTTGGCGCGATTCCAATCGTAACGAGAAGTGTATCGGTAGTGTCGAAGAACTCTACAATGAAATTGAGCGCTCGGTAGAGGCTGGCGTGATGAAGAGCAATCCTCTGAAAGACAATGGATTCGTTCCTGGAGATTATTCTCAGGAGAATTATGACCGTATAGACCTCCACCGCCCTTATGTGGACAATATCGTGCTTGTCAATGCCGCAGGTAAACCAATGTATCGTGAAACCGACCTGATAGATGTTTGGTTTGATAGTGGCTCTATGCCCTATGCCCAGCTGCACTATCCATTCGAGGGAGAGATGGCACGCGGTACAGAAGCTGATCGTCAGGCTATGATACACTCTGATTACAAAGGAACGCCAATACCTCCTGCCTATTTCCCAGCCGACTTTATCAACGAAGGAGTAGACCAGACTCGAGGATGGTTCTTCACGCTTCATGCTATTGCTACAATGATATTCGATAGTGTAGCATTCAAGAATGTTATTTCTACCGGCTTGGTTCTTGATGCCAAAGGCAATAAGATGAGTAAGCATGTGGGCAATGTGACCAATCCATTTGAAATGATGGAGAAGTATGGTGCTGACCCTGTACGCTTCTATATGATGACCAACAGCGAGCCATGGGATAATCTCAAGTTCGATCCTGAAGGCGTGGATGAAGTTCGTCGCAAGTTCTTCGGTACATTATATAATACATATAGCTTCTTGGCTCTTTATGCCAACGTTGATGGTTTTGACCCGGAGACCATGCTTAATCAAGGCAATCTGGCAGAACGCCCAGAGATTGACCGTTGGATTATTTCCAAGGCCAATTCTTTGATTATTAATGTCTGCAAGCAGTTGAATGATTATGATCCAACAAGAGCAGGCCGTTTGATAGACAATTTCGTCAACGATGATTTGAGCAACTGGTATGTACGCCTCAACCGTAAACGTTTCTGGGGCAAAGAAATGGACAGTGACAAGCTCAACGCCTATCAGACACTTTATTCATGTCTGATGACAGTAGCCAAGCTCGTTGCACCGTTTGCTCCGTTCTATGCGGACCGTCTCTATCACGACCTTGGTGGAAAGATGGAGAGTGTGCATCTGGAGAGTTATCCAATGGCTGATACCGAGGCCATCGATGCCGAACTTGAAGCCCGCATGGATATCGCTCAGAAGATAACATCCATGACTTTGGCTCTCCGTCGTAAAGTTAACATCAAGGTTCGTCAGCCTTTGGCCCAACTGATGATTCCCGCCATCGACGACAAGCAGAAGCAGCGTATCTGCGCTGTCAAAGACCTTATTAAGAATGAGGTGAATGTCAAGGAGGTCAACTTTGTAGAGAATTCTGGATTCCTCGTGAAGAAGGTAAAGTGCAACTTCCGCGTGATGGGCAAAAAGTTCGGCAAGCTGATGAAGAGTGTTGCTGCCCATATGGATGGCTTGGATCAAGACGCGATAGCATTGTTGGAACAGAATGGTAGCATTTCGTTTGATATCGATGGTGCTCCTGTCACCGTTGATGTAGCAGATGTCGAAATCATCAGCGAGGATATCCCTGGATGGCTCGTTTCCAATGATGGAAATCTCACTGTGGCATTGGAGGTTGAACTGACCGAAGATTTGCTCAATGAAGGTATGGCACGTGAACTCATTAATCGCATTCAGAACATGCGAAAGGACGCTGGTCTTGAAATTACTGACCGCATAGCAATAAAGGTCAGTCCTAATGACAGTATTGCCAAGGCTATTGCCAACTACGAGGATTATGTGAAAACTCAAGTTTTGGCCGATAGTATCTCTGTGGAGGACAATGCTGGGACAGATGTAGAGTTCGATAATTTTGTCGTTCGCATACAAGTAACTAAAATTTAATAATAATAATCCAACCATGGCGCAGTTGTCAAGCGATGTCTGCGTCATGGTTAACCTAAATCACCGATGCATGGAAACTAAGGTACGTTACAGCGATGAAGAACTCCAGGAGTTCCGCGCTATTATTAATGACAAACTGGCAGTTGCACGTGAGAGTTATAGCAAGGTAATGCGTAGGCTGATGAATCAGGATACCAATGATGTTGATGATACATCTCCTACATATAAAGCATTGGAGGAGGGTAGTCTTACCCAATCCAAGGAACAGTTGGTGGAGATGGCGGCACGGCATCAGAAGTTTATCCAAGGTTTGGAGGCGGCATTGATTCGTATAGACAACAAAACCTATGGTATAGACCGTATGACAGGTGAGCTTATACCAAAGGAGCGTTTACGCGCGGTGCCCCATGCCACTCTGAGCGTGGCGTCAAAAAATGCTCGCAAGCAATAAAATGAAGGATATTAGAAATGTTGTGACCCGAGGACGTCTCTCGGTTCTGCTTATTGTGGTGCTATTGGTTATTGACCAGATTATCAAGATTCTGGTCAAGACTAATATGTGCTTGGGTGATGCCATCCATATAACTGATTGGTTTTATATCGATTTCGTGGAAAACAATGGTATGGCGTATGGCATGACGTTTATCAACAAGTTCCTGCTTAGCCTATTGCGTATAGCTGCTATCTGCATTATAGGTTGGTATATTCATCGCCAGATAAAAGTACGTGCCCGCTATTGTTATATCATTTTGTTGTCTATGGTATTTGCCGGGGCTGCAGGAAATATATTTGACTCTATGTTCTATGGGCTTGTCTTTGATGCTTCAACCCCATTTGACGTTTCCTCTGTTGTTCCCTTTGGCACTGGCTATGCTCCATTCCTGATGGGAAAGGTGGTAGACATGTTCTATTTCCCAATCATCGTAACGACGTGGCCTTCATGGGTTCCAATGGTTGGTGGCTCTGAATTCATTTTCTTCTCACCCGTATTCAACTTTGCTGATGCTTGCATTAGCGTAGGTGTGGTTATGTTGCTCTTAGTTTGTCGCAAAGAGCTTGAGACCTTATCTCTTTTTTCCCAATCTAACAAGAAGGATGTTGATAATTCAGAACAAAAATAAAAGGATGTTAGGTGAGGTACTCTCCTTTATATCCGTTTCATTTCTGCTTATATTTATGCAAGGATGTAAGCCATCCTTGCCTTCAGACATTCTGTCACGTGGAGAAATGGAGGATGTTATGTACGACTATCATCTTTCTAAGAGTTTGGCTTCTCAGCAGGGGAATCCTGGAGAATGGGAGCGTATTTATGAGGATGCGGTTCTTCGCAAACATGGGATTACACAGGAGCAGTTTGACCGTTCGCTGACCTATTATATGCGTCATACCGACGAGCTTTCTAAGATATATGACAAACTTGAGGACCGCCTGCGCGCTGAGGCAGGCTCTTTGGGAGTGTCGACATCAGAGTTGGGCAGTCTTGGCACATTGGGTGCGACAGGAGATACTGCCAATGTATGGAGCGAAACGCGTTCTCTTACACTTATTCCCCAAGCTCCATTCAATCAGAAGAGCTTTGTTATAAAGTGTGATACCTCATATCATGCTGGCGATGCCTTTGCATTGGCATTTAATTGTAATTTCATCTATCAAGACGGAATGCGCAATGCTTGTGTGCTTCTTGCTATCACATTGGCAAATGACAGCATCGTTTCTTCTTTCACTCAAGTTTCTATGCCATGTCATCAGACGGTAAACTTGTCTGATTATGGGCGGGTAGGCATTAAGGAGATTCGTGGCTACTTTATTTTGAGCAAGAGCCAAAGCCAACTGGAGTCGGCTACTACTTTGCAGCTTATGTTTATCAATAACATACAATTGGTAAGAATGCACTCCAAGCCACAGCCGGCTACATTACCGAATGATGCAGACACATCGGAAATACGTCCGGTTAATGTGCCCCCAATCCCCCGCAAACCTTTGTCCCTCCCACAAAGCGCTTCTGGGCAAGTGCAGCAAATTGATAGGACGTTGAAGGTAGAGCCCACAAAGTTGAAATAACTCATTAATTTAGTGTCAAATAAAATTATTCAAGTCATGCAGAGTGTTAACGAATTAATAGACAGACTGATTGATTTGTCTTTTGCAGAAGATATTGGTGATGGTGACCACACCACACTATGTTGCATCCCTGAAGATGCTATGGGTAAGTCTCATCTCCTCATTAAGGAAGATGGAATCCTTGCAGGTGTAGAAATTGCCAAGGAAGTTTTTGCCCGCTTCGACCCAACTATGGTTGTAGAAGTACTCATCAATGATGGAGCCAAGGTTCATCGTGGCGATATCGCAATGGTTGTAACTGGCAAGGTAAGGTCTTTGCTGCAGACCGAGCGTCTTATGCTCAATATCATGCAGCGTATGAGCGGTATTGCCACAATGACCCATCGTTATGTAGAGCGTATAGAAGGTACTGGTGCACATGTTCTCGACACACGTAAAACCACTCCTGGTATGCGAATGCTTGAAAAGATGGCAGTCAAGATTGGCGGTGGCGTAAACCATCGTATCGGTCTTTTTGATATGATATTACTCAAAGACAATCATATTGATTTCGCTGGTGGTATATCCAACGCTATCAACCGTTGTCATGCTTATCTTAAGGAACGCAACCTTGACCTGAAGATTGAGATTGAGGTTCGTAATTTCGATGAGCTCAATCAGGTTCTTGAATGTGGCGGTGTAAATCGTATCATGCTTGACAACTTTACTGTGGCAGATACTAAGAAGGCTGTAGACCTCATCAATCATCGTTATGAGGTTGAATCGAGTGGCAATATAACCCTTGATACCATTCGCAGCTATGCCGAGCAAGGTGTAGATTATGTTTCTGTCGGTGCTCTTACTCATTCTGTAAAGGGCCTTGATATGAGTTTCAAAGCCTGTTAATCTTTCGCCTATGTATCGTTATATCATAGCATTCATCTTCTCATTGGTGAGTGCAGGCAGTATGGCCTGTACCAATTTTATAGTGGGAAAACAGGCTTCTACCGATGGTTCGGTCATCTGCACTTATAATGCCGATGATTATGGCATGTTCATCAATCTTGCCCACTATCCTGCGGGAATTCATCCCAAGGGAACTATGCGCCAGATTTATGATTGGGACAATGGTGAATATCATGGAGCCATCCCCGAGGCACCTGTTACATATAATGTGATTGGCAATATCAACGAATATCAGGTTACTATTGGCGAAACCACCTATGGTGGACGTGAAGAGATGATAGACCCTACCGGTATTCTTGATTATGGTAGCCTTATATACATCGCGCTTCAGCGTAGCCGTACGGCCCGCGAAGCTATTGAGGTAATGACTACGCTGGCAGAGACTTACGGCTTCAATAGTAGTGGCGAGACATTTACCATCTGTGACCCCAACGAGGCCTGGATTATGGAGATGATGGGCAAGGGACCTGGTTCCAAGAGCGTGGTTTGGGTGGCTATGCGTATTCCCGACAATGCCATTTGTGCCCATGCCAACCAGAGCCGCATAGGCAAATTCAATATGAAGGACAAGAAGAATGTCCTTTATTCCAAGGATGTAATCAGCTTTGCTCGTTCTAAGGGATGGTTTACTGGCAAGGACGCCGATTTCTCTTGGAAGTGGGTATATGCAGCTCCCGATTTCGGCGGGCGCCGATTCTGCGACGCACGCGTTTGGAGTTTCTTCCGTCATTTTGACAAGGGCTTCGACCGTTATCTCCCATGGGCATTGGGTAAAGATAAAGATGCCGAAGATATGCCTTTGTGGATTGTTCCCGACCACAAGGTTTCTGTTCAGGAGGTGCAGGCATGTATGCGAGACCATTATGAAGGCACTCCTCTTGCCACCGATACTCTTGATATGGGTGGCGGTATCTGGCAGATGCCTTATCGTCCCACTCCGTTGTCATATACGGTTGATGGCGTCAAGTATTTCAATGAGCGCCCGACCAGTACCCAGCAGTCTGCTTTCAGTTATGTCAGCCAGATGCGCTCGTGGTTGCCTCGTGAGATTGGAGGCGTTATATGGTGGGGTAACGATGATGGCAATATGATAGCCTATACTCCCATATATTGTGGCAATACCGTGCAGCCCGAGTGTTATAATACGCCTGGAGCTGATGCTGTTACATTCTCAGACCGCAATGCTTATTGGGTTTGCAACTGGGTAAGCAATATGGTTTATCCCCGTTATAGCCAGATGTTCCCCACTTTGCGTGAGGTGCGTGACAGTTTGGAGAATAGTTATTTTGCTCAGCAAAAGAGTGTTGAAGACGAAGCCCTCACCTTATATAATAAGGATAAGGCTGCTGCTCTCAAATATCTCAACGATTATAGCAACACTCAGGCTCAGAACATGCTTGCTACATGGCGTGAACTTGCTACTTTCCTCATTGTTAAATACAATGATATGGTTGTCAAGCCCACCGAAGGACGTACTTTCCTGCGTACCAAGACAGGATTGGGAGCCCGTGTAAAGCGAGAGGGTTATCCTGAACAGTTTGCCCGCCAGTTTGTCAAGACTACAGGGACGAAGTTCCAGTCTCCAGAGTAGTCTGATAAAAAAATCATATAACCTTGCAATTGTTACAGATTGCAAGGTTTTTTATTTCATTATGTTCATATTCATTTCTTCCATGTTTATTTTTTTATCAGCTGTTAAAGAAATGAAAACATTGCTTCGCCTAATTGGAAAAAATACCGTAACTTTGCAAATATATAATAATAAACAAGTTACTCATGGGTATTTTTGATTTTTTTAGCAAGAAGAAGAAGGAAACACTGGATCAGGGATTAGAGAAAACCAAGCAGAGTGTCTTTGAGAAGATTTCGCGCGCCGTTGCCGGAAAATCCAAAGTTGACGACGAGGTTCTCGATGATTTGGAGGAAGTGCTGATAACCTCTGATGTGGGTGTCGATACGACCATTAAGATTATTGACCGCATCCAGCAGCGTGCCGCACGCGACAAGTATGTCTCTACCTCCGAACTGAATGCCATCCTTCGTGACGAAATCGCAACTCTGCTTGCTGAGAATGATAAAGATAGTTTTGCAAATTGGGATCTTCCTGGCGACCATAAGCCCTATGTTATTTTGGTTGTCGGAGTCAATGGTGTGGGCAAGACCACTACCATAGGCAAGTTGGCCTACCAATTCAAGCATGCTGGCAAGAAAGTTTATCTTGGTGCTGCCGATACGTTCCGTGCCGCTGCTGTTGAGCAGTTGCAGATATGGGGCGACCGGGTAGGAGTTCCTGTTATCAAGCAGCAGATGGGTGCAGACCCCGCTTCCGTTGCTTTCGACACTCTTCAGAGTGCCAAGGCCAACGATGCCGATGTAGTGCTTATTGATACGGCAGGCCGCCTTCACAATAAGGTGGGCTTGATGAACGAGCTCAAGAAAATCAAGGACGTAATGAAGAAGATTCTTCCCCAGGCACCCGACGAGGTAATGCTTGTCCTTGACGGAAGTACAGGTCAGAATGCCTTTGAGCAGGCTAAGCAGTTCAGTGCGGTCACCCAGATTACCAGCCTTGCCATTACCAAACTTGACGGCACAGCCAAAGGTGGCGTTGTTATAGGAATCTCAGACCAGCTCAAAGTGCCTGTGAAGTTCATCGGACTTGGTGAGAAGATGGAAGACCTGCAACTTTTTGACCGTAAGGAGTTCGTTGATTCTTTGTTTAAGTAAAACAGTCAGGAGTAACATGAAAAAGAATCATATCGACTTCATCACCATGGGATGCTCCAAGAATCTGGTGGATTCAGAGAGCCTGATGCGTCGGCTGGAGTCCAACGGCTATCATTGTACGCACGACCCTAAGCATCCTTCGGGCGAGATTGCCGTAATCAATACTTGCGGCTTTATTGGCGATGCCAAGGAAGAGAGCGTCAATATGATATTGGAATATGCCCAGCGTAAGCAGCAGGGCAAGTTGTCACGCCTCTATGTTATGGGCTGCCTTTCGCAGCGATATCTGGATGACCTTGAGGCCGAAATACCTGAAGTGGACAAATATTATGGCAAATTCAATTTCAATCAGTTGATTGCCGACTTAGGTCCGGCTGAGGGTTCCGTTCTGGCTGGTCCCGATTCGCTTCCGGTTCGCCATCTTACCACCCCTCACCATTATGCTTATGTCAAAATAGCTGAAGGATGCGACCGTCGTTGTGCCTATTGTGCTATCCCGCTTATTACCGGCAAGCATCATTCGCGTCCTAAGCAGGAAATCTTGGATGAGATACGTTCGCTTGTTGCCGGTGGCACCTGCGAGTTTCAGATTATTGAGCAGGAATTGACTTACTATGGCGTAGATATCGATGGCAAGCGTCATATTGCAGATTTGATAGAGGACATTGCCAATATCAATGGCGTCAAATGGATTCGTCTCCATTATGCCTATCCCAATCAGTTCCCAATGGAGCTGCTTGATGTGATGGCCCGACACGACAACGTCTGCAAATATCTCGATATCGCCCTACAGCATATATCCGACCACATGCTTGAGCGCATGCACCGCCATGTCTCCAAGCAGGAAACCATCGACCTCGTGAAGGCCATCCGCCAGCGCGTGCCTGGTATTCATTTGCGTACCACGCTCATGGTCGGATTTCCAGGTGAAACCGATGAAGATTTCAATGAACTTGTCGAGTTTGTGCGTTTGGCACGCTTTGAAAGGATGGGCGCCTTTGCTTATTCAGAAGAAGAGGGGACATATAGTGCCCAGCACTATGCCGACGATGTTGCACCAGAGGTCAAGGAGCAGCGACTTGCCCAGCTTATGGCCGTGCAGCAGGATATAAGTGAAGAGATTGAGGCCGCCAAGGTTGGACGTGTCATGCAAGTGATTATTGACCGCAAGGAGGGTGGCTATTATATAGGCCGCACAGAGTTCTGTTCGCCCGAAGTTGACCCCGAAGTTCTCATTCGTGCGTTACGCCCATTGCGTGTAGGCCGTTTCTATCAAGTAAGAATTACAGACTCCGACGAGTTTGATTTGTATGGTGAAGTAGTATGAACAACAAGGAATTTATTGCAGCTCTGTCACAACGCAGCGGATATACCCAGACCGATACACAGCGGTTGGTTAATTCGCTTATTGACGAGATGGCCAACTGTTTTGGCGAAGGTGAAGTCGTTTCCATTCCGTTTTTCGGGTCGTTTGAGGTAAAGAAACGTTTGGAGCGCGTTGTTGTCAACCCTTCGTCGGGTGTGCGCATGCTGGTTCCCCCTAAACTTGTTTTGGGATTCAAGCCCGCTGCATCGGTTAAGGAACAATTAAAATACGGAGGAGGAAGCGATGAGTAAAGTTGGCATAAAGGAGCTGGCAACCATTCTTGCCAAGAAGCGCAAACTTGATTCCGAGGCAGCTCTTGCGTTTGTCGAGAGCTTCTTTGACGTCCTCTGCGACAGCCTCCGTGATGAAAAGATGGTAAAGGTCAAAGGGCTTGGCACATTCAAGGTGGTGCCAGTCAGTGCCCGCAAGAGCGTTGATGTCAATACTGGCGAAACTATCGAGATTTCCGGCCGTGACAAGATTTCCTTTACCCCAGATACAACCCTTCGAGATTTGGTTAACCGCCCATTTGCGCAGTTTGAAACCGTGATGGTCAATGAAGGAGTTGACTTTACCGCTATAGACGAAGCCGCCAATATGTCACAAAGCGAGGCTGATGTGGATGAGCCTGAAACCGCTGCACATAGCGTAGAACCTTTGCCTGTTGAGACCCAATCACAGGTAAATCCCGAGGCCGAAGAACCAAAGACCGTCGCAGAACCGCAAACTCCGCAGATTGACGAAGTGATAGAAGGTGCCGAGCAAGCGGTGGAAGAGGCAGAGGAAGTGGGAGAAGATACCTCTGAGTCCCAGGAGGCAGCCCCTGCTTGTCAACCGGAAAAGGAAGATGCCAAGGCAGAAAACATAGAAACTGTTCCCGAACCTGTAGAGGTACCCGCCGTTGAAGCGGTCGAGCCTACGCCCATGCCCGTCACTGGGGTTGATGACAGTGCCAAAATGCTTAGCGAAGTCTTGCGCAAACAGAACGAACAACTGTCTGAAGCTAACGACCTCCTGCGTGAACAGTTGGAACGTTCCCATCACCTTATGCGCCTGATAGGCATCGCCGTCGTGGTCGTATTGCTTTTGGTCCTTGGCGGTGGTTATTATATATTTACCAACTTCAGTTCTTTTGCTCGTCTCGCCAATACGGCCACGACGCCTCAGGTTGCCGTTGTTGCCAATCCACAATCCACAGCCAAAGATACGGTTCCCGTCAAGGTTGTCGAGCAGCAGCCAGCGGTCGATGTGCTGCATAAGGACACCACCAAGCATGTGGCTGCAAAAAAAGAAGACAAGCCTGCAGCTGAGCCTCAGCCCATGACCGAGTATAACAATGATGCCCGAGTGCGCACTGGAGCTTATAATATAATAGGTGTAAAAACGACCGTAAAAGTTCGTGCTGGGCAGAGCCTCGCATCGATTAGCAAGTATTATCTTGGTCCGGGCATGGAGTGTTATGTAGAGGCGATAAATGGCACGCGTGAAGTCAAGGAAGGACAGATGATTAAGATTCCCGAGCTTAAAATAAAGCGGAGATAGTTTGCTCCTTACAAAAATTATTGGTAATTTTGATGAAACTTAGTGTATAGAATATGATAACTCAAGAGAATTTTGAAAAGCAATATAGCGACCCCATTGAGCAGCAGCAGATAGACAAGTTCGTCTGTGTCGAGATGGGACGCCAGATACACCGTTACATCAAAGGTATGTCTGGCACGCTTGCCATGATGCATCGCTTTGAAGAGCAGCTGGCCCACCTCAATACCGAACAACGCGAACAGGCTATAGCCCGATATATAGACCTGAACCGCAAGGTGCTTGACGGCCTCGATCTCAAGGTCGTGCTGGCAAGAGCCATTGCCAACTATTGCGACACGTTCAGCTATATGCTCGAATTTATCAACGACAAACAAAGGGTGAACTTCTATCTCGCCCGTATCAAAAGCAAATATATCCAGTATCATCAGATATATGAAGAGAATGGCAAATATGGCATTCTTGACCATACGGGTAAGGTGATATTGAAGGCTCAATATGATTTCTTGCGTACTCCTTACGTCTATGTAGATGATTTGCGCACAATGCCTATTATAGCCCAGAAAGACGGCAAGATGGGTTTGGTGCTTCCAGACCGTAAAGATACCATTTATGCCGATTTCATCTACGATGACATTACCCTCCGCGAAGAGCCTCCGTACTTTGAGGCTGTAAAGGATGGCAAGGTTACCTTATTATAATACGGCTGGCAGCTGTTTCGCCGATTTCATCGGCATCGTGACTATCAACTATATATTTTAGGCCATAGATCAGTATGCTTGAATATATAGTTGATATTTTTATATCGGGCAAGGTCGTTTTCTGGATTATTGTCAGGCCGACCGTTGTCATCGTGATTCGTCGCATCAGTTTTGATGATTGCAACGCCGAGCAATTCCACCGTCGCATCGCGGTAAAAGGACTGCTTGCGCCTGGTTTCTCCCTCGCCCTTGTTCCATAGTATGTCTCTGCCGGTCGGTAGCGACTTGTGCCGGAACGGTTCGAAAAGTGCCGTGTCGACGTAATCTCCATGTTCGAGGCATGAAACCATAAAATCAAAGTTCGATTTTATCATTTCGCAACTTGATTTGTTAGTTTCAAACTTTGAAATCAAGAAAAACATGCATTTGGGAGAGATGTCGTAGGATAGGGGAGCCGCGTGGTATGGCCAGGATATTGTCTATGTCTTCATAGCAGTGCCGAATGTGACTTTTATGCAGCCTATGGTAAGCATCGTGCCTGCAGACGAGGTTTGGTGGTGTCTAACAAATTAATTATTAATAACCTGAGTTCGGGATAAGCGACAGTCGTTTTTCTTGCTATGCCAGATTT